>OHAQ01003119.1_pt1 | contig 11558 bp, 10 predicted proteins | sample 1577111 | NCBI WGS metagenome assembly OHAQ01 (sample SAMEA3541549, study PRJEB24748) | human gut metagenome | biome: human gut; feature: human-associated habitat; material: faeces | place: China | collected 2012 | reverse complement strand
TAGTGTCGCCCGTGACCTCCTGATTGCCCCGGATGACCACGTCGCCCTCAAATTCCGCCTTGCCCTTGCCTGTGCCGTCAAAGGACTTGCAGACCACACGGCCTTGCAGATTGATAAGCGGCGCGATGATGTGGGAAACGCTTCCGGCCTGCAAGGTGGCTTCCTTCCCCGCCTGGATGGTCGCGTTGTCACCGGCCTTGACCGTCCAGCTCTTACCCGCCTCCGTCCGCACGTCCTGCGGCGTCAGCGTCACCACCCGCTTTTCCTTGTCGATGCGGATTTCCACGCCATTCTCAAGGTGGATGACAAATTCATTCAGGGCGGCTTTGGGCGCGGACATGCCGCCGCCCCAGCGGATGTTCGAGATAAAGGGATAGTTCGGGTCGCCGTCGTAATAGCTCAGATCGCACAGCGCGCCCGTCACGGGCGGGCAGACCACGCCCCGATCCGGGCCGCCCCACAGCACGGGCAAGGCCACGCGCGGCACTACGGGTTCCTTCGGGTCCGCGCTTTCGTCGTTCCGCAGCGGCTGCACGTCGCAAAAGTATTCCCCGGAACTTTCGTACACGGCCACCACCTTGGCTTTTTTGGTCATGCGGTAGTAATGCCGCAAGTCGGGCATGGCCAGTTCCACCAGCCGCCGTATTGCCCCCACAATATCCCGCTTTCCCTGTTTTTCGTCCATCCTAAAGCCATCCTGTATCCTTGCCGTAGCTGATGGCCGTGGAATTGCCGCCATCCTGCAAGGTATGCACCACGTCCAGCGCCCGCACCGTGGCGTCCACCCTGCGCCGCGTATCCCGGATATGCACCAGCCGGCTGTGCGTGAGTCCCGGCAGAAGCACGGATACCACCACACCCACGCCGTCCGGCGTCTGCGGCGGCGTGTGTGCAATCAGGTTTTCCGCCGTGGCCACGCTGTACACATCGCCCGGTTCGTCCCCGGCGCTCCACGTCAGACCGGACGTACCCAGCCACAACGCATGGCGGCTCATGTCGTGCCCGAACGAGCGTTCCAGGGTGTGGGATAACTGTTTGACCGCACGCGCCACGGACACGCCGGAAAAGACCTGATACGGCAGCACGTCGCCCGGCATATGCAAGATTTATATTCAAAACATTTTTTTGTGCAAAATAATCATAAAATTATTATTAAAATTAACATATTCAGAAGATATGTTATTGACTAATTAGTGTAATATTAGTATTGTAATGAAATTGGTGGTAATTATATTTTGATATTCTGAGTTAATGTAAAATAAAGATTTAACATAAATGGGGGATTGCTATGAAGAATATAAAGAAGTTTGTAAAACGTAAAGGACATCACATAGCAGCAGTACTGGTAGTTGTATTGATATTAGTAACAGCCGGGGTATGTGTAAGCATACCTGTTATCAAGGTTACTAATAAAAGAAAGGCGAGCAAAGATGTTTTAGTGAGTAATACAATACAGGTAGCTGACAGCACTTATGGGATTCCTGGTAACAGTGCGGATGCAGATAATTCATATGTTGAATTAGCAGATGGTGACCCACAGTCGGATAATATGTCACAGGAATTAAGTGAGAATGGGATAGAGCTTAATATAACAACATTTTCTAATGATAATATGGCATATTCCAATGGCATTGATGTATCCAAATGGCAGGGAAAGATTGACTGGAATAAAGTCGCAGAAAGCGGAATTGATTACGCGATGATAAGAGTTGGATACCGTACAGATATATATGGAACTATATGCGAAGATGAATATGCGTCATACAATCTTGAGGGAGCACAGAAAGCGGGCATAGATATAGGTGTGTATTTCTTTTCGACAGCGGTTGACGAGGACGAAGCAATAGAGGAAGCATGCTGGGTCATAGATTATATATCAGCCTATGACATAACATACCCTGTTGTATACAATTGTGAAGATTATAATAATCCTTCAAGCAGAATGTATAATCTTAGTAATGAAGAAAGAACTAACAATGCACTTGCATTTATGGATACTGTGGACAGAGAAGGCTACGATGCCATGTTATATGCTGGCAAGGGTCAGATTGTTAATAATAAGGAATGGAATATACAGGATATAGAAGCCAGATATCCGATATGGGTGGCATCTTATAAAGATGGAACATATCCAGCAGTAGAACATCCTTCATACACAGGTGCGTGTGCTATGTGGCAGTATACTAATAATGCCAGAATAGATGGAATATCAGGATATGTTGACGTAAATGTTGCTTATTTTAATTACAATTCAAGCTTTAATTATAATTATGGCACACAGGCATCAGTGTCGGGACAGACACAGCAGAGCCTTAATACAGCTGAATTGGGAATTATCTTTAACAGTGTTAATGAGGAGGTAACTGCTAAAGAGCCGGTTAATCTAAGAAGTATCCCAGAAGTATCAGGTGATATTGTAGATGTGCTTGATAATGGAGATATAGCATTGCGAACAGGAATAGGTGATACCGGCTGGTCAAGGCTTATATATAATGGAAATGTTGTATATGCGGTTACGAGTTATCTTACAACAGATTATTAAATATCTATAATACCAGTGTAGAATTGTATGTGTGCAGTACGGAACAATCCGTAGGTATCATAAGCTGGAGGCTTTTCACCCAAGCATTATATATACAATATTTAAGAACGGAGATTTAATTAATGACAAAAAGAAAAATAACTAACAAAATACAAAGGTTAATATCACTTGCACTTGTTGTAGTTATGGTGTTTGCTTTTGTAGGCTGTGGAACTGCAACAGAAGATGTTAATGTAGATAATTCTGGTTATAATGCCGGTGCAGGTGCTTCAGCTGACAATCCATATACGTTTATAGATGATTATGGAAGAACAGTTACAGTAACTTCTTATAAAAGAACAGCAACACTTATAGGAAGTTTTGCAGATGTATGGATGTCTGCTGGTGGAAGTGTAGTGGCAACAGCTAATGATACATGGACTAATTTTGATTTAGGGCTTTCAAGTGATGTTGTCAATATTGGAAGTATACTAAATCCTAATGTGGAACTTCTTATAGCTTCAAGACCAGATTTTGTTATTGCAAGCTGTAATACAGATTCTAATATAGCACTTATGCAGACACTTGAAAATGCAGGAATAACAGTAGCATATTTTGATGTATCTAATTTTGAGCAGTATCTTAATATGCTTGACAAATGTACTATGATAACAGGCAGGAGAGATCTGTATAAGACTAATGGAACAGATGTTAAAGAGCAGATAGATACTATAAAATCAAGAGTTGATGGCAGCAATCCAAAGATATTATTTATAAGAACTTCGTCAAGCAGTGTCAAGGCAAAGCAGAGCGAAGGCTCAGTAGGCGGTGAGATATTAAAGGATTTGGGCTGTGTTAATATAGCAGACTCAGATACATCACTGCTTGATGATTTAAGCCTTGAGGCAATTGTAGTAGCCGACCCTGATTACATATTTGTTACAACACAGGGCAACGATACAGATGCGGCTATCCGTAATATAGATAAGCTTCTTACATCTAATCCGGCGTGGTCGTCATTAACTGCTGTAAAGCAGGGACGTTACTATGTTCTTGATAAGAAGCTTTATAACTTAAAACCTAATGCGAAGTGGGGTGAAGCCTACAAGCAGTTAGCGGATATATTGTACATTGATAGGTAAAATATTCAGGAGGAATTACTATGGGTTATTTTCCGTTTTTTATTGACATTAAAGGAAAGAAAGGTCTTGTTATCGGAGGAGGCAGAATAGCAGAGCATAAAATAAGCAAGCTTCTTGCATATGAGCCGGAACTTACAGTTGTTGCAAGAAAGGTAAGCGATAGCATAAAGAGCATTGAAGGCATTAATATTATTGAAAGAGAATTTGTTAATTCAGATCTGGACGGATGTTCATTCTGTATAGCTGCTACAGATGATGCAAAATTTAACGCATATGTTGCAGGCGTATGCCGCAAATACCACATTTTTATAAATGCGGTAGACGATAAGGATAATTGTGATTTTCTGTTTCCGTCTGTATACAAAGCAGGAGATTTATCTATAGGAATATCTACCCAGGGAGCAAGTCCTTATGTTGCGGCAGATATTAAGAATAGAATAGCACAGGAGCTTCCTGCGGATATTGAAGATATACTTATGTATCTTGGTTCAATTAGGGATAGTATTAAAGAGAATGTAGATGATGCCTCTATGAGAGCTGATATATTCAAGGAAGCTGCAAGAAAATGTATGGTGCTTGGCAGAGAGCTTGACAAGGACGAATTACAGGATGTTATTAATAAAGTAAGTGAGAGGATTACTGGTAAAGATAATACAAATGCTGAAACAAAGGCAGATGGGAAATATTCTTACAGCAAGGGCAAGGTTGTAATTGCTGGTGCAGGCTGTGGAACTTATGATCTTATAACTGTAAGGGCGTTAAATGCCATAAAGAAGGCACAGGTGCTTGTATATGATGACCTGATTGATAACCGCCTTATGGAATTCTGTGTTGAAAGCTGTGAAAAGATATATGTTGGCAAGAGAAATGGAAGACACAGTATGGCACAGGAAGAAATTAACGAACTCCTTTTAAAGAAAGCCAATGAAGGAAAGCTTGTTGTCAGATTAAAGGGTGGTGACCCATATGTATTCGGACGTGGTGGAGAAGAAATGCTCTATCTTAAGTCAAATGGCATAGAAACAGAAGAAATACCAGGAGTAACATCAGCAATAGCAGTTCCTGCAATGGCAGGCATACCAGTTACACATAGGGATGTAAGCAGAAGCTTTAGTGTTGTCACAGGACATACCAAAGATATGGACTCACTTTATGAAGAAATAAGAAATTCAGCTTCTATGAATGGAACTTGTGTACCGGCACGAGCTGCGCGGGCTGCGGGGCAGCTACATGGAACTGACCGACCGCCGCTGCTACGAGGGCACCGCCGTGGACGACTATCTGTACATCACCCTGACCGACGAGCAGGACGTGCCGGATGCGCTGGCGCGGCTGCGGGTCATCTACCCCAACCTGATGCAGCTGGACTACGACAACCAGCGCACCCGCCAGCAGCAGGAGATCTGCGCCCCGGAGCGCACCGAGAGCATCTCCCCGCTGGAGCATCTGGCTGCCTTTTACCAGCTGCAAAATAACCAGCCCCTGACCGCCGAGCAGACGGCGTTCTGTCAAGCACTGATCGAGGAGATCTGGAAGGAGGGCGACACTGTATGAGACCGCTGCGACTGACCCTTTCAGCCTTTGGCCCCTATGCCGCCGAGATCACCCTTGACCTTGAAAAGCTGGGCAAAGGCGGGCTGTACCTCATTACCGGCGACACCGGTGCGGGCAAGACTACCATTTTTGACGCCATCACCTATGCGCTGTACGATCATTCCAGCAGCGGCATCCGGGAGGGCTCCATGCTGCGCTGCAAGTACGCAGACGACAAGACCCCCACCTTTGTAGAGCTGGAATTTGAGGTGCACGGCGTGCGCTACACGGTACGCCGCAACCCGGAGTATCAGCGCCCCAAAGCCCGGGGCGAGGGCATGACCACCGAAAAGGCAGATGCCACCCTGACCTACCCGGACGACCGCCCGCCGGTGACCAAAGCCAAGGACGTGACCGCCGCCGTGCAGGAGATCATCGGGCTGGACTACAACCAGTTTTCTCAGATCGTGCTCATCGCGCAAGGACAGTTCACAAAGCTGCTCAACGCCTCCACCGAGGAGCGCAGCCGCATCTTCCGCAAGCTGTTCCGCACCCAGCGCTACGCCCAACTGCAAGAGCGCTTACAGGCCGAAGCATCCGCGCTGAACCAGCAGCGTACCGCTCAGAATGCCAAACTGGACAGCCTGCTGGGCGGGCTGCAATTCAGCCCGGAGGACCCGGATGCCGAGGCGCTGCGCACCCTGTGCGCCCAGACTGTACCGGAAACGGCGCTTTCCTTGCTGGACACCCTGACTGCCCGGCAGGCGGCAGCGCTGGAAGAAGCCGGCACCGCCCTGCAAGCCACCGAAGCCCAGCTGAACACGGTGCAGCAGCAGCTGGGTGCCGCCGCACAGGCGCAGCGGCTGGCGCAGCAGCTGGCTGCCCGGCAGGCAGAGCTCGCCGCCGCAAAACCCGCATTGGACGCCGCCCGCGCCGACATCAACGCCGTCGCCGAAACCAACTGCAGGCCGACCGGGGCGAGGGGTGCGCCGCCGTGAGCACGAGATGGCGTTCGGGATCGATCAGCGCCGCCTTCTGCTGCGCGGCTGCGCCCCAAAGCAGGAAAACCAGGTGGTCGCGCCGCTCGTTGAGGCGGCGGATCACGGCGTCGGAGAACTCCTCCCATCCGCGGCCGCGATGCGATCCGCTCCGGAAAGCGCGTGTGGTGAAGATCGTGTTCATCGACAGGACGCCTTGTGCGACCCAACGTTCCAGCCGTCCCGATGCGGGGACGGGGCGCCCTGTGTCGTCGTGTACTTCGCGGAAGATATTTTGCAGCGAGCCGGGAATCGGCACGCCGTCGGGCACCGAGAAACAGATTCCGTAGTAGAAGCGCGGGTCGGGGTAGGGATCCTGTCCCAGAATGACGACCCGCACGCGGTCGAACGGGCAGAGGTTGAAGACGCGGAAGAGATCGCCGTTGACGGGACAGACGCGCTGCGTGCGGTACTCCTCGCGCACGAACGCCGCCAGCCGCGCGAAATAGGGTTTGTCGAACTCTTCCTGCAACTGCGAACGCCAGCTCTCTTCGATCTTGACTTGCATGGGACGGTTGTATTTTATGCGAAAGTTACGGTTTTTCGTCCGGAATTGCAACGGCTCTTCGCTCTTTTAGCGGGGTGAGGGGTGGTTTCGGGCGATTCGATCGGCGTGTCGCAGCCTGCGGAGGGGAGCTATGGCGAACCGCCGTTGCAGGTTGCAGTTCGCGCGGTTCATGGGGCCGCTGAACGGGGGGGGACGGTTTCCGGTTGGAAATCTGTTCGTCCGGCGATCTCCTGCGACGAACTTCCGTCTATGAAAAAGCCCCGACTCTGCGGGAGCCGAGGACGGAATTCCTGCGGACGGGAGAGCTATTCCAGCTCCTGAGCCTTGATGCAGACGACCTTGCCGTCACGGACGACGACCAGTTCGCCGTTCTCCTTCTTCGTCTTCTCGATCAGGCGTTTACGTGCTAGGAGAATGCCTGCGTTGATCTTTTCTTGAAGTTGTTTTATTTCAATTTCGCTCATAGCTCATGAATTGTTGGTAGGCTAACGGATTTTCGATGTGCTTTGTTGTATCGTTCTCTCCCGTCGCGATGATCCGGATTTCGGCATCGGCGGAGCTGTTGTCGTAGATGACCCAGTAGTCGCACAGCGGAGCGTAGAGTGCGACCATGTTGCGCATGCCGGTGGCATAGCGGCGGCGGATCACCTCCTCGGGAATGTCGTGACCGCCCTTGCTCACCCGCGTTGCGACGCGCACGATAGCCAGTTCCGGCGTGGGAAGCCAGAAGAAAAGCAGCGAAACGAAGTACCCCATCGCGTGAGCCTGATCGATGAACTTCACATAGGAGCGCGTGGCGAGCGTCGTCTCGAAGGCGAAGTCCTCGCCGGCGATCAGCAGGTCGTCCATGCGTTGCAGCATCAGCCTCCCCGCGTCGATGGCGACGCTTTCGGGGTTGAACGGCGAGAGGCCCTTGGCGATTTCGTCGGCATTGACGAATTCGCGGCAGTCGAGCATCTCCGGCAACACCGTATAGGAAGCCGTTGTCTTACCGGCGCCGTTGCATCCCGCTATGATGTAGAGTTTCGGCATGTGTGGCATTATCGTAGGGGCAAATATAATCATTAATTTGGAAATTCGCCCAAACACCGTTCCATAAAATGCCCGAACCGACCGGCAGACCCGCTGCGGGGCGGTTCGCTCTGCATTCGGCTGTTGGATGTCGGCGGATCGCAGAGGCAGGTCGGTCGGGAACGCCGCCGTCGGGGCCTCCTGCCCGCAAGGAACGAGGCCGTTCCTGTGCGGGAACGGCCTCGTCCGGAAGAGCGGGAGGGGAGTGTCAGTCGCGGTAGAGGTCGGGCCCCCACGTCAGACCGCAGGGATTGACTACCTGCTTGTATTTGAAGTTGCTCCACTTGACCATCGTGGGATTCTCTTTGAGCGAGAGCATGTAGTTGCCCAGTGTGGTCGTGAGGACGAGTTTCAACTCGTTTTTGCCCGGACGGAGCAGCTTCGCGACATCGTAGACGTGGCGGCCGTGCCATACCGCACCGGCCTTTACGCCGTTGACGTAGAGTTCCGAAACGCAGTTTTCCACGCCGAATTCCATGTGCGCGTATTCGCCGGGACGGACGTCGAGCGTCGTGCGGTAGACGATCTGGCCGGAGAAGGATTCGAAACGCTTCTCCTTGCCCAGGTCGAACAGGCGGTCGGTTTCGAGTTCGGTGACGGTGCCGTCGTAGTGGTTGAGCGTGACGTTCCAATGCAGGGCCCGACGTTCGGCGGGACCTTCGAGCCGTGCGTCGGCCGTGGCGGTCGCGGCGCCCCTGACCGGTTTGTCGAAGACCAGCAGCCGCGATTCGGTGGGTTCGAGGTGCAGTTTGAGCCGCGTCCCCGTGTCGGGCAGCAGTGCGCGCTCGCCCGTCATCGGATCCCACAGCCACATGCGCCGTCCGCGCAGGTCGATATTGAATTCGGTGTCGAGCGTATAAGCTTCCGTAAGGCTGTAATTGGCGAAGAAGAAGATGTCGAGATTGCCCGCCTTGTAGTGGTTCTGATTGACGAACGCCTGCGGATTGTCGATGCGGACGGCGGGTGTCAGTCCGTATTTCTGCTGCAACTCCTTGTACCAGCCGATGAGGTGCCCCTTGCGCGGCGCCTCGACGTGGAGGATCCGGTCGGGGTACTGCTTCATCAGGTCGGCCGTCAGGCGTTGCACCTCCTTGTCGCCGCCTTCGAGACCCGCCAGACCGGGGGCTTTCGAGGGGGTCGAGCCGACGAAGAAGACCTTGCCGCCGGCAGCGGCGTAGCGGCCGATCGCGGCGAGCGTCTCGGGCGAGATCGTCTCGACTTCGAGCAGCAGCAGCGCCTTGTAGCTGCGGTCGCCGTACTCGATCCGTCCGTCGGCGAACGTGCTGCGTTGCAGGATCGATTCGGTGAGGTAGTCGCAGCCGCCGCCGTTCTGGTGAACGGCCTCCCAAAGCGTGTTGACGTAGAAGGGGCGCCACTTGCCGGGCGAAGGTTCGAACTGCGGCGCCAGGTAGGTCCACATGTCGACGAGCGGCTGCATGAGCGCGATGTCGGTCTGCATCTCGGAGTTGCGCAGGACGGTCGACAGGCGGGCCTTGTAGGAGATCCATTCGGGGAAAAAGCGCCACAGCGGGTTGCGTTCGTTGTAGAACGTACCGTAACGCACCCAGCCCGGGAACGGCGCCTCGGCGGGAGAGTAGTTGTAGCCGTGGAGCACGGAGTGCGTCACGCCCGACAGGTTGCTCAGGTCACCCGTGATCTTGATGCGTTCGAGCGTCTCGTTGAAGACGAAGCGCGTGTTGGTGATCTCCTCGCAGCTGACGACGTTCTTGCCCGAGAGATGCGCGCCCGAAGCGACGAACTTGTTGACCATCTTGTAGCCGTGTCCCGACATCTTGTCGTCGGGGAAGATCTCGCCGTTCTCCTTGTGGTACCACGTCTCGCATTCGGGAATGTCAACGTCCATGAGCGACTCGACGGGCATACAGCCCTTGCCGTAGGCCTGGATGCGCGACTTGACGCCGCAGGCGCGGCACCATGCGTTCAGTTCGTCGAGGAAACGCTCCTTGAAGAGCTCGGCCAGCGTCAGCTCGTAGTCGTAGCGCATACGGTAGATGCGCTCCATCACGTCGGGTTCGATCCGGGCGCCGTAGGGCGTCTTGATCTCGTTGCCGTAGGGGCCTACCTTTTTCAGGATCAGCGGGTAGTAGGTGTAGAGGTCGTATCCGCGCCGTTTCTGGAACTCTTCGCGGATGTCCTTGCACCAGTTGGAGCCTTCCAGCTCGAAGCTGTCGGTGAAGAACGAGCGGATGCGGTCGTGGAGGTTGCCGACGACGGGGCGCATGGCATCGGACATCCGGTTGAGGTAACGGCGCACGGCCTCGGTGTTGAAGTGGTCGAGCACCGGCCCGCGGGCGCCCAGCGCACCGTGGATCACGCCCATGTAGCCGGTGTGCTTGACCACGACGTAGGCGATGTGGCGGCCGGCCGGAACGTCGATCGTCACCTCCTGCGCTCCCGGTGCGAAGGTCACGGGCGTGCCGGGGATGAGTTCGGTGATGTGGGCGGGGAAGAGCCGCACCTCGATCAGTTCGGAGAGTTTGTCGCGATTGGCCGAGAGCAGTTTGGGCGTGGCGCTTCGGATGAGATCGTCGGTACGGACGGTCACCTTGCAGGGGCCTTCGAACTCCATCGTGCCGAGGGCCATCATCTTGATCTGCTCGTCGCGCGAGAGGGTCTCGGCGCCGAACGGCCAGCCCGAGCCGACGATCAGGTCACTGTACATGCCGCGCGCGGCGGCTTCGCGCATGGTGAAGTCGACCAGTTCCAGCCAGCGGTCCGATAGCCAGGGCACCTGTGCGAAGCCCAGCGTGTCCTTGTAGCGGTCGGGGAAGGCGATGGAGTTGATCTCCACGCCGCCGAAGCCGGCGCGCTGCATCGAGTCGAGCTCGCGCACGATCTCCTTTTCGCAGACGCGCGTACCGTTCCACCACCAGCGGGCGAAGAGCTTCGACGAGCTGTCGGGCGTGCGGAATTTCTCGTAGAGTTTGTTTGCGGGAACCTCTTTCAGGAAGGCGTCGCCCGTCAGGTCGCCCCCTTTCGGGGCGGCTGCGGCGTCGGGTGCGGAGAGGAACAGTGCGGTAGCGATACCGAAGGTGAGAAGTAGTTTTTCGATCATCGTTTTTTTCGTTTGGGTATAATTTACAGGGTAAAGATAGGAATAAATTATTCCGGCAGCAGGGTGCCGGATATGGAAAAGATTATTCGTTTTGGTATTTCTGTTATAGATTTTGATCCGGAGGGTCGGAGGCGGCCGGTTGACCTGTCGGGTGTCCATGCGGTGCGTTGGGATCGGCGGTATGTATTTTTTTGCAGGGAAAGGTCGGTCCGGAAGCGGTCGGAACGATTGCGGACGGAGGTATCGATTAATCGTTTTGACCGGAGGCGAAGACTCCTTGTTCGGGGCGTAACGATGCGGATACGGGGTTTGCGGACGGTGCGGATGCAAAATGCCTGTGTCCGTCCGCAGAGGGGCTTCCGCTTTCGACGTACCTGTATTTCGCCGAGGCCGGCGTTTCGGCGAGTTGCGGTTTGCCTTACGGGGTGGCTTTTCTGCCGGCATTACCCGACGATGCCGCCCGATCTGTCGGAGATCGGTTCCGGAGCAAAATTGCGGGTAAGCATGAATATCCGGTGCAGAAGTCGCGGTTTTCCGGAGTTCCGGAGCAACAGGCTCCGCAGGGCATTCGGAAAACGAAGACCACTCCCAAAGGGGTGGTCTTCGTTTCGGATCTGTGGGAGCTGAGGGATTCGAACCCCCGACCCTCTGCTTGTAAGGCAGACGCTCT
>OHAQ01003116.1_pt1 | contig 11565 bp, 8 predicted proteins | sample 1577111 | NCBI WGS metagenome assembly OHAQ01 (sample SAMEA3541549, study PRJEB24748) | human gut metagenome | biome: human gut; feature: human-associated habitat; material: faeces | place: China | collected 2012 | reverse complement strand
ACCTCGCCGCCTCCGTTCTGGGCATTTCCGCAAGTAACCTCGGCTGCGCCGGCCGCTGACGGCGAGCACGCTACGAAACACACAGGAGGCAACGGTATGAAAATCCTGCTTTTGAGCTGCAGCACCGGCGAGGGGCACAACCACTGCGCACTCGCCGTCAAGGAGGCGCTCGACGCGCGCGGACACGAGACATCCTTCCTCGATATGCTGCACATGTTCGGCGCCCCCGGGCCGCTGAGCTTTGACAAAATCCTCAACCGCATCTCGACCAAGGCGCCGGACGTGTTCGGCATGTTGATGTCTGAAACTGTAAATTCTCCGGATATAAACGGACTTATCTCCTCGATGATGCGTGCTTCCGCTTCTGTAAAGCTGAGTGCATCCACAAGGTATGGTTCAGTGACTTTTTTGTTCATTCCGTTTTCCATTACTTTCTCATATCTTATCTTGCACTCGAACCAAGTATGCATTGCCATAATTGTATCTTATTAGTAGGTTTATAAAAATGGTTTCTTCTTTTGATTCCGCAAATATAGTTTAAAATCATTTGCTGCCGTATCGCTTTCGGTCATTTATTTTGTATTTTTTTAGTGAGGACGGGATGTTTACATCGTTTCTCCTGATAAAAATGTATAACCACACGGACGAAACAAGAGTTTCACAATATATGGAACTCTTGTTTCAGATTTTGTGAAACTTTAGTTCCATATATTGTGAAACTCTTTACGCATAAGGGGGAATATATTAAAAGGTACGGGAGAGTTTATCATTCTACCCGTTTACAACAGTTGCCTTGCAGGAAGTCGTGTAATTTTTTCTCATGGTTTCCGAAAAGCAGGATATGATGATTGCCGATCGGATTGCGGAAGAAGTAATCTACGGGATTATCCAGTTGCACCCGTACTTGTGTACGGCATACGTTTACATAGTTGGTGTTTTCTATCAGTCTGCCTGATGATACGAAATATTCGTCCAGACATTCACCGCCGTATTTAACCAGTGTTATATCTCCGGTAGGTAGGATGCCTTGAATGGCTATGCCTGTTTCCGACTCAAAATGATTGCGGATAATAAACTGTTCGGTCAGTTTTGTTCCGATGGTGCAGTGAGCCAGTACCAATTCGTTGTTTTTCTCGTTGATAATGGATGGATTGGCCATAAACCCGGTTTGTCCCGTGATGATTTTTGCAGTCAGTAGCGTAAATATAGCCTGTAAGTCTCCTTCACATCCGGCTAAGATACCTTCGTCATTCAGCAGAGAAAGCGCCAGGCAGCCTGTTGTTCCCAGTTTTTCTATCAGTGCAAAGCAGTTGAGGGTAAATGCGTCCAGCTTTTCTTCTTCGCATATTCTTTTCACAGCTTTATAAAGTCGCATGGCTTTCAGCAGGTCTTGCGGTGTTCCTTCCCGGCAGGCTAATGCCTTTCCGGCGAACTCGGATGCCTGTTCACCTATTTCTTCTTCCGTCGTCTGTTTGTAATATTGGTAAACCCGTTCCAATGGTATATCCGTGTATTCCGTTCCCCAACGGCGTTTGGCAAGTAGATAATCTACGTTGCTGGCTACCAACCATGATGAAGACCCTCCGATGACGCCAATACGTTTCTCTCTGATCTCTTTCATCGCCTTGAAATTATTGTAACAAGCAAACAGTTGCAGCAGTGTTTGTTGGGTCTCTCCGTGAATAATCTGGGATTTTAAACTTTTACCTCGTATCCATGCGGCTATCTCGAGTGCTGCGGCTAAAGAATTTTGAAGCCCGTCCGTCAGTAGTATCGTGGGATGCGGAAGCTCTTCATAGTGCTGGGTGAATGTTCTTTCAACCCCTCCACTGGCGATGAACACCACCTTAAAGTCGTCTTCGTGCAGTTTGTCTATTTCCTGATAAGGAATCAGGTGTACTGTGAAATATTTTTCAATTTCACTCAGTAGTATCTGATGAGAGTTCTCGACTGCTCCTTGTTTATTTAGTTCGGATGAAAAAGTTATCAGGCTTATCTCCATTTCTTTTTTATTTTGTTGCAGAAGCAAACTTACATATTAATTTTGAATTGACATAAAATATATTAGATAAGATAACATTCGTTCATTTTGTTAAGCATTTGTTTGTTTGGTTACACTCGAAGTCATATCTTTGCACTTCAATTGCAAAATGTATTTTAATAAAACCAATATATGCCAATAATATCCGTCCGCGGGAATGAGATGCCCGCATCGCCAATTCGGAAACTTGCTCCATTGGCTGAAGCTGCAAAGCAAAGAGGAGTCCATGTGTTTCATTTAAACATCGGTCAGCCGGATTTGCCTACTCCGAAAGCAGCGTTGGATGCGATTAGAAATATAGACCGTACGGTACTTGAATATAGTCCGAGTGCAGGATATAGAAGTTACAGGGAAAAGTTGACGGGATATTATAAGAAGTATGACATAAACCTGACGGCAGATGACATCATCATTACGACAGGAGGTTCGGAAGCGGTATTGTTTGCTTTTCTTTCCTGCCTGAATCCGGGAGATGAAATCATTGTTCCCGAACCGGCTTATGCCAACTATATGGCGTTTGCCATTTCTGCCGGAGCTAAAATCCGGACGATTGCCACTACGATAGAAGAAGGCTTCTCATTGCCGAAAGTAGAGAAGTTCGAAGAACTGATCAACGAACGTACCAAAGGTATCTTGATTTGCAACCCGAATAATCCGACAGGCTATCTTTATACCCGTAAAGAGATGAATCAGATTCGAGATTTGGTGAAGAAGTATGATCTGTTCCTCTTTTCCGATGAAGTGTATCGCGAATTTATCTATACCGGTTCACCTTATATATCTGCCTGTCATCTGGAAGGCATCGAAGAGAATGTTGTTCTGATAGATTCTGTATCCAAACGCTATTCCGAGTGCGGTATTCGTATTGGAGCTTTGATTACGAAGAACAAAGAAGTGCGTGATGCTGTTATGAAATTCTGTCAGGCACGCCTGAGCCCTCCGTTAATCGGTCAGATTGCTGCTGAGGCCTCACTGGATGCACCGGAAGAGTATTCCCGTGAAACTTATGATGAATATGTGGAACGTCGTAAATGCCTGATTGATGGTCTCAACCGTATTCCGGGTGTGTATTCTCCTATTCCGATGGGAGCTTTCTACACCGTTGCCAAATTACCGGTTGACGATTCGGATAAGTTTTGTGCATGGTGCTTGTCCGAGTTCGAGTATGAAGGGCAGACTGTATTCATGGCTCCGGCTTCCGGCTTTTATACTACTCCGGGAGCAGGGAAGAATGAAGTGCGTATTGCGTATGTATTGAAGAAAGACGACTTGACCCGTGCGCTTTTCGTGCTTCGGAAAGCATTGGAGGCATATCCGGGTAGAACGGAATAAATTATGTTTGAACTCTTTATCGCTAAACGGATTTATTTGAGTAATGACAGTCGTAAGCAGGTGTCTAAACCGGCTGTACGTATTGCCATGCTGGGAATTGCTATCGGTTTGGCGGTAATGATTGTTTCGGTATCAGTGGTTATCGGTTTCAAGCAGGAAGTCCGTGAAAAAGTCATTGGCTTTGGTTCTCATATACAAATCAGCAACTTTGATTCCAATCAATCTTATGAAACTCGTCCGGTTGCGGCGACCGATAGTCTGTTGTCTGCATTGGCTTCGGTAGATGGTGTCTCACACGTGCAACGCTTTTCTACCAAACCGGGTATCATAAAGACAGATGAAGATTTTCAGGGTATGGTATTGAAAGGAGTAGGACCGGAATATGATTTGAGCTTTTTCCGTGGCCATTTGCTTGAAGGTGAGATCCCTTCTTTTTCGGATTCTTCGGCTACGAATAATGTTGTTATCTCCAAGGCTTTGGCCGATAAGCTCCAACTCAAGTTGGGAAACAAAATCTATACCTATTATATACAGGATGATGTGCGTGCCCGGCGTCTTACGGTAAAAGGCATCTATCAGACGAACTTTTCCGAATATGACAACTTGTTTATATTAGGGGATATTTATACTGTGAATCGCCTGAATAAATGGGAACCGGAACAAGTGAGCGGCATTGAGATTCAAATCGGAGATTACGACCAGTTGGATGACACAGAAGAAAGAATCTCTGCACAGGTAAACGGGCGTCAGGATGAATACGGGTCTACTTATTATTCACAAACCATCCAGCAATTAAATCCACAGATATTTGCGTGGCTCGATTTGCTTGATTTGAATGTGTGGGTAATTCTTATCTTAATGATTGGTGTGGCGGGTTTTACCATGATTTCGGGTTTGCTTATTATCATATTGGAACGTACGAATATGATTGGTGTATTGAAAGCTCTTGGTGCGAACAACCTGATGATTCGTAAAATATTTCTTTATTTCTCCGTGTTCTTGATAGGGAAAGGAATGTTATGGGGAAATATTGTAGGCTTTGCTATTTGTTTTATCCAAAACTATTTTCACGTGATTAAACTTGAACCGGAAACTTATTATGTAGATACCGTTCCTATCGGTGGGAATATATGGATCTTTCTTTTGCTTAATATCTGTTCATTATTAGTTTCCGTACTTATGTTATTGGGACCTTCCTATTTGATAACGAAGATAAATCCGTCCAAATCTATTCGCTATGAATAGATAAAAGTACTTGATAGCCTCACTTTCTCATGAAATTTCTTTTTCTTCTGAAACGACGGATTATTTTGAACCTAGCGTTGCATAATGGTTGTAAGAGGTCAAATATCGGTAGTGTAAACCAATAGCCTGATTCACCGAAGTCTTTCGTCGTTTTATTTATGACAATTGCCTGGCACATGTATCTGGTGATATAAATTAACGTACAGATACCTGTTATTCCCCATGATTTATTTTGTATGCTTAATACCAGAAGTAAGATAAATGATACATAAAAAAGCAGTCTGCTAAAGGTTTCCAAACCTAGCAGATATCTTTGTATTCCTTTATAATATTGGGATGTAACGGCATAACTGATTTTTTCCTCTTTCCATTGCTTTTTATATTCTATGGGTTTCATGCAGACACAAGCGTTCATGTCTGTCTCTACACGGGTATTCCCGGAAGTTGCTATTCTATTAATGAACAAATCATCGTCTCCCCGTTGTAAATTCAGGTGGGCAGAGAATCCTTTATTCTTGAAAAACAGTTCTTTACGATAAGCCATATTGCGTCCGATACCCATATAAGGTTTGCGGATGAGTGCAAAACCTAGAAACCGGATTGCATGGAAAAGATTATCGAATGAAACTTTACGTTGGAACCAACCTTTCCCACGTTCATATCCGCTATATCCGAGAATGATATCTGTTTCATTAGTGAAGTTCCTTGCTATTAGCTTCAGCCAGTCCTTGCTGACAGGTTTGCAGTTAGTTTCTGTCATAACCAGCCAATCATATTTACTAGCTTTGATACCTACTGTCAATGCTAGTTTTTTATGGCTGATATATCTTGCACTGTCCGGTGTGAAGGTATGGTATAAATGTGGATACTTATTTTCCATTAGAGTGAGCAGGTCTTCGCTTTCATCGGATGAGTTGTTATTAACGACGATTACTTCAAACTCGGGATAATCCTGTTCCAGTATGGAAGGCAGGTTCTCTTCCAACTCTTTTGAAGCATCTTTGGCACAAATGATGACGGAAAGTGGGGGATATTCTGTTGAGAATGCGATTTTCCCTTTATTGGCTGAGAGGTTATGTCGATGTATTCTATTATATAAGGTGGAATAATAAATTATCTGTGTGAGAAGTGTAATTCCGAGAATAGATAGAATGATAACTTCCGTATTATTGGCAATAAAAATATCCGTCATAATTCATTTCATTTATTTGGGACACAAAGGTACAATTAAAATTTGTACTCCTAAATTTATAAAGATATTAGTTTATGAAAACTTCTTTCGATATTCCATTGGAGATATTCCTTCGTGGCGTTTGAAATATCTTCCTAAATAAGATTGATCAGGAAAGTTGAGCTTATCCGCAATTTCTTGTACTGTTAATTCTGTGGATTGTAATAGAACCTTTATTTCCAGAATCATAAAGTCGTCGATAATCTTTTTGGCAGAATCTTTCGTTTCGTTACGGCATATACTTGTCAGGTACTTAGTCGAAATGCAGAGTTCGTTTGCATAGAAACTGACTTCCCGTTCTGTACTACTGTATTTATGGATTAATTGCATAAATTTACCGAATAGTTCATTTTGGCGGTTACCTCCTTCTATTTGTTTACGAGAGAAAAAACGGTAAACTTTATCATAAATATCTAATAAAAAGCTTTGCAAATGGTTTTTGGCTATTTGGTTCCTAAATCGGTTTTCTCGATCAATGTAAATTGCATAGGTGGCTTTCATCAATCCATTGACTGCTCCGGTATTTTCTTCCGGAAGTATGTAATGGGGATTATTTTTTATGAACTGGAAAAAAGTGGATTCCAGCCTCATCACTGCTTCTGCAAACATAGTTCCTGAACAAGTGAAGTAGGATGCATGGAAATCTTTGCTTGTTTCATCGATACTTAGTACACTATTAGGCAATAAGACAACTTGTGAATTCCTTTTTATTTCATATTCCTTTAAATCTATCGTAAATTTAGCCCGACCATTATGACAAAATAGGATGGTTGAACCTTTCTGTTTACATAAGCGGTGTTCAAATTCTGCCAGATTGCCGGTTCCGGCTATGAATAGTTCTTCGGTATCAGTAAGTAATGGGTTCTTTTTGTTCATCTTTTATTCTTTTATGAAAAGCAAAAGTAAGCTTTTATAGCGAATACTTCAATAAATTACTCCTAAAATGAACAATACTGTGCAGATAATGAAATTTTTGTAATACCGGAAAGGATTTACCTTTGCGGCGTATTAAAGAATAAAAATATGAAAGGTAAAAAGACTAATTCAAAGAAATTTGTTCTGATATTTGCTGCTTTACTTTCAGCATTTGGACCATTTATGACTGATTTGTATTTGCCGGCTTTCCCTGAAATAAAAAACTATTTTGCAACAACAGCTTCGTTGGTTCAGTTAAGTCTTACATTCGGAATGATTGGGCTTGCCGGAGGCCAGTTAATTATTGGACCTTTAAGTGATAAATATGGTAGACGCTATCCATTGGTTTTATCATTGGTTATATTTGTAGTTTCTACAATCGTATGTTTGTTTAGCCGAACTATAGGGCTTTTTATTTTATTTCGTTTATTCCAAGGCCTTTCTGCTGCAGGAGGTGTGGTTATAGCCCGTTCAATAGTTGTAGATTTGTACGAAGGAAAAGAATTTAGTCATTTTTTTGCTTTGTTGAGTGGAGTACAAGGATTAGCACCGATAGTAGCTCCGGTAATAGGAGGAGCATTGCTTGAAATAACGAATTGGCAGGGAATTTATATGGTATTGTTATTAATAGGTGTAATAATATTGCTCATGTCAATGCGTTTTAGGGAATCTTTGTCTATGGAAAAGCGAGTTACAGGGAGCGTTATGGCAACTTTTGTCCGTTTCCGTTCAACAATTAAAAATAAACGTTTTATTTGTTACGTATTAGTATTGTCATTCGCAATGAGTGTCATGTTTGCTTATATATCAGCTTCACCTTTTATTTTTCAGGTACACTATAACTTGAGTCCGATCATGTATAGTTATTGTTTTGCTTGTAATGCATTTGCTATAATGATAGGGAATCTGTTCGTCAGTCGCTTTTCCAGTGGACGGAAACCTCTTTTCATGGCAGCTATTTGTCTTCCGGTTGTAGCTATGGCAGTAGTTGTAGGCTTAGTTGGTAATTTTTCTATTTTTTATGTTGAGTTGATGCTTCTCCTGCTTTTATTTTTTGTGGGAATGATCTTTGCGTCTTCTACTGCTCTTGCATTGGATTCGGAACGTCAGAATACAGGAAATGCTTCAGCTATTTTGGGCTTTTCTCAATTTCTATTTGCTGGTTTGGTAGCCCCTCTTGTCGGAATAGGTAATGTACTTCATACTACGGGTTATGTTATTTTAATAGGAAGTTTCATTGTGTTGGAACTTGTTTATCAATTGAGAGTACGGGATAAAAAGTCCGTTTTTTCTACAGTTCATTTAAAGGAATAATCATATCATTTTAATTATATAAACAGACAAATGAAAATTCAAGTATGTAAATTATGCCAGACGGCAATTGCCGTCTGTTGTTTTGTAGTGGCAGGATGCCGTCAGACAGCTCCGACAGTAGAAGATGCCGGGTACGAAGTTATGACAGTAAAACCTACCGATAGAATATTAAAGAGCATTTATTCAGCAACGATTCGCGGACGTCAGGATATTGAGATTTATCCACAGGTTTCGGGATTTCTTACGAAAGTGTGTGTGAAAGAGGGGGAAAAAGTAAAACGTGGTGAAACATTGTTTATTATAGATCAGGTTGGTTATGAAGCGGCCTTGCAAACGGCAAAGGCTAACGTGAATGCTGCTGAAGCAACATTAGCTACAGCACAATTAACATATGACAGCAAATTAGAACTCCATCGTCAGAATGTAGTTTCTGATTTTGATCTTAGTACGGCAAAAAACTCTTTATTAACGGCAAAAGCACAGTTGGCGCAAATGAAAGCGCAAGAAATTAGTGCTCGTAATAATCTTTCATATACGGTGATAAAAAGTCCGTCGGATGGGGTCGTGGGAACGTTACCTTATAGGGTAGGTGCTTTAGTTAGTGCCTCTTTGCCGGAAGCATTGACTACTGTTTCTGATAATTCAGATATGTATGTCTATTTTTCAATGACGGAAAACCAATTATTAGATCTTATTCGTCGTTACGGTTCTAAAGAAGAAGTCTTACAGGAAATGCCTTCTATTGATTTATTACTGAATGATAAATCCGTTTATCAGGAAAAAGGGAACATTGAAACGATTAGTGGAGTGATTGACCGTTCTACGGGTACGGTAAGTCTGCGTGCCGTTTTTCCAAATAAGAATGGATTGTTGCATAGTGGTGGAGCCGGTAATGTTGTTATTCCGATACAAAAACAAAACTGTTTGGTTATTCCGCAGACGGCTGCATTTGAGGTCCAGGATAAGGTATTTATCTATAAAGTGGTAGATGGTAAGGCACAATCTATTCCTGTGAGTGTAACTCGTGTGAATGGCGGACAAGAATATATAGTAGAAGATGGGCTTGCTTCCGGCGATATTATTGTGACCGAAGGTGTAGGTTTACTTCGTGAAGGTATGCCCGTAAAGATAAAAGGAGGAGAGAGCAAATGACATTAAGAACTTTTATCGAACGGCCCGTATTGTCGGCTGTCATTTCTATCTCAATTGTAGTAGTAGGCATCATTGGTTTGTTTAGTTTACCGGTAGAGCAATATCCGGATATTGCTCCACCGACAATTCAGGTAAGTACTACTTATTTTGGTGCTAGTGCCGAAACTTTGCAGAAGAGTGTTATTGCTCCGTTGGAGGAGGCTATTAATGGTGTGGAGAATATGACTTACATTACTTCCACTGCATCCAATGCCGGTACGGTTTCCATTACTGTGTATTTTAAGCAGGGTACGGATCCTGATATGGCAGCTGTGAATGTACAAAACCGCGTATCAAAGGCTACGGGGCAGCTTCCTGCTGAAGTGACACAGGTAGGTGTAACTACCACTAAACGTCAGAGCAGTATGCTTCAAATCTTTTCTTTGTATAGTCCGGATAGCTCATACGATGAAAATTTCTTAGGTAACTATATCAGTATCAATTTGAAACCTGAGATTCTCCGTATTTCAGGTGTTGGAGAATTGATGATTATGGGAGGTGATTATAGTATGCGCGTATGGATGAAGCCCGATGTTATGGCTCAATATAAACTGTCTCCGTCAGATGTAACAATTGCACTTGGAGAACAAAATATTGAATCGGCAACGGGATCGATGGGAGAAAACTCAAAAGAGACCTATCAATACACCATGAAATATAAGGGGCGTCTGGTTACGCCGGAAGAATTCGGCGAAATAATAATACGTTCTACTCCGGATGGTGAAGTACTGAAATTAAAAGATATAGCCGATATAGAATTAGGAAAGGAAAGTTATGCTTATGTTGGTCAGACAAATGGTAAGCCGGGTATTTCATGTATGGTGTTTCAAACAGCAGGCTCTAATGCAACTGAAGTAAACAATGCCATAAATGATTTTTTGGAGGAAGCGCGTAAGGATTTACCTAAAGGTGTTGAAATAGTTCCGTTAATGAGTTCCAACGATTTCCTTTACGCTTCTATTCATGAAGTAGTCAAAACCTTGCTTGAAGCAATTTTGTTGGTGATTCTCATTGTTTATATCTTTTTGCAAGATGTTCGTTCTACTTTGATCCCGTTGGTAGGTATAATTGTTTCGCTGGTCGGTACGTTTGCTTTTATGGCCGTTGCCGGGTTCAGTATTAACCTGATTACATTATTTGCACTTGTTTTAGTAATCGGTACGGTAGTGGATGATGCCATTGTAGTGGTAGAGGCGGTACAAGCCAGGTTTGATGTGGGGTACAGATCTTCTTACATGGCAAGTATAGATGCAATGAAAGGCATCAGTTCCGCTATTATTTCGTCATCATTGGTGTTTATGGCAGTGTTTATTCCCGTATCGTTTATGACTGGTACTTCGGGTACATTTTATACCCAGTTTGGTTTGACAATGGCTGTTGCCGTTGGAATTTCTGCTGTTAATGCTTTGACATTGAGTCCGGCTTTGTGTGCTATTCTTCTAAAACCGCATAAGAAGGAAGATGGAACGGAAGATTCGACATTGAAGGAACGTATGAAAGTAGCTTATACGGCGGCTCATACAACCATGATCAACAGATACACCGAAGCTATCGGAAAAATGCTACATCCGGGAATCACACTTACCTTCACGATTATTGCTATTCTCGGTATGATTTTCGGTTTCTTCAGTCTCAATCCGGTGGTTATTTCTGGAGCATTCTGCAGAGCTTCACTCACGGATGGATAAAATTTCAGAGTGTATCCTTCCTTTTCCAGAAGTTGTACTAAGTCACTGTCAGATCCTCCATAACATGTTATTTCATCTTTCATTTTACAAGATGCAAAAGTTAGGATCAGACAGCATATATATATGATTCGTATGTTTAGCATAAGTGACTTTTTTCATCAATAGAGTTTAACATTTTCCAGCATTGGTACAGTCCTCTTGGCACATGGAAACAACCTTTCCATTTCCCTCCTTTGAGTGGCAGCAACACTTCTCCTTTTCGGTTTAAGTATCCATACCATTCGGAATGCTCTTTATCTTTGAAGTGTGTCCATGTATAATTGTGTACCTTCTCAAACCATTCCATACACTGTTTATCCCCGGTCAATTGATAGCCTTTCAGCAGTGAGATAAGTGTTTCAATATGTACCCACCAAAGTTTTTGGTCCCATTCCAACTGTTGGGGAGGATAGCCATTACGGTCCATAAAATAATAGATACCTCCATATTCTTTGTCCCAACCATATTCAAGCATTGTAAGGGTTATATTCTTCGCCTTTTCTATCAATTCCGGACGGTTCAATCGTTTGCCTAAATCCATGATGAACCACATTGCCTCGATGGCGTGA
>OHAQ01003111.1_pt1 | contig 11574 bp, 13 predicted proteins | sample 1577111 | NCBI WGS metagenome assembly OHAQ01 (sample SAMEA3541549, study PRJEB24748) | human gut metagenome | biome: human gut; feature: human-associated habitat; material: faeces | place: China | collected 2012 | reverse complement strand
TTCCACGTTGCGCATGACGGCTTTGGGGTCTTTGAAGACGTAATCGTTAATGCGCTGGAGGATATAGGAATCTTCCGTCCCGTCGCTTTTACGGTAGGTAGCCTTGTAAGTGGTGTTGATGTGTCCGCTGGGTATTTCCTTCCCGGTGACGAATTCCCCTTCAATGGCGAAGAGGTCTCCAATTCCGGCGATACGGCACAGAAGCTGGTCGGAAGCTGTCGTTACGGAGAGAGGGGCTGTCATGTCAAAGGTTGAAAGAAAGTTGAATGAATAAGTTAACGGATGAATTTATAACCTACAAGCTCATCAAGCCTGTTCCTGAGCCGGGAAATACCGTCTCCATTGAGCGCGGAAATGGGGATGATGTCCACTTTCGGGAAACGCATGCGGAAGTTAGCCAGATTTTCTTCCGCTCCTTCCAAGTCCATTTTGTTGGCGACGACGAACCAGGGCTGTTTGGCCAGGTCTTCGCTGTACAGTTTAATTTCCGTGCGGAGATTTTGAAGGTCTTCAATGGGGTCGCGGCCTTCGCTGCCAGCCATGTCCAGAACGAAGACGAGCACCTTGCAGCGCGTGATGTGGCGCAGGAATTCATGTCCCAGGCCCCGGTTGTTGTGTGCGCCTTCAATGATGCCGGGAATGTCCGCCACAACGCAGCGGCGAAAGCTGTCGAATTCCACCACTCCGATGATAGGCTGAAGCGTGGTAAAAGGATAGCTGGCTACTTTGGGCTTGGCTTCCGAAATGTCTCCCAGCAATGTGCTTTTCCCCGCGTTGGGGTAGCCTACCAGCCCGGCGTCCGCAATGCGGCGCAATTCCATAAAGAAGACGCCTTCCTCCCCTTCCGTTCCCATCTCGGCTTCCGTAGGCGCCTGGTTGGTCGCGGAACGGAAATGCCAGTTTCCCTTGCCGCCGAGGCCGCCCTGGCACAACGTGAACCGGGTGCCGATTTCCGTCAGATCCGCTATTTTTTCCAGTTCAATGCCTTCGCCTTCCCGTTCCAGCCAGGTCGCCTCCGCCATGGAGGATGCATTGCTGCGGTAGATAATGGTACCGGGGGGCACTTTCCCGATGACGGATTTGCCGTTCTTGCCATGTTTCTTGGCGCTTTGTCCGCCTACCCCGTCCGTGGCGATTAATTTTGGATCATAAAAAAAAGAACGCAGGTCATTCGTGTGCGGATCCACTTCCAGAATGACGCTTCCGCCATCGCCTCCATCACCGCCGTCCGGGCCTCCCTTGGGCACGAATTTGGCCCTTCGGAAGCTGACCAGCCCGTTTCCTCCCTTTCCTGCCCTGGCGAATATGCGGATGTTGTCAACAAACATGGTCTGAATATGAAACATTTTCCTTCAAAACGCAAGACATGTGCAGGGCTGCACGGTTTTTCCACGGTGTAGGCCGCTGACTTTCCCGTGAAAGAGGATTTCGAATCATTACGGGAACTCCGGATGTTTTTACGATGCCCCGGATTGATTTGTGCCATGCTGGCTGTCTTCACAGTAATAAATGAAGAGAAAAATTCCTCTTATTAAAATAATCAGGGACAGCGGCAGCGACATGCCGCTTTTATTGGTGTCATGCAGACGTCTGCATGTAACGGACGGGGAAGGGAACCCAGGGTGAATAAACTCCATGCAAGAAGAGGAGCGGCAGATGCCAGACAGCAGAAAAAATTTCAGTTGAGTTCTTTTGATTTAAGCCGCTCCAGGCAAATAAAAAATTATCGAGATAGTGAAGGACATGTCCAAAGGCAGGACGCACGAGGACGAGAGCGGCACGCCCGACACGCTGATAAACCGCTTGCTGCATTATCTGTACGAAAAGGGCGAATACGACCCCGAGAAAGAGCAATCGTTCACGCCCGCTCTCTGCAACCGCATCGACCGCAACACGCAGGGCATAGTGATATGCGCAAAGACGGCGGAAGCGCTGAGGGTGATGAATCAGAAGATAAAAGACCGCGAACTTCACAAGCAGTATTTATGCGTAACGGTAGGCATACCGCAGAAAAAGCAGGCACGGCTGACAGCTTACCACAGCCGCGATGAAAAGACCAAGACTGTAAAGGTATGGGACAAGAAAAACTCTTTCAACAAAACTATGATAACCGATTACCGCGTGCTGAAAGAAAACCGCGAAAAAGACTTAGCCCTGCTGGAGGTAGACCTGATAACGGGGCGCACCCACCAGATACGCGCGCACTTAGCGCACGAGGGCTACCCGCTATTGGGCGACGGCAAGTACGGAATAAACCGAGTGAACCGTGCGTATAATGTAAAAACGCAGGCGCTCTGCTCGTACAAGCTGACATTTGATTTCACTACCGATAGCGGCTCGCTGGAGTACCTCAACGGCAAAAGCTTTACGGCTAAGAAAGTATGGTTTGAAGAAAAATTCTTTGAGTAAAGCCAAATAATGCTTTCAATACGGCAATGATATATATGCCAAATGCACAAAAGAACCGTCTGCGATTTGTGAGAACATACAATCATTATAAAAATCATGTGATAATGCGGCGAATTTTTGTTAAAAAGCTTGCAAAATGTACAAAAATGTGATATAATATATGTGTCATTTTTATAGTGATAAATCAGTAAAACGGAGGATAAGGTTCTATGATCGGCGATCTTCATTGTCACACAACGCTTTCCGACGGCTCGCTCGGAATAGAAGAAGTTATTTTACAGGCTAAGCGTATGAATCTCGACTACCTCGCTATTACCGACCACGACACGCTTTCATCGTCTAACCGCGCGCACATTTTGGGCGAACGGTACGGCGTGAATATCATACCAGCGGTAGAACTTTCGGCATGGGATAAAACGAGAAATATGAAAGTACATATACTCTGCTACGCCCCGCAGAAGCCGGACAGGCTGGAGGGCTTATGCCTGAAATCATGCTCTATAAGAACAGAATGCGCCAAAGACATGATAAACAAAGTAATGGAGCGCTACCCCATACCGCAGGACGCGGTAAGAATGTACACCAAAGGCTCGAAGAGCATATTCAAGCAGCACATAATGCGCGCGCTCTGCAACTACGGCTACGCTACCGAGCTTTACGGCGAGATAAACAACAAGCTTTTCGCTTACCCTAACGGCGAATGCCTTGTACAGCGCGAATACCCCGACGTTAATTTCGTGCTTGACCTGATACATTCATCAAAGGGCGTGGCGGTGCTGGCGCACCCGCATCTTTTCGACAATTTAGAGCTTATGGACGAGCTTATAGAAAAAGGCAAGCTTGACGGAATAGAGGTATACCACTACTCCGCCGACAGCGCACAGCAGGCTGAGCTGCTGAAAAAATGCGCCGAGCATGACCTGATAGCAACGGGCGGCTCAGACTTTCACGGATTATACAACAGCGAAGTTACATATATAGGCAGCCGTTTTACCGACGACGCCAATATGCACAAGCTGCTGGATAAGATAGCCGAAAACAAGCAGAAGAGCAAGAAGCACTCTGCCGAGGCACAGCAAAATCAATAAAAGGAGTTCTTAAAAATGGCACAGATAGCATACAAACCTCACGGAGTATGTTCAAGACAGATAAACGTAGACGTAGAGGACGGCATAGTTAAAAGCGTGCAGTTCATTGGCGGCTGCAACGGCAACACTCAGGGCGTAGCAAAACTCGCAGTAGGCAGACCTGCACAGGAAGTCATCGACCTGCTGAAAGACACCGACTGCAACGGCAAAGGCACATCATGTCCCGCGCAGCTTGCTAAGGCACTGGAAGAGGCTATGAACAAGTAATTAAGATAATATCAAACGGCAGCTTTTTACGGCTGCCGTTTTTTTATGCTTGTTTAATTTTTGATCTTAATGCCCATCAGTAAGGCAAGCTCGGCTGCCTGCGCGGGGGTGAAATATGCGCCGCGAAGCTCGGAAAAATCATCGGAAGTCACAAGCGACGAAAGGCGGCTATCAGAAAAGTCAACGCCTTTAAGAGATGTGCGGGTAAACTGCGGCTTGGTAATAGTACAGCCGCCGAAAGACAATCCGCGCTGAGTGCAGCTTATGAAAGCCGCCGAGAGCATCGCGCTTTCGGAAAAAGCGGTGACGGCGAGCTTGGAATTACTGAACACGGCGTAATCGAGCGTGCAGTTTTCAAAGCGCACGCCTTCGCAGACACATTCGTCCAGCGAGATGCCGAGCAGGCGGCAGCCGCGGAATTTGCAGCCTTTAAAACAGCAATCGGAGAACGCGGAATTTGAAAGGTCGCAGCCGGAAAACTCGCAGTCTTTAAAATAGACCTTTTCAAAATTGCAGTCTGTAAAGCGGCAGGCGGAGAATTTGCAGGAGTAGAGGTCGGCGGAATATACCTCTTCATAAGCCGCCTCAGCGCTGGAAAATTCGGCGGAGGAAACATCCTCATCAGCCTCGGCGCAGGAGCGGATATAGGCTATCGGGTCGGCAAAAGCGCGGGTATCAGGCATCGGCTCCACCGCACTTATCTGCAAAATAGCTCTGCGGGATATTCTCGAAAATTATCGAGCCTGAGAAAACCTCAGCCGCTTCTATGAGCTGTTCGTTATTCGCCGTCCATGTTATGAAATGCGCGCCTATATCGGCGGCGGCGAAAGCAGCGTCTAAGCTTACAGAACGCAAGTCCCACGCGAGATACTGCGGCTTTGAGATAGCGCGCCAAACGGTCTTAGTCGCGGCGGCGGTGCGCAGCAGCTTTTTATCGCCCGAATAGGTGGAAACGAGCTGACCGCGTATTATAGACGGGTCGGCTTCACGCAAGCGCAGAAGGGTGAACGGGTCGAAACTCTGCACGGCGAAAGCGCCCTTATACTTTTTCAGCAGATGGGCAAGGCGCTTTTCGGCGTCGGGCACGGCGGGCGACTCTTTCAGCTCTATAAAGAGCATGACTCGACCGCGGACGAGCTTTAGCACCTCGGTAAGCAGGGGTACACGCTCGCGGCTCTCGGCAAGGCGAAGCTTTTTGAGATCGGCGTAAGAAGTATCGGCTATCTTGATATCAAAACCGCACATACGACGGGCGTCGGCGTCGTGAAAGACGACCATTTTTCTATCAGCGGTAAAGCGCACGTCAAGCTCTATCGCGAAACCGCGCTGAGCGGCAAGCTCAAAAGCGGCGAGCGAATTTTCGGGAACGCCCGTGCCGTGCAGACCGCGGTGGGCTATATATCTTGGAAATTCCATATAAAAGCATATCCTTTCTGACAAAATACATCACTACTATTATATATGCAAATAAACGGTTTGTCAAACGCCAAAAGAAAAAAAAAGCGGCGGTATGCGCTTTAATGACAAAAAATTTATAGGGTCTTCACATTGTTATCACATATAGATAATATAATTAAAATATCTTTATGGCTATACTTACAGCCGTATGCAAAAAGAAAGGAATCTTCACTATGATAAAAAAAATATCCGCGCTTACTCTAGCGCTTATACTTGCGGCTGCGGCTCTTACAGGCTGCAATAAAAAGGACAACAACAGTTCATCATCGAGCGTGGACGTATCCTCGGCGGCTTCGCAGAGCACGACCGACTCTCCCGCGCAGCAGAACGCGCCCGACGCTAAACTTGTGATAGACGGCAAAGAGGTAGACACCGACGGGCTGATAATATGCACGATAGACGGCCACGACGTTGACTTCGACACTTTCAGATATTACTATGAGAACACTCTTTCAGACCTGCAATCGAACTACGGCATAACTCTCGACTCGCTGAAAAACAGCGAAAACGGCTTTGAAAATCTGCTGAACCAGACTATCTCAGCTATCATGCAGGACTACGTTACCTACCGCATTTGCGAGGACAACTCAGTAACGCTGACCGACGATGAGAAGAAAGAGAACGAGGACAAGTATAATGCAAGTCTGGAGCAGGCAGGCTCGGAAGAAAACTTTGAGCAGAGTTTAAAAAATTCATATCTAACTACGGAAGTTTACAAGAACAGACTGGAGCTTGCGGCGCTTTACGTCAAGGCTGAGAACGAGCTTTTCACCAACGAGGGCGTTTATGCGACCAAAAAAGACGAATTCCGCGAGATAGCGCAAGACCCCGCTAAGTACGCCTGCGTCCGCACGATATACATACCCTACTGGTGTAAGACCGAGCTCAGCGACGACAGCACGGCTTCGGCTTACGATGGCTACTCGCTGGAGCAGAAGAACAACGTAAAGAAAGCGGCTTACGACGCGCTGAACGACGACGGCAGAGAAGAATCTAAGAAAGCGGCTAAGGAAGTCGCGGACGCCTGCCTGCAAAAGGTGAACGACGGCGAAGATTTCGACGATCTGCTCGACCAGTACAACTGGGATTCGCTTCAGGAAAGCTACACGGCGGGCGAATTCATGTCGCCGGACTCGAACTACGACTCTGACTACCTCGACGCGGTATTTTCGCTGAACGAGGGCGAAACGAGCGGGCTTATAGAAAACAAAAACTTCGGCTGGACGATAATCAAGAGAATGCCTATGGACATGGACTACGTTGAGGAAAACATCGACGAGCTGATAAAGAGCTACGATCTGCCGAAGCGCCAGCAGGTATATTCGGACATACTCGACAAGATGAAGGTAACATACTCCGACACATACCAGAAGCTGACCATAGACAGCATAACCTGATACGCCGCAGACTTACGAGGGTAGATTTTTGGACAGTTTACGATTTCAGGAAGCTTGCGAGGAGGTCATCGGCGTAAAGCGCGAGCGCAGCGGGATAGGCATGCTCAGCGAAAAAACGCTGCACGCCGTGCTGAAAAAATATCTCGAGCCGCACGCAGAGAACCACGAAGTGCCGCTGGGGAACTACGTTGCCGATATAATCGGCGAGAACGGCGTTATAGAGATACAGACAGGCTCATTCACGCCGCTGCGCCCGAAGCTGGAAGTACTGCTGGACTGCACGGACGTAACGGTGGCTTACCCGATAGCGGAGGTGAAGTATATGCGGTGGATAGACCCCGAAACGGGCGAGATATCGCCGCCGCACAAGTCGCCGAAAAAAGGCAGACCTTACGACGCATTTTACGAGCTGATAAAGATAAAATACACGCTCGACAACCCGCATATGCACTTCAAGATACTGATGCTGGAGCTTACGGAAACGCGCTGGCAGAACGGCAGGCGCTCGAAAGACCGCAAGCGCGGCTCGCAGAGGTGCGACCGAATACCTCAGCGGCTGACGGGCGAGATAGACCTGCTCTGCCCTGCCGACTACGATATGTTCATACCGCAGGGACTGCCCGAGAAATTCTGCATAAAAGACTTTGCGGCAAAAGCGGGCATATGCTACGACTTGGCGCAGATAGCCGTGAACATACTGACCTACTTAGGGCGGCTGGAACCGCAGGGCAAGAGCGGCAGAATGAAGCTTTTTTCGATAGCGTAAGTCACAACAATTGAGGATAATCAAAAGCGCTTTGGTTTTAAGATACCGAAGCGCTTTTTTTACGGCAAAATTTACGCGCGGGCGCTTGACATAAAAAATAAATGCTGATATAATATTTATATGTGCTCTTAAAACAGAGCAAAAACATGAATTACAGAGATAATAATTCGGGAGGAACAAATAAATGCGCAGTAAAAAAATGCTGAAAAGAATATCGGCGGCGCTCTGCATGGTGGTATTCGTTTCGATACAGCTTTGCGGGATAACCGCCGAAGCTTTCAACTTCGAGCCGGTAAAGGGATACGACGAGGACGGCAACACTATACCGCTTTCGCTGTACTCGGAATCGGTATATATGTTCAACATGGACACAGGCGATGTGATAATAGACGTAAACAGCAACGAACAGCGCGTGCCCGCTTCGCTGACAAAAATAATGACGGCGATAGTGCTGCTGGACGAATTTGACGGCGACGAAAACAAGCTGAAAAGCACGAAATATTCGGCAGGCACGGAAGCTTTTGATGAGCTCTACGGCACGGGCGCTTCCACCGCAGACATTCAGCCTAACGAGGAAGTAACCTGCTACGACCTGCTCTGCGCGCTCATGCTGCCCTCTGCCTGCGAAGCCGCGAACATCATTGCGATAGGGGTGAGCGGCTCGCTGGACAAATTTGCAGACCGCATGAACGAAAAGGCGGAAGAGATAGGAATGGCGGACAGCCACTTCTCAAACGCACACGGACTTTCGGGTGACAACAACTACACCACCTGCGCGGACGTTGCAAAAATGTGCGTTTACGCGCTCGACAACTATCAGGTGTTCACCGACGTGGTATCTATGTACGACTACACCCTTGCGCCTACCACCGAGCACCCCGACGGAACATACATCTACAATACGAACCAGATGCTTGCCAGCGACAGCCTTTACTACTACTCATACTGCCGCGGGATAAAGACTGGCACGCTTGACGCAGCGGGCAGATGCTTAGCCTCATACGCCGTGAACGACGGCGAAAGATACATGATAGTATCAATGGGCGCGCCGATGGAAAAGACGGCTGAGGACGTTACAAAGGGCGAGGAGAACCCCTCTTCGGTATACGCCGCGGACACGGTCTACTACAATCTCATCGACCACATAAATCTTTACGAATGGGCATTCAACTACCTTGCTGAAACGGAATTTGTTGACAAAAACAGCGAGCTTCGCGAGGTAAAGGTGGAATTTGGCGAGGACAAGCGCGACTATGTAACCATAAAGCCTGCGGAGGGCTACACCAAATTCTGGCCGAGCTACATACCCAAAGACGAAGTGAAGCAAAGCATAGAGGTATACGACAACGTGGTAGCGCCCGTATACGCAGGCGACGAGCTGGGTATGCTCACGCTGACATACAAGGGCGAAACGATAGCCGAGATACCGCTTATCGCGACGGAATCGGTGAATCGCTCGCAGGCAGCGGCTAAAAAAGCGGTAGCAAAAGCCTTCCCGCACTCGACGGAATTTAAGATAGCGATTGCCGTTATCGTGATATTTACTGCCGGATCTACTGCTATTTACATAATGAATGTGCAGAAAAAGTACAGAAAGAAGTAAGCTGATAGGACATTTAATAGAAAGTTCATTTTATTTATTAGAAATATTCACATTGCACAAGTATAATGATTATTGTAAAGTTTAATATTTGAAATCCTTTGAGCAAAAGTAAGTAGCCTTTAAGTAGGTTTTCAGAGAGTATGCGGGTGGTGCGAGCATACAGCCGATGTTTGGGTGAATGGATTTGTGAGGAGCGTCGTGAAAAGCTTTTGGCCAAGTATCGATCGCCGCGTTTCCTGCGTTAGTGTGACAGGGTATATCTCTCTTCTGCGAAGAAACTGAGCGTACCTGCCGAGGCGGCAAAATCATTGCCGTAAAAATTGGGTGGCACCACGGTCTTATCGTCCCATAGCGTAACTGCTATGTGCGTTAAGGCCTTTTTTGATTTCAAAAAAAAATTTGGCGGATTTCCCGATTTTACTGCCCGAGATGATTAAATGGAGGTCATCGATATGCTGTATCCAAATATCGAACAAGTAAAAGAACTGTTGGGCGAGTACAAGAACGTACCTACTTTTTACGAGATACTCATCGACTCGTTCGCGCCGGTACACCTTTTCAACTGTCTGCACGAGCTGTATGAAAATTGCTTCATACTCGAATCGGTAGACAACAAAGACCAGTGGGGCAGATATTCGTACATCGGAATAGAACCGAAAAAAGAGATAACGCTGAACGACCACAAAGCTGTAATAAAGAGCAAGGACGGCGGCGAGGAACACTTTGACGTAAAAGACCCGATAGCTTTCTTCAACAAGATAATCGAGGAAAACAAAGCGCCGAAGTTCCCAAACAGACCGAAGCTGACGGGCGGACTTATGGGATATTTCGCATACGACATGGTGAGATATTTTGAAAAGACGCTGACGAACGTGCCTTACGACGATCTGAAAATGCCAGACGCTCAGCTTTACTTCTTCGACAAGCTGGTAGCTTACGACCACCTGAGCAACAAGGCGGTCATCATACAGAACATCAACACGGCGGACAACGCTGAGAGCAAGTACCGCTGCCAGAGCCGCCGATTGCAACAATATTTTTGTTACGGTCATACTCAAAGGGTAGTTTGCCGTTAAACTTGATCTGCTCGGTTTTGGAAAGAATGATATTGTTGGTTGGATCCTTCTTATCCATCAGCGGAGCAATGTCGCTTTTCGTGCCCCAGCGTGCGGAACCATGTTCCTCGCCGGAACGGAAATGTTTCGAGCTTACTGCGATGTACAAGCAGGCCAGCAGGAATCCTATCAAGAAAATTAGGCCATACGAAGCTGCTTGTAAGTCGATGTAGAATGGTTGGGCGGCAATAGCCGCCCCTATACCATTCATTGCATCTAAAAATGAAGTAATGGAATTAGAAGATTGTGCAACATATGAAGAATATAGAGAACCAAAGCGATCACCAAGATAAAAGCAAACGCAGCTGCCAATGCTGAGAAATACTATACTGGACGGTGTCAGCTTGAATATTTTCACCGTTCACGCTCCTGTTCTTCCTTTTGAAGCTCATCTGCTGAACGCTGCTGTTCGTGCAAGCTGCGTGCATCCGCTAACCGCATTTCCATCGAGCTATAATCGAATGGACGTTCCATGGAAAAGTCATAGCTGCCATCGTAGCGTATACATTCGAGCCAAAACTCGACCATTTCTTTTTCCATTACATCAAGGTAGCCGAGAACGTGCTTGCAGATATACCGACGGATTTCCAGATCCTCGATTTGATAACCGAGGAGTCTGGAAGTGTCCATCTTTGTTCTGCGTACAGCTAATTCTGCTTCGATCTTCTGCAAAAGTGCTGACAGATCTTCTGGATTCGGGAATTCTCTTTTTCTTTCTCTCTGCATAGACTCATGCCTCCTTATTTGAGGTTGACCCAAGTTTCAGCATCGTTTACTGCCTTATAGTCATGAGCATTGGACGCTTCGAGAATATCGTAGTACGCCCAATAAGTGTTGGACAGATCATTGTAAGAGGTCAGCTTGCTGATATTCTTTGCAACGTAATCCTTATCGCAGGAACGGCCCAGAACAGCATTGGTGATCTTCACAACTTCTGCGCGGGTAATTGCATTATTAGGACGGAAAGTACCATCAGAGTAACCAGTTACCCAGCCTTTTTCAGCTGCCGAGGTGATGGCTGCGTATGCCCAATGGTCGGTCGGGACATCAGAGAAGGACTTGGTGCCGCCAGACAGCTTGTCAAAGCGAGCTGCGATTGCTGCAAATTCTGCACGAGTAATAGCAGCATTCGGACGGAAGGTGCCATCAGTGTAGCCCTGGAGGATACCTGCATTGGCCAGAGTAGCGATTTCTGTAGAGGCCCAGCTGTTGTGTACATCAGCGAAGTTGTGTATGCTGGTTGTGTATACACCACGAGCATCATCGCTGAGTAAGCGGTAGAAGATTGCGGAAACCTCAGCACGGGTGAGGGCGCTCTGAGTGCCCTGTCTGCAATTGGCGAGGTGGTTCTTCACAACCTCATGCACAGCGACGGGATTGGGCGTGATGCCAAAGATCTCGTCGTTGAGTTCCACAGTACCGACTTCTGCGCCGGCCATGTTCAAAACTTTGATAGTAGGCATTGTTCAAG
>OHAQ01003107.1_pt1 | contig 11586 bp, 7 predicted proteins | sample 1577111 | NCBI WGS metagenome assembly OHAQ01 (sample SAMEA3541549, study PRJEB24748) | human gut metagenome | biome: human gut; feature: human-associated habitat; material: faeces | place: China | collected 2012 | reverse complement strand
CCTTTCTTTTTTCCTCCATTTTTTTATTTGATATATCTTCTATATAATTTACTAATATCTTGGGTTTTTCTCCCTCTTTAATATTTACCTTACCAGTTACCTTTACAACCATGTCTGTTTTTATCAAATCATAAAATTTATTAAAAACTTTCGGAAAAATAACTAGCTCAACACTGCCATACATATCTTCAAGAACAGTAAACATCATTTGATTGCCAGATTTAGTATTAAGTAACTTAGATGAAGTTATTATTCCACATAAACTAACAGTTTTATTATCGAAATCCTCTTTTTTTGTTTTACTATTCTCATCAATATCTTCATTGCTATTTAAATCTATTGTACTGACTGTTGAATTTTTTTTGATATATTCTTTATATTCATCTAGCGGATGACCAGATACGTACATTCCCAACATTTCTTTTTCCATATTAAGCAAATCTTTATTTGTAGGCTTTCTTGATGATTTAGCTATTACAATTTTTGCGTGTGCATCATCAGATACAACATTAAAAAAGTTCATTTGATTAATATAGTTTTTCTTTTTTGTTTCATTTATATTATCAACTATTGTCTCGTAACTGTCTAAAATATCAAACCTTGTACTTTCTTTTTCTATTTCATCAAAACATCCAGCTTTTATTAAACTTTCAATACACTTCTTATTTACTGTATCTCCTGAAACTCTCTCACAAAAATCAATAAAACTTAAAAATTTACCATTTATTTTTCTATCTTTTATAATTTCACAAATAGCATTATTTCCTACATTTTTAATTGATGATAATGCAAATCTAATTTTGTTATTTATAACTGCAAATTTTAAATAACTTTCATTAATATCAGGTCTTAATACTTCAATATTAAGTTTTCTACACTCCTCTATATATAAAGGAATTTTATCAAGATTACCAAGGAAACTATTCATAGTAGCAGCCATAAATTCATGTGGAAAATGTGCTTTTAAATATGCTGTTTGATAAGCAACCACTGCATAACATGCTGCATGAGATTTATTAAATGCATATTTAGCAAACTCAGCCATTTCATCAAATATTTTATTTGCACTTTCCTCATCAATATTGTTTCTTTTAGCCCCTTCAACAAAAACTTCTCTTTCCTTTGCCATTACATCAAGTTTCTTTTTTCCCATAGCACGTCTTACTAAATCAGCTCTTCCAAAACTATACCCAGCTAAATCTCTAAAAATTTGCATTACTTGTTCTTGATAAACCATACATCCATATGTATCTTTCAATATTGGTTTTAATGAATCATGAGTATAAATAACATTATCTGGATTTTCTTTATTATGTATATATCTTGGAATTTGATCCATAGGTCCAGGTCTATATAACGATATCATAACAATTATATCTTCTAAAGTATTTGGCCTTAATTCCATCATAACACGTCTAAATCCTGAACTCTCCATTTGAAATACACCTAAAGTTTTTCCTTCTGTAAGTAGCTTAAATGTATCTCTATCATCCATTTCTCCAAAATTCACATCTACACCATGTATTTTTTTTATAAGTTTTAAAGTATCACCTATTACAGTAAGAGTTCTAAGTCCTAAAAAGTCCATTTTAAGAAGTCCTAATTCCTCAAGTGTTGTCATAGTGTACTCAGTAGATATAACTCCGTCACTTTCATAAAGTGGAACATAGCTTACAACAGGCTCTTTAGTTATAACAACACCCGCAGCATGAGTAGAAGCATGTCTTGCAAGTCCTTCTGCCTTTCTAGACAAGTCAATTATTTCTTTAACTTCCATATCAGTTTCATAAAGTTCACTAAGTTCTTTATTAACTTCTAAAGCCTTATCTATAGTGATTTTTAAATCTCTTGGTATAAGTTTTGCAATCATATCAGCTTTAGCATATGGAATATCTAAAGCTCTTGCCACATCACGAATTGCAGCTCTTGCAGCCATTGTACCAAAAGTTATAATTTGTGCTACATGATCATGTCCATATTTTCTACATACATACTCTATTACTTCTTCTCTTCTTTCATAGCAAAAATCCACATCAAAATCAGGCATACTAACTCTTTCTGGATTCAAAAACCTTTCAAATATTAAATTAAATTTTAAAGGATCAATATTGGTTATTCCTATAAGATACGCAGCTATTGAACCTGCACCACTTCCACGTCCAGGGCCCACTGCAATTCCCTGTGATTTTGCATAATTAATATAATCCTGCACAATTAAAAAATAATCTATGTATCCCATTTTATCTATTATTTCTATTTCATAATCAAGTCTTTTTTTTGCTTCTTGTTTTTTTTCTAATGGATATTTTTTTTCTAATCCCTCGTAACATAGCTTTTTAAAGTACTCTAAATGAGTCATATTTTCATTTATTTTAAATTCAGGCAAAATAGTTTTTCCAAATTCAAATGTTACATTACACATATCTGCTATTTTTTGTGTATTCTCGATTGCCTCAGGTAAATTTTCAAAATCACTTTGCATTTCTTCTTTAGTCTTTACGTAAAATTCATTTACTTTAAAACTCATCCTATTAGGATCAGACATAGTAGTTCTTGTTTGTATACAAAGTAGCACCTCATGAAAATCATAATCTTCCTTATTTAAATAATGACAATCATTTGTAGCTACAAGACCAACACCAAACTCTTTAGAAAATTCAACAAGTTTGCTATTTACTAATATTTGCTCTCTTAATTTATTTCCCTGAACTTCTAAGAAAAATCTATCTTTTCCAAAAATTTCTAAATATTCTTTTACTGAATCTTTTGCTCCCTCTATATTATGATTTACAATTTTTCTTGCAACTTCACCAGCAAGACAAGCACTAAGAGCAATTATTCCTTTATTATATTTTTTTAACAAATCTTTATCAACACGTGGCTTATAATAAAATCCTTCTGTATAACCTGAAGATACTATTTTAATTAAATTCTTATAACCTTCATTATTCATTGCAAGCAAAATTAAATGGTAAGGTTCTGTATCTATTTTTCCTTGCTTATCAAATCTACTACGAGGTGCAACATATACTTCACACCCAATTATTGGCTTGATTCCCTCAGCTATACAAGTTTTATACATTTCAACTGCGCCAAACATATTACCATGATCAGTTATAGCAACAGCATTCATTCCATTTTCCTTTACTTTTTTTACTAAATCTTTTATTCTTATTGCACCATCAAGCAAACTATACTCTGTATGCACATGTAAATGCACAAAACTCATAAAATCACCACCAAACATTTCAATAAGATTATATCAAAAATAATGGTAAAAGTCTATACGTTTATTTATTATACAATATCAACTATAAAAGAAATGTGATAATGTCTTAAGTAAAGAAATGAGAAAATGTCCCAAGCACCAAAATCGCTCACTTAAATAACATAATACACATTAACAATTAACACACTCTCTCCCTTCCATATCCCAGAGTTAGTTTTGTAAAAAAGTATACAATTAGATTTATATATCGTATCGACAAAACTAGACAATAATTAGTATTATTTTTTCCTTGATTTCAAATAAAAAAAATGCTATACTAAATTAAATTTCACTGTGGGGTACACAGGTTGAGCGTTCTAACTACACTTTTTAGTGACTATCTACGAATTTAGTAGTACCTATTTTTTTCTTTTGGAATGGGAGTTATACATACTAAAATGCCAGAAATTCTAACTCAAGTTTATTTATATTTATATTTATCAAAAGATTTAAATGTCATATATAAAATAGCTATTCAAAAAAAATTAAAATTTGTATGGCTTAGTTTTTCATGTATTTTTTATTTTTAATTCATATTTTTTCATGATTTTTCAGATTTTTTCATATTTTTTACAAAACTAACTCGTAGGGGTGGGGGGATGTTTTTTCTTAGCTTATAGAGCATTGTTATGTTGGGGAGTACCATGAGTGCATTTGCTATTGAGGAAATGCTCCAGATTATTTCTATTTTTGATATTGAGCCTATAAATACGCATAATAGAAATATTATTCTATATTTTTTTATTCTTTTTTTGTTGTTGAAAAGATATTTTATTGCTATGCTTCCATAGAAGCCTGAACATGGAATTGTTGATATTGCAAATACTACTATCATAAATATGAATATGTAGTTTCCAAATGGGAGAAGTGAAAATACATAATTTGCAATTAAAGCTGGATTTTCAGTTATTGTATACATTCCACTTGCTACAAATACAATTCCTGTGAGTGTGCAAAGTAATACTGTGTCTATAAATACACTTGTTGATGATATAATTGATTGCTTTTTTATATCTTTTTCATTTACCATTACATCAAATATTGGAGAGGTTCCCATTCCTGCTTCGTTTGTGAATAGTCCTTTTGATAGTCCTGTATTCATTGCTTTTACCATTACACTTCCAAAAATTCCTCCTACACATGATTTTATATTAAAAGCTTCTTTTATTATTTTTAATATACTTGGTAATAAATTATTTCTGTAAATATACATTAAAATAATGCATGAAACAAGATAAATTATTGTTGCTATTGGTATTAATACACTGCTTATATTTGATATTCTTTTTTCATTTCCAATTAATGCGTATGCACATGGAATTACAATAATAATTCCGAGAACTACTATATTTATATTAAAATTTGATATTATACTAGATGATATTGCGTTTGATTGTATCATTGCTCCCATTCCTAGAGTTGTAAGTATAAGAAAATAACAAAATAATTTTGCAAGTACTGGCATATGTAGCTTTTCTCCTAGTACATACATTGCTCCTCCATAATATTTTCCTTTTTTATCTTTTTTTCTGTACTTTAAAACTGCATATGTTTCTGCATATTTTGTTGCAATTGCGAAAAATCCGGAGATAAATATCCAGAAAATACTTCCTATTCCTCCTATAGTAATAGCTGCTGCTACCCCTATTATATTTCCAGTTCCAAGAGTTGAGGCTAAAACTGCCATAAGAGATTTAAATGAACTTATTCCCTCTTTTGTATTTTTTTTATCTCCTAATATCATATATTTTATACCTTGTAAAATATTCTTTTGGGGAAACTTAAGTTTAAATGAAAAATATATGTGTGTTCCCATTAAAATTATTACAAGGGGAAATCCACATACAAAATTTTCTATACTATATATTAAATCTACCATGTAATCACCATAATAATATCTATGCTTTAATAAAAAATATTTGACAAAAAAATAATTATAATGTATAATATTTATGTAAATTTATATTTACTAATAAATAATTATTTAAAGGAGATATTACAATGATATATAATAGAAAACTTTACTAATCCATTTAGGAAATTATATAAAAAGGAGTCTTAAAATTGGAAAGAATCTTATTTCTTGTGGATGGTGAACCATACATCCTTGAAGACGGTATAGAGTATGCTATAACATTAAATGTTACCGAATGTCTTGAAAAGATAAAGGAAAGATTTAAGTATAACAAACCAAATATACGCCCAAGTATGGGGAAAATTTGGAAGTGGATTGCAAATGATATTGGTGCTTCTACCTTTTCACCTAGACGCTGTAGAAAAACAAATTTTTCTACCAATTCTTTTGAATCTATTTTAACCAAGGAAATTAAAAGTTTTTTGGATGTTATTTATCCATTTGACTACGAACTACTTGAAGCCCAAAGAGCTCATACCAAATTTAAGAAGCAAACTAGAAGGGAGTTAGCTCCTTGTGTGGTTTCCAAAATTAATGAAAGGCTACGAAAATCAAAAAAACGCTAAAAGGAAATGATATTTATGCAAAATAATAAAATAGTTCTTTGTTTTAGAGAAGGGGAACCTTTTTTATTTAACTTTAATACAAAAACATTTTTGAAACTATGCATTGATTATGAATCCACTATAGTCCAAATAAAAGAAATGATAGAAAAACAAAATAAAAGACCTCAAATGAATGAAGTTTGGAATATGTTAGCTAAAACTATTGATGGTTGTGAGTATTTTTCACCAAATAAAAGTTTTAGAACAAAACCAAATATAAATTCGTTTGAATCCAGATTTACTAGAGAAATAAATGATTTTTTAAGTTCAAAATTTGAAAGGCCCTTGTTAAAAGATGGCAACTATAAAAACTGGTTATATCAAAATTCATTTATAATTCGTAAATCACATTTTAACTAAAAATTACAGTAAAGGAATTTTAACAATGCAAAAATATTCAAATAATTTAGTACTCTGCTTCGTAAATGGAGAGCCACATTTATTTAATAAACTGCTCAAAGAATATAATAAACTTTCTATTTTGCCAGATGAAGCATTTGAAATTATCAAAAAAGATATAAATTTTGAAAATTTAAGTTCAATGCCTTCTATGACTAAAGTCTGGAATTCTCTTGCAATTTCTCTTGGTGCATCGCATTATTGCTACACTTTTAACAAAAATGACGGCGAAATTCCATATGATTCTTTTGAGGAAATTTTAATAAAAAAAGTTGAAGGCTTTTGTAAAACAAAATTATTTTTATGTTTTGTAAATGGAGATCCTTTTTTATATAACGCTTGGATTAAAAAATATACAAAATATGAAATATCTGTTGAAGAAGCTATTGACATTATAAAAGAACATGTTTCACTTATAAAAACTCAAGCTCCATCCGAAACTGAAATTTTTAATGTCCTTTCAGTTGCAATAGGTAAGTCTGGATATAACCGCAATTATAACAAAGGTAAAAATTCTCTTTATCCTAATTCATTTAAAAATAATGTCTATAAAGAAATTTCCCTTTATTTTAGTGAATTGTATAATAATACCGTCCTTTGCTTTGTAGAAGGAGAAGCATATACTTTTAATAAATTTTCTAAAGTATATACTAAGTACAACATTTCTGTTAATGAAGCAATGGAAATTATAAAAAATAACATTTCACTTTCTAATGTTCGTCCAGGAATAAATGACATAATGCAAATTTTGGCTAAAAATATAGGCTGCATTGGATATAGATGGCAATTTAATAAAAAGAATTCTATACCTAGGAAAGATTCATTTGAAAATATTCTACTAAAAAATATAACAAAATTCTTAGATGAATTATATCCGCCAGAAGAAAGAGATGAGCTTTTAAAAAAGAAGCATGAGTATGATAATAATTTAAGGCGTGAAAGATCTTTATCAGCTTCATATGCTGCAAAGAGAGCTGAAAGGGAAATCTTTATGAAGAAAAAAAGTGGAAGAAGATTATATTAACTTCTAAAATAAAGTATAGGGTCAACTGACTCTATACTTTATTTTTTATAATTTTAGTAACTATTATTGTTACGTCATCATTTAAAATATTTTTATTTTCTCTTAAAACATTTCTATAAATTTCATCTGTTATTTGTTTAGCTGTTTTATTTACGTCTATAGTTTTTAAATATTCTGTAAAATAGTTATTTGAAATATCTAGTCCTTCATGCAATACTCCGTCACTTATTTGAACAACAATATCTTTATCAATTAGTTTCCTAGATATTGGTAAATAATCAGGATTATCTGACACTCCAACAGGTATATTCATATTATTAATAGTTACAATTTTTCCTTCATGAATTATATATGTAGGTGCAGCCCCAAGTTTTATATATTGAGAATATCCTGTTTTTAAATCAATTATCATATTATCTAAAGTAGATGAATTTTGACTATCTGATTTTAATTTTAAAATACTATTTATAATTTCAATTGCACCACATTCATCAAATCCACCTGAAAGAAGTCTTTCTAACATATCTATAACATTTTTTGATGATTTTGAAGCGTTTCTTCCATTTCCTTCTCCATCTGAAATTACACTTATATGCTTTAAATCTTGCAACTCCTCAATAAGATAAGAATCTCCTGATACCTCTTCTCCATTTTTAGCTATACTTATAACACTATTTTGAACATTAAATTCAGGAGTTGAAACAACTTTTATCTTTGATTTTTCTTTTTTACTACTATTTAGTATAAGTTTAATAACCATTGGCTTTTCAAGTATATTACTTAATATAGAAATTATTTCTTTTTTCTGTTTATCTATATTATTTAGTATATTTGTAACAAATGTATATTCTATACCTGTGTCATCTTCTTTATATTCATCTTCATATACTAAATATCCATAAAATTTTAGTTCTTCTCTTAATTTTTCCTGCTTTTTATCTATTTTAATAAGATCACTTTTTATATTTTTCGAGATATTAGATAATATTTTTGAAACCTCTTTATACTGATTTGATATTTTATTTGCATTATTTCTTTCTTGTTCTTTTAATATTCTCATAAGTTTCATACTATTATATATTTCGTAAATATCTCTTAAAAATTCTTTTGAAAGTTCACAATTAAAGTCTAGCATTTTTTCATCTATTATTTCATTATTTTCGAGTTTATTAGAAATATAGTCTACAACTAAATTTAATTTTTCATCATTTAAGCAATTTTTTCTTCTATCACATCCAAGACATTTTTCATTAACTGTATTTTCTATATATTTTTTTATAACTTCTCTAGTTTCTAATTTATCTTCATCACTTACATCTACTACAACGCTTGCAATACTATCAAAAACATCTGACATAGCTCCTATTTTTTCTTTTACGCTTGTACTACTATCAAGCATGTTTTGATATGGATTTTCCAAAGATTTATTTTTGTTAAATATTCTGTCTAACTTTGTTTCAAAAACCTTTGGCATAAATAGAAGTGAAACTGAAGCAATAACAAGTTCACTAACTCTCATTGTGAGTTCAGAAAATCCGTTAGCGTAATATGCTATATAAAGGTTTCCAGCTATAAAGCCGATAACTACTCCTATTTTTCCTACCTTGGATAATATACCTGATATAAATCCACTAAAAGCTAATGTTACTACATATGTCATGTTTATATCAGACATAAATGTTAGCATTAATCCAAGAACAAGACCTGTTGCAGCACCTGCTACCCATCCATTTTTCCATCCAAAAATCAATACTAATATAAGAACTAAAATATTAAATATAGATAGTTGCATTATAGTTATATTTTTAAAAATACTAAGTGCTATTGCAACTACAATTACCATTGCAATACTTTCTTCTTTGGAAAATACATACCCTTTTGAAATATTAGTAAGTACATAAATTCCTGAAACAAATACGAAATACAATATTGCTGCTACCACTATATTGCTTAGGCATGTAAAAAGATCTGTTATCAAACTTCCCTGAATTAAGTTATATCCAAATTCAACAACTGAAAATGATATCATAAATTTTATAAATACGCTAAATCTTTTACTTACTCCTTCTATATTTACAATTACTGTTATTAGAGTAAATATTATAAAAAACGAAAGTAATTTTACAAGTATTGTCATAGAAACCGATTGAATCAGGATGCCAACTATTGACGATATTAAAACTAGTATCAAAGGGACGTTAAAAACACTTGCAACTCCAAAAAGCACCAGTGAAATCGGTGAACTATCTCCCATAAATGATGTATTTGACATTGCAAAGGAAAGTATTATAAATATAATATTTTTTATATTTACAAACTTTTTAATTGTATTTACCACACCTGTAATTTTTTCATTTGAATTTTGTGTTGTCCTTACATAACTGTTATTTGAAATCATTATATCCACCTCATTTGTTTTATTTCATACTACTTATTTTACACTATTTATTAAACGATTTTTGTCGTAATTTAATTTCATTATAACTTTTTATTAAATATACACCAAAACAACTTGAACTCAAATTATTTTGGTGTATAAAAACTTTTATACTGCTTTTTTAGATTTTTTTACTTTTTCTGCTTTGCCTGTAGTTTCTTTATTTTGAGCTTTTTCTTCTTTTTCTTCTTCAACTATTTCAGTATCTACTTCATTAACAATGTCCTCTGGTATTATTTCTTCTTTTGGTTTAATACTTTCTTCTATTAGTTCTTTTACCTTATCAGAACTTGTTATTTCTAATGCTCTTGATAAAATAAATTTATTTAATTCTTCCTCTTCAACATCTTCACTTGTGACTAATTTTGAATATTCTAAATATTCATCCTCTGTTTTTATGGTTCTATGTACATCGTTTACCATTGTTTTTATTTTCATATCATAGATATCTCTATACATTTTTATATAGTCTGGAAGACTTATTACATCTTTTTCTAAACTTTCATCATATATTTTCTGTAATTTTTCAAATATTTTATCTATAATTTTAAAATATCTATATGAGTTCTTACATATGTTTATTATCAAGTTATATTCATACATATATCTATCAATATCTGATTCAATTCCTTTTATCATTGTTTCAATAACATATTCAATTAATTCTCTTTCATCAGATGGAAGTTTTGATATATCATAATTATCATTAATATAACTTACATAATCATCTATACTTGAAAATAGATTTTTATACAATTCATCAGTATATTCATCAGTTTCAATTTTAGCATCAATTTCTTCTGCAGATTTTATAACCTTGTTATATCTTTGTGATTTTCCTTCATCCTTTATATTTTGCTTAACATCATCTATTGCAGATGAAATAGAAAAAAGTCCAAATTTTATATCATCTCTTGATCTAAATTTTGCTCTTGTTATTCTATCATATTCCATTTCTAGAAAAGCTTTTTGTAACTCAAGTCTATCGATTTTGTCTGTTGAATTTATTTTATCTAATATTTCAGCAGGATATGATAATTTCAATTCATACATTTCTCTTTGCATAATATCATATTGATATTTTACAAAAACGATTTCCCTTAAAATATTCTCTTGATATACCTTTTGCTCTTCTCCCTCTGTTTTACGTATTACACCTAAATGTTCATCAATAGCTCTATTCATTTTATTCATGTTTACAGCTATAACAACACTTTGGATTACTCTATCGAAGAGATTTATTTTCTTTTTGGAACTAACAACTATATCAGCCATTTATTAATCCTCTCCCTCTAATCTATTACAAATTTATTATCTTCATTAGTTTACTACTTATATTATACAGTTTTTTTCTATAATTTCAAGTATTTGTAGCAAAATTAACAAAATTGTTACAAAAAAGATTATAAATAGAAATGTAATAGTAACAATTTAGCAAAAAGCTTAAAACATAGGGATAAATTAGATTTCACTTTGTTTTCTACATACGCTTGAATAATTACAATATTTACAATAATCGCATTTTTTATTAGGTCTAATCCTTACCACTCCACTTATTATTTCTTTTCCAATTTCACCTAAAATATTTTTTGTTTGGACAAATAAATTTTTATATTCATCTTCACTTAGTGCTCGGTTTGTATTATCTTTTGTTAGTGTAGTTTTTGATATATCTATCAACCTTTTATCTGTTGAAAGTTTTTTATCCATTTTCTCTATTATTTTTAAATCTTTTAAAAATATTCCTTTCATTCTTAATGCTTTTATTGTCTCATCTTTTATTTTTTCTTCATCATTTATATAATCTTTTAGATTAATAAGTTTATTTGATAAATTAAAATAAAGCATGCCTGCTGGTAATACCTTATTTATATTTTCTTTTTGTTTTTCTATTTTATTTACATTTTCAATAAAAGAATCTAGATATGTTATTAATTG
>OHAQ01003098.1_pt1 | contig 11607 bp, 9 predicted proteins | sample 1577111 | NCBI WGS metagenome assembly OHAQ01 (sample SAMEA3541549, study PRJEB24748) | human gut metagenome | biome: human gut; feature: human-associated habitat; material: faeces | place: China | collected 2012 | reverse complement strand
ACTGTCTTGTACCGGGAATCGGAGAGATCATCGGAGGAAGCCAGAGAGAGGATGATTATGACAAACTTCTTGGAAGAATGAAAGAACTTGGACTTAAGGAAGAAGATTATGGATTCTACCTTGATCTGAGAAAATATGGTTCTACAAGACATGCAGGATTCGGACTTGGATTCGAGAGATGCGTAATGTATCTGACAGGAATGTCTAATATCCGTGACGTCATTCCATTCCCAAGAACAGTAAACAACTGCGAACTGTAATAATGTAAAGAAATTTCAGAGTGTTATTCACACATGGAAAGCAAAATGTGTGGATAACACTCTTTTTTTCTATATCGAATGTGGAAAACCAGTCCGGTTTATCGTTTGAAGTGAAAGACTGCAAAGAATAAGAAAGTTATAGATAACTAACCTGGTTTTAACATTATTTAAAAGGGATTTTAATAAAATTTTCGCTATTTAACATAGATTTAACATGAACTTGATACAGAATGCATATGAGTTTTCTACAATGCTGTCGTAGCGTTGGAGAACAGACACAATAACATTGCAAACTATCAAAAGATATGAGAGGGATCGTTATGAATGAAAAACTACAGATAGCATTCGGACTCCTGGGGGGTCTGGCAATCTTTGTTTATGGAATGAATATGATGAGTGAGTGTCTGCAGAAAGCGGCAGGAGAAAAGATGAAAAGCATCCTGGCACTTCTGACTAAGAACCCGGTACTTGGGGTTATCGCAGGAGCACTTACCACAGCGGTATTACAGAGTAGTAGTGCGACAACCGTTATGGCAATCGGATTTGTCAGTGCGGGACTTATGAGTCTGCCGCAGGCAATCTCAATCATCTTTGGTGCGAATATCGGTACGACAATGACGGCGCAGATTATTGCATTTAAGATCAGCGATTACATTTATATCATTATTTTTATTGGATTTATCGTTTCGTTTATTGCGAAATCTGAAAAAGTGAAAAGTATCGGTCAGACAATTTTTGCATTTGGTCTGTTATTCCTTGGAATCGAGACCATGGGAGATGTCATGAAACCGCTGGCATCCAGCCCGGTGTTCACGGACCTGATCGAAAGTTACCCGCTCTATTACGAGATGGGAGAAAAGACGATGCCGCTGGCAGAGGATGTAGTGCTGAAGGACAGTTCTGCCGACCCACAGGCCGAAGCCGTGGAGACTACGGGCGCAGATGCGGTGGCAGCAGCGATCAATGCAGACCCCGATAACTGGACCACCTATAATACCACGCTGGTGGTGCAGGGCGGCAAGGTGCTGGAGGTGCGCCGCATCTGGGTGCCGTAAATTTTGCTCAAAACCGTTGACAAACGTTTTGCGTATGCTATAATTTAGCTGTACGCAAAGGGGCGCTTCGCCTGCCTTGCGGAATGTAAAATTATGACAGATGGCAATGATGGGGTCAGAAATGCACACACCACCGTCCAGAGAGAGCGCCCACGGCTGTAAGGTGCTCCGGTCGGGATCATTTCGCGCCACCCCGGAGCTTCCGGCGAATGTAAACCGGACGCTGCGCAGCGTTAATGCGCCGAAAGCGGCAGGGGACACGTTATCCTTTGCAATTTGGGTGGTACCACGGAGTTTGATGCACAAGCAGCCTTCGTCCCTTTTGGGATGAGGGCTGTTTTTTGTTTTTTCTCCGTGCCGCCCCTCTGCCATAACAGCATAAAAACGGCGCACAAACGCCAAAGACAATTGAGGAGAGAAAGATCTATGCAATGGACCGGTTTGAATGAACTGCGCGAAAAGTACCTGAGCTTCTTTGAAAGCAAGGGTCATCTGCGTCTGGACAGCTTCCCCTTGGTACCCAAGAACGACCCCAGCCTGCTGCTGATCAACAGCGGCATGGCCCCCATGAAGAAGTGGTTCCTGGCACAGGAGGAGCCGCCCCGCCACCGCGTGACTACCTGCCAGAAGTGCATCCGCACCCCGGATATCGAGCGCGTGGGCATCACTGCCCGCCACGGCACCTTCTTTGAGATGCTGGGCAACTTCTCCTTCCAGGATTACTTCAAGGAAGAGGTCATTCCCTGGGCATGGGAGTTCCTGACCAGCGACGAGTGGATGGCCATCCCCAAGGACCGCCTGCACATCTCGGTGTATGAGCAGGACGACGAGGCCTACGAGCGCACGAAGCGCCTGCGCCCCGACCTGCTCAACGAATAGCAGCCCCCTTACGCTCCCGCACTTTTTGATTTTAGAGGAGCGGATTTTGTCCTGACACAGTTCGACCCGGACGGGACATACAAACGTATTTTCCGTTCGGGCCGGACAAGGCAGGGCGGAAGAGGCCCTGTAAAATCGAAAACTATCCTTTCCGCTTGTAACGCGAGGGCGAGGTTCCGGTGTGCTGTTTGAAATACTTGCCGAAGAAGGACTGCGTCGAGAAATTGAGGTGGTAGGCGATCTCCTGAATACTCATGCCCGAATATTTCAGCAACGACTTCGCTTCGAGGATGACCGATTCGTCGATCCACTTGGCCGCCGTCTTGCCGCTCACCTCCTTCACCACCGACGAGAGATATTTCGGGGTGATGTTCAACTGCCTGGCATAAAAACTCACGTTCCGCTCCCGCTTGTTGTACTCGCCCAGCAGCTGCATAAACTGGTCGAAAAGCACTTCGCAGCGGCCCTGCTTCTGCTCGCTCGACTGCTCGCGCTGGTTCAACTCGGTAATCAGATAGAAAACCGCCGTGAAAAGCGTGTGGATGATCTCCTTGCGATACCGCTCCTTATCGCTCTGGATCACGGTCTTGATAAGCTGGAAAAACTGCCGGATTTCGGCCACGTCGCGTTCGGTCACCTGCAAACAGGGTTTGCGGCCGAAGCGCATGTGAATGGGGAGCGACGCCGAAATATCGACCTGGATGTCGCTGACGAACGCCTTCGAACAGGCGACCAGATAGGCCGTCGCATCGGACGAACAGCGGATCGTCCGGATGATGCTGCCGGGACGGAAGAATACCAGCATGTTGGGCCGGACTTCATAGGTCTCGGTATCGATGGAGAGCACCGCCGACCCGCTCATCATGATCATCGCCGCGAACCCGTCGAGCGACACGGGAATCTCCGACGTGGGATTGCGCAGATAATCGATGGTCGTAATGGCCAGATCGTCCGACAGAAAAACCGTATCCTGCATCTCCTGCTTCAACCGGGCGATGGACACCTTGCGCAGGTTGTTGGGCTTCACCATAAAACGTAACGAGAGTTCGACGTAACAAATTGTTGACCTTGCCTGCGGATTCGCCGTCATGGATTCACGTCGAACTCACGTTACGGGAACTCCGCCCCGAAATCCATCCCGGCGACCGCCGCGCATCCTCCTCCGACGAGAAAGATTTCCCGAACGTGAATCCCCGGAAGAATCCACATTTCCGGATTTTCGATCTACAATGATACGGAAATTCCCCGGAATTTCCTAAAAAATCCCCTTTTTCACCCCTTAAAAAGTAGCGATCCCCGATTGCAGCGTACAAAACCAACGCACGGGACTCCGGAATCGCCCTCTCCGCCCGGCCGCGCGGGCAGCCGCCGGCAGGCAAAACCGCGTAAAAGGCCGTCGCGGCCGACCGCATCGCCGGAAGATTCCAGACGAACCGGCCCTGCCGCATCCGGAAGATCCGCACCGCCGCCGGAACGAAGCCGCCGGGACGATCGGCCCGACCGGATAAAAAGGATGCAGGTTGGAAAATCATCGGATTTTCCAACCTGCATTCAATAGTAGGAGGATCAACGAGTGGAACGGAAGTTCCCGCTCCGCGAAGATTCGAACCGATTGCGGATCGCACCGCCTGCGGAAGGTCGATTCCCTGAACCGGAAATCCCTATCGGAAACCGTACCTCCGCCGAACCGCTCTCACCTACCAACAACACAAACACTTGCGGTCTGCGGAAGATCGAACCGGCCCTTCGCGTACTCTTTCGCTCCTCCTGAACGGTAAGACCGGCTTAGAGCTTCGGACCGGCAGCCACGAGGCTCTTGCCCTCGTCGTTGCCCGTGAACTTCACGAAGTTCTTGATGAAGCGCTCGGCCAGATCCTTCGCCTTGACGTCCCACTCCGAAGCCGACTTGTAGGTATCGCGCGGATCGAGGATCGCGGGATCTACGCCCGGCAGTGCGGTCGGGATTTCGAAATCGAAGATCGGGAGCTTCTTCGTCTTGGCCTTGTCGATCGAGCCGTCGAGAATGGCGTCGATGATGCCTCTGGTATCCTTGATCGAGATACGCTTGCCCGTACCGTTCCAGCCCGTGTTCACGAGATATGCCTTGGCGCCCGACTTCTTCATGCGCTTAACGAGCTCCTCGCCGTACTTGGTGGGGTGCAGCGACAGGAAGGCTGCGCCGAAGCAGGCCGAGAAGGTCGGCGTAGGCTCGGTGATACCGCGCTCGGTACCGGCCAGCTTGGCCGTGAAGCCGGAGAGGAAGTAGTACTTCGTCTGCTCGGGCGTGAGGATCGAGACGGGAGGCAGCACGCCGAATGCGTCGGCCGAGAGGAAGATCACCTTCTTGGCGGCCGGAGCCTTCGATACGGGCTTCACGATATTCTCGATGTGGAAGATCGGATACGACACGCGGGTATTCTCGGTCACCGACTTGTCGGCGAAATCGATCTTGCCCTTCGGGCCGACCGTCACGTTCTCCAACAGCGCGTTGCGGCGGATAGCGTTCCAGATGTCGGGCTCGTTCTCTTTCGAGAGATTGATGACCTTGGCATAGCAGCCGCCCTCGAAGTTGAATACGCCGTCGTCGTCCCAGCCGTGCTCGTCGTCGCCGATGAGCTGACGTTTGGGATCGGTCGAGAGGGTCGTCTTGCCCGTACCCGACAGACCGAAGAAGATCGCCGTTTCGCCCTTCTCGTTGGTGTTGGCCGAGCAGTGCATCGAAGCGATGCCCTTCAGCGGCAGCAGGTAGTTCATATAGGAGAACATACCCTTCTTCATCTCACCGCCGTACCATGTGTTGATAATCACCTGCATCTTCTCCGTAAGGTTGAAGACCACGGCCGTCTCCGAGTTCAGGCCGAGCTTCTTGTAGTTCTTCACCTTCGCCTTCGAAGCATTGAGCACCACGAAGTCGGGTTCGCCGTACTGCTCCAGCTCGGCGTCGGTCGGACGGATGAACATGTTCTTCACGAAGTGTGCCTGCCAGGCCACCTCCATGATGAAGCGGATCTTCAGACGCGAATTCTCGTTGGCGCCGCAGAAGGTATCGACCACGTAGAGCTTCTTGCCCGAAAGCTCCTGGCCGGCGAGCTTCTTCAACTCCTTCCATGCAGCCTTCGTCACGGGCTTGTTGTCGTTCTTGTATTCGGGCGAAGTCCACCAGATGGTGTCCTTCGTCGTCTCGTCCATCACGAAGAACTTGTCCTTGGGCGAACGGCCGGTATAGACGCCGGTCATCACGTTCACGGCGCCCATGTCGGTTACAACGCCCTTGTCGAAACCGCGCAGGCCCTTCTTGGTCTCCTCGCGGAACAGCTCGTCATACGACGGATTGTACACGATCTCCGTAACGCCGGTGATGCCGTACTTTTTCAAATCCATTTTGTCCATAATTGTATTCGTTATTAAAACCTCTTTATCCAACTCTATCCGGGATTTCCCGGGACTCTCCCGACGAAGGCTCCGCACTCGCGGCAAGTCCCTTTTTTCCCGATGCAAAATTAGTAAAAAAAACGATAATGTGAAAAAATTAACAGTAATTTTTCACAAAATTTAAAAAACCGAGGAGACGAAGCCGGGACACAGCCGGCATCAAGCAGATCGACACGCTGATAACAGCACATTCAGCCCCACGTGAAAACACGCTGTTTCCGCCTTTCCGCAGATGCGGGAAGGGGGGGGGAGGCATTTCCGAAATCCGACGAAAAGCCGAAGCGACGGAACGCCTCGGCTTCCCGATCGGAAAGGGCGGCGTCACTCCGCCACGACCGCGATGCAGTTCGTGACGCGCCGTTCGCCCTCGTGGTCGAACCTCCGGTTGTCGGACGGGCGGTTCACGACGCCCGCCTCCTCGCACCAGAGCGTCGACGAACCGCCGCCGTCGAGGTTCAGCGCCGAATACAGCCCCAATTGCCGCACGAGATAGATCAGTTCGCCGATCGTCATACCCGCCGCCTGCCCCGGGAAACGGCCGTCCACGACGATCATCACCGCCTCACCCCGTCGCGTGACGCCCACGACCGAGCGGGGATGCCGGCCCCAGAAACCGCCCTCGCGATCGGCATACGACAACGCCTCGCCGCGGCAGAGAAGCAGCGGCCCGGCAGCCAGCGCGTCACGGTAACGCCGCGCGAGCCGCGCGTCGTCCGCCGGAACATAGGGTTCGATCCGCACGCGGCGCCCCTTTATCGCCACCACGCCGTTGACACGGAACTCTTCCCGAGCTTCGGTCGCGGCGACCGTCCGGCCTCCGACACGCACGAACGTCGAGGGAACGAGCGTCTTCACATTGAAATAGCCCGCGTTCACGGCCGCCACGGCCCCCTCCGCCTCGGCCAAAACCGACGTAAGCGTCAGCGAATCCGGCTGTACGATGCGGGTGCGGTATCTTCCCGCGTCATACCTGACCATCGAGATCGCCTGCGGCGCGCCGAACAGTTCGAGTTGCGCCTGCACGGCCACCAGATGCGGCCGCACGCAGCAGGTATCCCAGCGGATCGCGGCGATCGCCAGCGAATCCTGCACGCTTTGCGCACCGGCCGCAACGGGCAGGCACACGAGCAGCCAACCGAGCACACGTTTCATTCGTTTCGCAGTTTTCATCGTAACCCTTATTTTCCTACAAAATATTTGGAGACTCCGGAACCGTCCGTGTCCCGCGACGTAAAGATACGAAAATCCGAGCGCAGAAGCAAGCGCAAGCTTGATTATGCCGAGACAGAGCATCCAAGGCGCAAACCAAAGATACTCCGCCTCGGCAAAAAGCAAATAAATTTGCATTGCGCCCGGCTTAATCGTTCTTTGGCTCCGCCTTAGATACTCCGCCTCGGCAAAAAGCAAATAAATTTGCATTGCGCTCGGCTTAATCGTATCTTTGTCCCGACGACACGATAATCCGTTCGCTATGGAAGAACTCACACTCACCGTTCCCGCGCTGCTCTTTCCCGCCATTTCACTGATCCTGCTGGCCTACACCAACCGGTTTCTCTCCTACGCCCAGCTGATCCGCACGCTCAAAGCGCAATACCTCCAACACCGTTCCGACCTGACGGCCGCCCAGATCGACAACCTGCGGCGGCGGCTCTACCTGACCCGCGCCATGCAGATTCTGGGGATCGCCAGCCTGTTCCTGTGCGTCGTGACGATGTTCCTGCTCTACATCGGGCTGCCGCTTGTGGCCGCATACGTCTTCGGTGCGGGTCTGTTGGCGCTGATCGGCTCGCTCGGCGTCTCCATCCGCGAAATCCAGATTTCGGTACGGGCACTCGAAATCTACCTGAACGACATGGAACACTGACGACGATGCGCACCGCGGAATCCGGCCGAACGCCCGACCTCTTCCGGAACCGCCTTGCGGCAGGTCGCAACATCCCCCGACGACCGGAGGCCCGATGCGAAACGGGGCCTTCCGCAAATCGCAGAAAGCCCCGTAATTCCGATCGTCCGCCGCGTCACCGCTCCATTTTACGCAGGAAACATTCGACCGTATTCTCCATCAGACAAGCGATCGTCATCGGCCCCACGCCGCCCGGCACGGGAGTGATGACCGAGGCCAGCGGTTCGACGGCGGCGTAGTCCACGTCGCCGCACAGCTTGCCCGTCCCGGGATCGCGGTTGACCCCCACGTCGATCACCACGGCGCCCGGACGCACCATGTCGGCCGTCACGAAACGCGGCCGGCCGATCGCCACGACCAGGATGTCCGCTTCGCGCGTCACCTCCGGCAGATTTCGCGTGCGGCTGTGGGCGATCGTCACCGTAGCGTTGGCGTCGAGCAGCAATTTGGCCACCGGCAGCCCTACGATATTGCTGCGGCCGATCACCACGGCACGTTTGCCGGCGATCTCCACACCTGCCCGCTGCAACATCCGGATAATTCCTTTCGGCGTGCAGGGCAGCGTGCAGGGCTGTTTGAGCCACAGATTGGCTACGTTGAGCGGATGGAAACCGTCCACGTCCTTCTCGCGGCGGATCGCCGCGATCACCCGATCCTCGTCGATATGCTTCGGCAGGGGCAGCTGCACCAGAATCCCGTCCACGCCGTCGTCGGCGTTCAGTTCGCCGATCAGCGCCAGCAACTCCGCCTCGCCCGTCTCCGCCGGGCGGCGGATCGTCGTGTTGCGAATGCCCACCTCGGCCGAAGCCTTGGCCTTGCCCGTCACATAGCTCACGCTGGCCGGATCATCGCCCACGAGCACCACGACCAGATGGGGCGCCCGCCCGTATTTGGCGGGGAACTCCTTCACCGCCGCCGCCATTTCGGCCTTCATCGAGGCCGACAACTCTTTTCCGCTGATTATCGTCGCCATAGAATCACTTGATTGCTTTCCGTCCGATGTCCGTACGATGGAACAGATTGTCGCACCGCACCTTACCTACTTCCCGATTGCACTTTTCCAGCGCCTCGCCGAGCGTCGGCGCCGCACAGACGACGATCGCCACCCGACCGCCGGCCGTCACGATCCGCCCCTCCTTCGAGGCCGTACCCATGTGGTAGACCGCACCGTCGACCTCGTCCAGCCCCTCGATCACGGCGCCCTTCGCATAGCTGCCGGGATAGCCCTTCGAGGCCAGCACCACGCCCACCGTCGAAAAGTCGTGCCATTCGAGCGGGTGCTCCAGCTCCCAGCCGTCGGCCACGGCCGAGAAGATCTCCACGATGTCGCTTTTCAGGCGCGGCAGCACTACTTCCGTCTCCGGATCGCCGAAACGGGCGTTGAACTCGATCACCTTGATGCCGTCGCGCGTCTTCATCAGGCCGCCGTAGAGCACCCCCGTGAAGGGACACCCTTCGGCGCACATCGCATCGGCGACGGGCTGCATGATCCGCTCCAACGCATACCGTTCGTCCTCCCCGGTCACGAACGGCAGCGGCGAGTAGGCACCCATGCCGCCCGTATTGGGCCCTTCGTCGCCGTCGTAGGCCCGCTTGTGATCCTGCGCCAGCGCCATCGGATAGACGCGCCGGCGGTCGACGAAACACATGAACGAGAACTCGGGCCCTTCGAGCCAATCCTCGACCACCACCTTGCCGTGCCCGAACTTGTCGTCAAGCAGCATGTCGCGCAACGCGGCATCGGCCTCCTCCATCGTCTGCGCGATGACCACACCCTTGCCGGCCGCCAGCCCGTCGTATTTCAGCACTGCCGGCAACGGACGCGAGGCCACGTAGTCGCGCGCCTCCTCATACGCGGTGAAGGCACGGAACCCCGCCGTCGGGATACCGTATTTGGCCATCAGCTCCTTGGCGAACTCCTTCGACGACTCGATGCGCGCGGCCGCCTTCGTCGGGCCGAAGATCCGCAGTCCCGCCGCACGGAAACAGTCGACGATACCCGCCGCCAGCGCCGCTTCGGGGCCTACGACAGTCAGCGTCACGTTGTGCGCCAGCGCAAAATCGCGCAAAGCCTCCACCTCCGTCTCGCGGATCGGGACGCACTCGGCCTGCGCCGCGATGCCCGCATTGCCCGGCGCGCAATAGATCGTGTCGATCCTTCCGCTGCGCGTCAGCGCATCGACAATGGCATGTTCGCGGCCTCCGCCGCCCACTACAAGAACTTTCATGGATCGAAATATATCTTTAATTCGTTTTCAAAATCATGCGGTTTCACGTCGCGGCCGCCGTCCCGCCGCACCCGGTTCTTCTCCGGCGGCAGAGCCGAATCCTGCCCGAATAACGGACAGCGGATCCGACCCCCGATCTCGTCATCTCAGTGTTTGAAATGGCGCATCCCCGTGAAGAGCATCGCCACGCCCGTTTCGTCGGCCTTGCGGATCGAATCCTCGTCGCGTACCGAACCGCCTGGCTGCACGATCGCCGCGACACCGTTGGCGGCGGCGAGCGTCACGCAGTCGTCGAAGGGGAAGAAGCCGTCCGACGCCATGACCAGCCCCTCGGTCGCACCTTTGGCCTGCGCCTCCTTCAACGCGATCTCGGCCGATCCGATCCGGTTCATCTGACCGGCGCCGACGCCGAGCGTCTGTCCCTCCTTCACCACCACGATCGCGTTCGACTTGACATGCTTGACGATCCGCCAGGCGAACTCCAAGTCGCGCAGCTGTGCAGCGTCAGGACGCGCCTTCGTAACGGTCATCGACGCCTCGACCCGCTTCGTCTCCACGTCGAGCTCCTGCGCCAGCAGACCGCCGTTGACGCTCACGTACTGCATCGGATGCACGTCGCTGCGTGTCATGTCGACTTCGAGCAGCCGCAGGTTCTTCTTCGTGCAGAGCACCTCCAACGCCCCTTCCGAGAACTTGGGCGCCATGATGATCTCCAAAAAAATCGGCTTCATCCGTTCGGCCGCCTCGCGCGTCACCTCGCGGTTGACAGCCACGATACCGCCGAAAATCGACACCTTGTCGGCCTCGTAGGCCTTCGTCCACGCCTCCACGACGTCGCGGCCGACGGCCGCGCCGCAGGGATTCATGTGTTTGAGCCCCACGCAGAAAGGCTCGTCGAACTCGCGCACGATGTTCAGCGCGGCGTTGGCGTCCTGGATATTATTGTACGACAGCTCCTTGCCGTTGAGTTGCCGGGCATGGGCCAGCGAGAAGGGAACCTCCTCGGCCGAGCGGTAGAACTTGGCCGTCTGATGGGGATTCTCGCCGTAGCGGAGCGACTGCACCAGATCGAAATCGAGGAACAGTTTCTCGGGCAGGCCCGCCTGCGCACGCATGTAGGTGGCGATCATGCTGTCGTACTCCGCCGTATGGGTGTAGGCCTTGGCCGAAAGACGCAGACGCGTTTCGACCGAAGTATTGCCCTCGGCGCGCATCTCGTCCAGAATCGCGGCGTAGTCCGCCGGATCGCAGACGACGGTCACGTCGCGGAAATTCTTGGCCGCACTGCGCAGCATCGAAGGGCCGCCGATGTCGATGTTCTCGATCGCTTCGGCCAGCGTAACGCCCTCTTTGGCGATCGTCTGGCGGAAGGGATAGAGGTTCACGCAGACCAGATCGATGAACTCGATGCCGTTGGCGCGCAGCGCCTCGACGTGCTCCTCGACGTCGCGGCGCGCCAGCAGACCGCCGTGCACGGCCGGATGAAGCGTCTTCACACGCCCGTCGCAAATCTCGGGGAAGCCCGTCACATCGCTGATGTTCAACACCTCGACACCGCTCTCGCGCAACAGTTTCATCGTGCCGCCCGTGGCGATCACCTCCCAGCCCAAAGCCTTCAAATTCTTTGCGAAGTCGACGACGCCCGTCTTATCGCTGACACTTATCAATGCCCTCATTTCTCGTATTTTATGCTTTTACCAATTTATCAATCGTTTCCACGTATAATTCATGCTCCACCTCGTGCACGCGCCGTTCGACCTCGTGCACGTCGTCGCCGTCGTAGGCGAAGGCGCGCTGCGCGATGATCCGCCCGCCGTCGAGCGTGGCGTCGACCCAGTGGATCGTCACCC
>OHAQ01003092.1_pt1 | contig 11625 bp, 13 predicted proteins | sample 1577111 | NCBI WGS metagenome assembly OHAQ01 (sample SAMEA3541549, study PRJEB24748) | human gut metagenome | biome: human gut; feature: human-associated habitat; material: faeces | place: China | collected 2012 | reverse complement strand
CCCCGCCATTAATTTGCCTTCCAGTACTTCGTTAGAATCGAAAACATCGTAGACGACTTTAATACCGGTTTCTTTTTCAAAGTTGGCCACGGTGTCCGGGGCGATATAATCAGACCAGTTATAAATGTGGAGTGTTTTTTGTTCAGCCGCGAGCGTGCTGACAGAGACAGCCATCAGAGCCCCCGCAACCAGACCCGATAGCCATTTTTTATTTAAGGCGGTCATATCTCTTTCCTTCTGAAAATTCGTTAACAAACGAACAAAAGTTGTCACACTGAAAGATATGCAATAAACGTGCATATTTTTATCGGCGCGGTGTAAGAAAAGAGAACTCTCTCCCGGCCTGCACTGCTCACTATATAAAAGCATCGCAAGAATAACTTTAGCCAGGGTTTGAGACTATAGCTCGGATTAAAAAACGGTATTTAACAAATTTTATGCGTATTTGCTCTATGTGATAAAGCCAAATCGGCACAAGAGAAGTGAATTAATCTTTAATAAAAGGTTAAAAACAGCGGATAATTTTGCGGCACGCAGTCACTGCGGCAGCGACTGCGTGCTCGAAAGGAGTTATCAGTGGAGGAAATAGTTTTCGGTAACGTTATTTTGCCCTTCATCGTCAGTCGGTAACAGCAGTTGATGGGCATTAGCTTCAAGAATGACCATCGAAATCTGCTCTTCGCTCTGACGCACGAACCATGCAAACTGCTCATAGGTTACGCCCTGCATAACGGATAAAGACTGGCAAACCACCAGCTTTGGCAGATTATCATCCTGCATATCAAGAAATGCTTTCACGGTCAGCGAACTGGCATTGATGGCTGATAAATCCGCCGCCAGCGGCAATACGGCTGAAGGTCGGACTTCCGCCATGGCAGAAAACAGGATCGTGTTATAGATCAGATCGATTTTAGCATCAAAGACACCGTCGAAATTCTGCATATGGGGCAGATGCAGAGCCTGACAGTTATCACATTCAAAAAAACTCATCCCCAGGTCATCGAGCCATTGACGCAACGTATCCAGACCAGGAACGACCAGCGATGTCATAATTTTGTACAACCTCTTCCGATAAAAAGACCGGCACAGCTTACGCAAAAAGCGCAGGCAAAACCATGATCAGTAATGTGATTGCGACTAACCACCCGTTTTCAGGCAATATTCTGTCGTAGCGTGGCGTTCGATCCAGCGGATCATTTTACTCGCGATGTCGATACCGGTGGTTTTTTCTATTCCTTCCAGCCCTGGCGACGCATTCACTTCCATCACCAACGGCCCGCGATTAGCACGCAGAATATCCACACCAGCAACGTCCAGCGCCATCGTTCGCGCGGCTTTTATCGCGATTTCACGCTCCTGTGGTGTGATACTGGCGACGCTTGCCGCGCCGCCACGATGCAAATTGGAACGAAAATCCCCCTCTTTCGCCCGCCGTTCAATCGCAGCGACTACTTCATCGCCAACAACCAGACAGCGGATATCGCACCCTTGCGCCTCTTTGATATATTCCTGCACCAGAATATGCGCGTTCAGACCGCGGAAAGCGTCAATCACGCTTTCCGCCGCCTGACGCGTCTCCGCCAGCACGACGCCAATTCCCTGCGTGCCTTCAACCAGCTTGACCACCAGCGGCGCACCACCGACCATGTCGATTAAATCGCTGGTATCATCCGGCGAATGCGCAATGCCCGTGACAGGCAGGTCGATGCCCTGACGCGCCAGCAGTTGCATGGAACGCAATTTGTCACGCGCCCGGGCAATGGCGACCGACTCATTGAGCGGATAGCTCCCCAGCATCTCGAACTGGCGCAGTGCCGCCGTCCCATAAAAGGTAATGGCGGTGCCAATACGCGGGATCACTGCGTCAAAATGGGGTAACTTGCGGCCTTTGTAGTGAATAGAAGACGCCGCAGGATTTATGTTCATGTAGCAAGAAAGCGGATCAAGAATTTCAACCAGGTGACCGCGCTGTATAGCGGCTTCACGCAGCCGCTTACACGAATAGAGCGTTCCATCCCGGGACAATATGGCAATTTTCACCCTGCACCTCTCTGTCAGACCTGGTCAAAAGCCCGCGTATCATACATCGACGTGGCAGTTTTAGCGCGTCGCCCAACCCTGTTTGTGCAAATAATCCAGAATAAATGGGCGGCTTTCTTTAATGATTGTTCGGCGGATATGATCGCTCCAGGTATCCCGGCGATTATTGCTGCCACGGGTGAGGTAATATTCCGCCAGTTGCTCGTCATACTGCGCCAGTACGTCTTTATCCAGCGGTTGATAGCTGTTTTCATGCACCAAAATGGAGGCCGGTAAACGCGGCTTAAGATCCGGATTATCCGCAGGCCAGCCAAGGCACAGCCCAAACAGCGGCAGAACATGCGGCAGAACATGCTGCGGTAATTTCAGCAGTTCCGTCACCGCTTCAATATTATTGCGCAGGCCGCCGATATATACCCCGCCCAATCCCAGCGATTCCGCTGCGGTTAATGCATTCTGCGCCATCATTGCCGTATCAACGACACCGAGCAACAGTTGTTCCGCCAGGCCGAGCTGAGCATCCGGACAGATCTGTAAATGGCGGTTAAAGTCGGCACAGAACACCCAAAACTCCGCCGCTTGCGCTACGTGTTTTTGCCCGCCGGTCAGCGTTACCAGTTCTTCACGTAACGCTTTGTCGGTAATGCGAATAATGCTACTGCACTGCAAAAAACTGGAACTGGACGTCGCACGGGCGCTGTTAATAATCGCCTCACGCTGCGCTTCGGAAATGGGTTCATCAGTGAAATGGCGAATGGAGCGATGGCCACAAATAAGTTCAATGGTTGGCGTCATTATCTTTTTCTCTTTCTGAACGTGAATATTGCGGTGGATGGTTCATCAGCTGTGGGGCAAGACGTTTTGCCACCTGAAGAATAACCACCACCGCAGCGGGAATCATGAGCAAAACACCGAGAAAAATCATCAGAATCTGCACTTCTGGCCGAGAAAATGGCTCAGGTAGCGACAGGGAGTCGCTTACCGACAGCAGCGCCACCGCCAGCAACATCATTCCGATAAATTCCAGTATCAACACGCTTTTAGGCAATTTACCGATCGCGCGCATACGCTTCCCTCTGCAAAGTGAGCCTTCAGTCTAAAACTTTTCACTGCATTGTGTTTAACAGTTATAGCTTTTAGCAATTAATGCAACAGGTTAAACCTACTTTCAGCGAATACATTTTAGCGTGATCATTACAGGCATAAATCTATGAGGAGAGAAATAATGCAAACCGTTATTTTTGGTCGTCCGGGTTGCCCTTACTGTGTGCGTGCAAAAGATCTGGCCGAGAAATTGAGCAATGAGCGCGATGATTTCCAGTATCAGTATGTAGATATTCGTGCGGAAGGGATCACTAAAGAAGATCTACAACAAAAGGCAGGTAAACCCGTAGAAACCGTGCCGCAGATTTTTGTCGATCAGCAACATATCGGCGGCTATACCGATTTTGCTGCATGGGTGAAAGAGAATCTGGACGCCTGATCGTCTGACAAGCCCTCGCGTTGAGGGCTTTATTGATTTTTTCTGTGCTGTGGTTTAAACAAACTACTGATAAATAAGAAACACAATGCCCCCAGCGCACACCAGAACACCGCACTTAATAACCATGCCAGCTCTTGCCAGAATGAGCGCGTCGGTGAAAAAAACAGCCGCATAATGAGCATCGAACAGGGTGCCGCCAGCATTGCGCCAAACAGAGGTTTCAGGACTTCTCTACGATGTGAAAAGAAGCTGGCAACTGCACCAGGAAGAATGAAAAATAGCAAACCGATTTCAGGATGCCCGGCAGCCCGAAAAGCGCCTTTCATGTGCGTCGCCAGAAAAAGACACACCACAATGAAGAGGACAAAACAGCAGATTGCCCCCGCCCAACGTTGTTTATGTTTCACTCGTTCCTCCTGACACTGCGTCTATCGAACACATTTTTCGCCAGTGTGGCGTTCAGTAAGATAAAGCCGCTTCGCATTCCATGCTAATATAGGCCAACGCAATTCATATAGCCGTTGATACCTAATGTGATTACACTAGTAAAATATATTGTTACTTTACTATCGTTTAGGTGCGCTGAATGAATCTGCGCCCTGAATTCTGGTAAAAAACATTATCGTAAATTACCATTTCTTTCAACAGCTTACTAGTAAACAAGAAGTTAGCCTCCGTGAATATAAACGTCGCCGAATTGTTAAATGGGAATTACATTCTGTTATTATTTGTGGTCCTCGCGCTTGGGCTATGTCTCGGGAAATTACGACTTGGTTCGATCCAACTGGGTAATTCCATTGGCGTTTTAGTCGTATCGCTGTTATTAGGCCAACAACATTTCAGCATTAACACCGACGCGCTTAATCTTGGCTTTATGCTGTTTATTTTCTGCGTCGGGGTCGAAGCCGGACCGAACTTTTTTTCCATTTTTTTTCGCGATGGGAAAAATTACCTAATGTTAGCACTGGTGATGGTTGGCAGTGCGCTGGTGATCGCCTTAGGGTTAGGTAAGCTGTTTGGCTGGGATATTGGCCTGACGGCCGGTATGTTAGCTGGCTCTATGACGTCGACACCGGTTCTGGTCGGTGCTGGCGATACACTGCGTCATTCCGGCATGGAAAGCAGGCAGCTCTCACTGGCACTGGATAATCTGAGCCTCGGGTATGCCTTAACCTATTTAATCGGTCTGGTGAGTTTGATTGTTGGTGCGCGTTACTTGCCGAAATTGCAGCATCAGGACTTACAGACCAGCGCCCAGCAAATCGCCCGCGAACGTGGCCTGGACACTGATGCCAACCGTAAGGTTTATTTACCGGTGATCCGCGCCTACCGCGTCGGCCCGGAGCTGGTGGCCTGGACCGACGGCAAAAATCTGCGTGAACTGGGTATTTATCGACAAACTGGCTGCTACATTGAACGTATTCGACGTAACGGGATTCTGGCGAATCCAGACGGTGATGCTGTGCTACAAATGGGAGATGAAATAGCGTTGGTAGGCTATCCCGACGCCCACGCACGACTCGATCCCAGCTTCCGTAACGGCAAAGAAGTTTTCGATCGTGACCTTCTCGACATGCGTATCGTCACTGAAGAAGTGGTCGTTAAAAACCATAACGCCGTGGGCAAACGTCTCGCACAACTGAAGTTGACCGATCACGGTTGCTTCCTTAACCGCGTCATTCGTAGCCAGATTGAGATGCCGATAGATGACAACGTCGTGCTTAACAAAGGTGACGTTTTACAAGTCAGCGGCGATGCCCGTCGCGTAAAAACCATCGCCGATCGCATCGGCTTTATCTCGATTCACAGCCAGGTCACTGACTTGCTGGCATTCTGCGCCTTCTTTGTTATTGGGCTGATGATCGGGATGATCACCTTCCAGTTCAGCACATTCAGTTTCGGCATGGGGAACGCTGCCGGGTTGTTATTCGCCGGAATTATGCTGGGATTTATGCGCGCTAACCACCCGACCTTCGGTTACATTCCGCAGGGTGCATTAAGCATGGTGAAAGAGTTCGGCTTAATGGTGTTTATGGCAGGCGTTGGTCTGAGCGCCGGTAGCGGTATTAATAACGGCCTGGGCGCGATTGGCGGTCAGATGTTGATTGCCGGATTGATTGTCAGTCTTGTGCCAGTGGTTATCTGTTTCTTGTTCGGTGCTTATGTATTGCGAATGAACCGCGCACTGTTGTTCGGCGCAATGATGGGCGCACGCACCTGCGCGCCGGCAATGGAGATCATCAGTGATACAGCTCGCAGTAACATCCCGGCGCTGGGCTATGCGGGCACCTATGCAATCGCCAACGTCCTGCTGACGCTGGCAGGGACAATCATCGTCATGGTATGGCCAGGATTAGGATAAAACTGAAGTTGCCCTGAAAATGAAATTTTTTTGCACAACCGCAGAACTTTTCCGCAGGGCATCAGTCTTAATTAGTGCCACTGCTTTTCTTTGATGTCCCCATTTTGTGGAGCCCATCAACCCCGCCATTTCGGTTCAAGGTTGATGGGTTTTTTGTTGCCTGAAATTTATCTACTACCCAGCAATCCTCTCAACCATCCTCAAAATCTCCTCGCGTGATAGCGGCTTACGGTCGGTGACAAAATGCAGCGTCATCCCCTCAATAAACGCATCAAGCGCGCGGGCGGTTCCGGGTTCAAACCATTGTTCGAGCGTTTGTTGACTGCGCTGCATCCAGTTTTGCATTACCGTTTTTAAGAGCGGTTTTCGGCTAGCCAGCGCGTAGAGCTGGTACATCAGCTCCATATTATCCGGCGTTGCGACCTGTGAGCTGTAGATCATATCGGTGATAGCCTGGCATGCGCCTAGAGCATCACTAACATCGCTAAAAAATGCCTGATATTGCCGGGACATGATCTCAGTAAAACGGCTGAACGCCTCCAGCAACAACTCATCAATTCCTGAAAAATAGTAGGTCATCGATCCCAACGGCACCCCGGCAAGGGCAGCAATTTTGCGGTGTGTAACAGCATGTATTCCGTAAAGTTTCACCGCCTCCAGCGTGGCCTGGATAATTTTTTCTCGCCGTTGCGGATCGTTAGCGCGACGCATGTCATTTCCTCTCTCTGCAATTGTGTACAAATGTACACAGTCTTGCTAATGTTGTCTTCCCTCTTCTTATTTTGACGTGGTCTATGACCGTAAATTCTTCACGTAATGCATTGAAACGCCGAACCTGGGCGCTGTTTATGTTCTTCTTTTTGCCAGGCCTGTTAATGGCGTCCTGGGCAACCCGTACGCCTGCTATCCGCGATATTCTCTCTGTCTCGATCGCTGAAATGGGCGGTGTTCTCTTTGGTCTGTCGATCGGTTCGATGAGCGGTATTCTCTGCTCAGCGTGGTTAGTGAAACGCTTTGGGACGCGTAATGTCATCCTTGTCACGATGTCCTGCGCATTGATTGGGATGATGATACTAAGTCTGGCACTCTGGCTGACATCGCCCTTGCTCTTTGCCGTTGGTCTCGGCGTCTTTGGGGCTAGTTTTGGTTCTGCGGAAGTGGCGATAAACGTTGAAGGTGCCGCCGTTGAGAGAGAAATGAATAAGACGGTTTTACCGATGATGCACGGTTTTTATAGCCTGGGCACGCTGGCAGGCGCAGGTGTCGGGATGGCACTGACGGCCTTTGGCGTTCCGGCAACGGTGCACATTTTATTGGCGGCGCTGGTAGGCATCGCGCCTATTTATATCGCCATTCAGGCAATCCCTGACGGTACGGGCAAAAATGCTGCCGATGGCACCCAGCATGGTGAAAAAGGCGTACCTTTTTATCGCGATATCCAGTTGCTGCTGATTGGTGTTGTGGTGCTGGCGATGGCCTTTGCCGAAGGTTCTGCCAACGACTGGTTACCCTTATTAATGGTTGATGGTCACGGTTTTAGCCCTACTTCCGGCTCGCTGATTTATGCCGGGTTTACCCTGGGGATGACCGTTGGACGCTTTACCGGCGGTTGGTTCATTGACCGTTACAGTCGCGTTGCCGTGGTTCGGGCCAGTGCACTAATGGGGGCGTTGGGTATTGGGCTGATTATTTTTGTCGATAGCGCCTGGGTCGCTGGGGTGTCTGTTGTACTTTGGGGACTGGGTGCCTCGTTGGGCTTCCCGCTGACTATTTCTGCCGCCAGCGATACCGGCCCCGATGCACCAACCCGCGTCAGCGTGGTAGCTACGACCGGTTATCTGGCTTTCCTCGTCGGGCCGCCGCTGCTGGGCTATCTCGGCGAACATTATGGATTACGTAGTGCAATGCTGGTTGTACTGGCGCTGGTTATTCTCGCGGCTATTGTCGCGAAAGCCGTCGCCAAACCCGATACCAAAACGCAGACGGCGATGGAGAATAGTTGATGAGCATTAAATTAATTGCGGTAGACATGGATGGTACTTTCTTAAGCGATCAAAAAACCTATAACCGTGAGCGGTTTATGGCTCAGTATCAGCAAATGAAAGCACAAGGCATTCGCTTTGTGGTCGCCAGCGGGAATCAATATTATCAGTTGATCTCTTTCTTCCCTGAAATTGCTAATGAAATAGCCTTTGTGGCTGAAAACGGCGGCTGGGTAGTGAGCGAAGGCAAAGATGTTTTTAATGGCGAGCTGTCGAAGGATGCGTTTGCTACTGTCGTGGAACATTTGCTGACGCGCCCGGAAGTGGAAATTATTGCCTGCGGAAAAAATAGCGCCTATACCCTCAAAAAATATGACGATGCCATGAAAACGGTGGCGGAAATGTATTATCACCGTCTGGAATACGTCGATAACTTTGACAACTTAGAAGATATCTTCTTTAAGTTTGGTCTGAATCTTTCCGATGAACTGATTCCACAAGTACAAAAAGCATTACATGAGGCCATCGGCGATATTATGGTGCCGGTCCACACCGGCAACGGCAGCATCGATCTGATTATCCCCGGCGTACATAAAGCCAATGGCCTTCGCCAACTGCAGAAATTATGGGGAATAGACGACAGCGAAGTGGTGGTCTTTGGCGATGGCGGTAACGATATTGAGATGCTGCGTCAGGCAGGCTTTAGTTTTGCAATGGAAAATGCCGGCAGCGCGGTCGTCGCAGCGGCAAAATACCGGGCAGGCTCCAATAACCGTGAAGGCGTACTGGATGTGATCGATAAAGTGCTTAAACACGAAGCGCCATTTAAGCAATAAAAAAGGCAGCACGCCCGGCAACACAATGCCTGAATGAAGGCTGCATAATTCGCGGAAATTAACCCGCTGCATTATTTCAGGCGAAATGATTATGAAAAATTGTCTACTGTTGGGCGCGCTTTTAATGGGCTTTACTGGTGTGGCGATGGCGCAAAGTGTCACCGTCGATGTGCCGAGTGGATACAAAGTGGTTGTGGTTCCTGATTCAGTCAGCGTTCCACAAGCGGTCAGCGTCGCGACTGTGCCGCAAACCGTCTATGTGGCTCCTGCGCCAGCTCCGGCTTACCGCCCGCATCCTTATGTTCGCCATCTTGCCAGCGTAGGTGAAGGGATGGTTATCGAACACCAGATTGACGACCATCACCATTAATTCGAGAATGCCTGATCGCACAAAGCAATCAGGCATTTTTTTACCCTTCGTGAGAATTTCCCATCTGTTTATCTTTTAAAAAGATAACCATCAGCGACAGCCACAAAATGCCGTTGACAAGGTTGAAGAGATTAAACAGTCCGTTGCCCCCGTTCAGCCAGGCATGTTTGCTGATTTCAATACCGACGGTAAAGATCAGCATTTGCAGCATCCCCATCGCCGCAGAAACCGTACCTTTACTCATATCGCTGGCAAACAGGGTTAATCGCACCAGTCCCGCATTCGCCAGACCAATACCGAAAGCATAAATACTTAACCCGGCGGTCATCCATAAATACGCGTGCGATGAGATAACCGTTGCCGCAGCAGCGACCAACAGACCAATCATAATCGGCCAGCCACCCATAATAATCAGCGAACGTACGGTGCGGCGCGAGGTCAGACGCGCTAACAGCAAGTTACCCGCAATTAACGCCCCGAAAATAGGCACTTGCAGCAAGCCATATTCATAGCTGCTCAACTGCTCACCGGTAATAATGATAATCGGCGACTGGGCGATCCACGCCAACAACGGCAGGCTAACGAATCCCAGCGCCAGCGCCCCCGCCACAAAGCGGCCGTTCTTCAGCACCAGCTTATAGTCACGACCGAGTTCTTTCAGCGACAGTTTCTCGCCTATACGCGTGGCGGTTTCAGGCATAGCTCGTTGCAGACCGAAAAAGGAGATCGCTGCCAATGCGGCAAACAAGACAAACATCCCTTCCCAGGGCAGCACATGGATCCACGCCGCGCCCACCAGCGGACCAAGTAGTGGAGCAATCAGCGCCACGTTCGCCATTAGCGCGGTGATCTTGATACAAACGGCCTCTTCGAAGGATTCCTGAATTGCGGCGTATCCCACAGCGCCAATGAAACAGAGGCTTATGCCCTGCAAGAAGCGCAACAGGGTGAATTGTTCAATGTTTTGCGCCAGTAATATTGCCAGACAGGTGACGATAAACCACACCACTCCCGCCAACATCACCGGACGGCGGCCAATACGATCCGACAACGGCCCCAGGAGCCATTGTAAAAACATCCCGCCCGCCAGATACGCAGTCATCGAAGTAGGAACCCAATCAATGCCCGCCTGATATTGTTCCACCACGGCCAACATACCGGGTTGAATCATATCGTTGCCGATATAGGTTGAAAATTCGTAAAGCACCAGACAGAGAGGGAAAAGTAACGCCTGACGTCCAAGCCTGGCACCGGAAGCTAATTTATTTTGCATGCAATTTCTTCGCCAATAATAATCGCGCAAAGTTTAATAAAAGCGCAGCTAACGAGAAAGCGAATTTTGTAGCTGAAACCACGGTTAAGCACATTCTTACATTATTGCGAGTATAGCTACGCTTTCTTTAAGTTTTATTTAACCTTTGCCCGTTACAATCACCTACCGTAAACAGGCCGCTTGAGGGAAATAAGACGATGCCGCTTTACCCAGTTTAACCTGCACTTTATTCTCAACGACTTGCCTGTATTGGCTCCCTTTTAATCACTTTGCGTCGGGAAGTTATGCTGGAAAATTTGAATCTCTCTCTATTCTCTCTTATTAACGCAACGCCAGACTCTGCGCCGTGGATGATCTCGTTGGCGATTTTTATTGCTAAAGATTTGATTACCGTGGTGCCGTTGCTGGCCGCAGTACTTTGGTTGTGGGGGCTTACAGCACAACGGCAACTGGTGATAAAAATCGCTATCGCGCTGGCGGTCAGCCTGTTTGTGTCCTGGACGATGGGACATCTTTTTCCGCACGACCGACCCTTTGTCGAAAATATCGGCTATAACTTCCTGCATCATGCGGCGGATGACTCATTCCCGAGCGATCACGGTACGGTGATTTTCACCTTTGCACTGGCATTTTTATGCTGGCATCGCCTGTGGTCCGGCTCACTTTTAATGGTGCTGGCCGTCGTCATTGCCTGGTCGCGCGTTTATCTTGGCGTCCACTGGCCGCTGGATATGCTCGGTGGATTGCTGGCAGGTATGATTGGCTGCCTTAGCGCCCAGATTATCTGGCAAGCGATGGGGCATAAACTCTATCAACGTCTGCAATCGTGGTATCGCTTCTGTTTTGCATTACCGATCCGCAAAGGCTGGGTGCGTGACTGATCTCTGCTAAAAAGTGTAGTATTGAGCGGCTCGCTTCAATAACTATTCAGAGGGATTATGGAAACACGTCGCGAAGAGCGTATCGGGCAGCTGCTGCAAGAATTAAAACGCAGTGATAAGTTACATCTTAAAGACGCCGCCGCCCTGCTTGGGGTTTCGGAGATGACGATTCGTCGCGATCTGAACAACCACAGTGCGCCCGTCGTTTTGCTCGGCGGCTATATTGTTCTGGCACGAGGAGTAGAACCACCACGCCGCGGTTTCGAGATTCATCAGCGGCATCACGCCGATATGCCCGGACATCCACTCCCCGAGGCTCCCGGTGAGGAATCCCCCGCCGCCGTAAAGCGCGCACGTGGCGCTTTCGGCCACCAGACGCGCCGGGAAGACGAACCACA
>OHAQ01003091.1_pt1 | contig 11630 bp, 9 predicted proteins | sample 1577111 | NCBI WGS metagenome assembly OHAQ01 (sample SAMEA3541549, study PRJEB24748) | human gut metagenome | biome: human gut; feature: human-associated habitat; material: faeces | place: China | collected 2012 | reverse complement strand
ATGCCCATCTAAACCAAGTAGAATATTCTACTTTAGCAAGAGCAAGTCCACCCATTATAGCACCACAAGTTGGAGATATTAAATTAACAAGTCCATTAGCAGCAACTAAAGTCATAATAGTAACTTCTACACTATAACCAAGTTGAGCAGCAATAGGAGCAATAATTGGAGTAGATAAAGTTGCTAATCCAGATGATGATGGAACTAAAATAGATAATACAATATGTAAAATATAGTTAAGTGGTACGAATGCAAGTTCAGGTAATTTAGCAAGCATATCAGCAGCATTATAAATAATATAATTATCTAGATATGTTTCACTCATAAGTACACTAGCACCTCTTGCAATAGCAATAACTAATATAACACCAATCATATCGTCAGCACCATCTACAAAAGTATCAACAAAATTTTTCTCACCAAATCTATTAATAATTGCAATAATAATAGACATAATTAAGAACCATAAAGCAGCCTCATAGAACCACCAGTTACCAAGTGAAGAACCAGTAAGCCAACCAGTAAAGCTATCAAAGAAAGTAATACCAAACTCACCCCATGGAACAAACCCAATAACCATAACTAGGAATGTAAGACCAAATAGAATAAGAGTAACTTTTTGTTTAGTACTTAATTTAACATCCTTTTTGTCCTTATCTTCAAATTGACCAAATCTCTTTTCAGCTTGTTTTTGTTCTCTAAGTGATAAAAATGTAGAACCTTTATCCTTTTGAACCTTCTTAGCATAGCTCATTACAAATAATATAGAAACAATTAAAGTAGTAAGCCAAATAAATACTGCTATTAAAATAACAAGTCCTTGATTACAAGCAATACCTTCCGGTAATGCACTAATAGCAACACCAGTAGCAAATGGATTAATAGTAGAACCTAAACATCCACTACCTGCACCAAGAAGAACTACCGCAGAACCAACAAGTGGATCCATACCAGCAGCCATCATAGTAGCGGCTAGTAAAACATAAAATCCAACTGTCTCTTCAAGCATACCATAAGTAGTTCCACATATAGAGAAAATAAGCATTAATATAGGAATTAATAAAATTTCCCTACCTTTTAGTTTATGAACTAAAACTTTGATACCAGTTTCTAATGCTCCAGTTTTATTAATAACAGCAAGCAATCCACCAAGCATCATAATGAAAATACCAACATCAATAGCATTTTCAAATCCCTGTATAGGTGCCATCAAAACCTGTGATAAAGTAGCACCAACAGTTCCACTTCCATTAACAATTTCTTCACCAGCAAATTGTGCATTTGGAAGTACATGTGATAATATTCCAAGACCAAAAATTAGAATTAGAATAATCGAAAAAGACGATAACATTACCTTAGCCTTTTTCTTAGCCATTTCTTTCTACCTCCTCTTTATAATTGTACCAGTTTTTCCCTTAATGGCTAGATTAGCCTTTTCAAGAGAACTAATAATTGCTTTTCTGTCATCAGAATCTTCTACAAAAGACATAGAAGCTTCAACTTTAGGAAGCATACTACCTTTAGCAAATTGATTTTCACTAATGTATTTATTAGCATCTTTAATAGTAATAACATCTAAATCGACTTGATTTTCAGTATTATAATTTAAAGAAACCTTTTCAACAGCAGTCAAAATCATTAAAGTATCTGCCATAGTAAGTTTAGCAAGTAAAGCAGCAGTTCTATCTTTATCAATAACAGCCTCTACTCCTTTATATGCCCCATTTTCCATAATAACAGGAATACCTCCACCACCAGAAGCAATTACAATATTATTATTGTCAAAAAGCATCTTTATCGTATTCTTTTCAACAATATCAATAGGCATCGGAGATGGTACAACTCTCCTATAACCACGCCCAGCATCTTCTATCATAGTATACCCTTTTTTCTTTTCAATATCCAAAGCCTCTTCTTTAGTATAAAACATACCAATAGGCTTACTAGGATTTTGAAAAGCACTATCCTTAGAATCTACTAGGACTTGTGTTATCAAAGTTACACAATTTTTACTAATATTCTGTTTTTTAAGTTCATTTTGAATACATTGTTGCAATTGGTAACCAATATAACCTTGACTCATACTTCCACACTCAGGAAAAGGCATCATCGGAGTACCAGCTTCCCCATTAGAAGCATACTCCATAGCAAGAGCAATCTGTCCCACCTGCGGACCATTCCCATGTGTCAGAATAATTTTATTTCCATCTTTAACCAAATCAACAATTATCTTAGCAACATCTTTAAGTAAAGATAACTGTTCACTCGGATTTTTACCTAAAGCATTTCCACCTAAAGCAATAACAATTTTACTCATTATTCATCCCTCATTGTAGCATATACAACTGCTTTAATAGTATGTAATCTATTCTCAGCCTCATCAAATACTTTAGACTTAGAACTATTAAATACCTCATCAGTAACTTCCATTTCCTTAAGACCAAACTTCTCATAAATATCTTTACCAATAGAAGTATTTAAATCATGAAATGATGGAAGACAATGTAAGAATATAGCATTAGAATTAGCATTGTTCATAACATTCATATCAACCTGATATGGACTAAGTAATTTAATTCTTTCAGCCCAAACTTCATCAGGTTCACCCATAGAAACCCAAACATCAGTATAAATAACATCTGCTCCTTTAGAAGCTTCCATAACATCTTCTGTCATTTCGATACTTCCACCAGTTTCTTTAGCAATTTCTTTACATTTTTCAATTAATTTTTTATCAGGCCATAATTCTTTAGGACCACAAGATACAAAATGCATGCCCATCTTAGCACATACAACCATTAAAGAATTAGCAACATTATTTCTAGCATCACCCATAAATACAAGTTTAATACCATCTAAATGACCAAAATTTTCTTCAACAGTCATAACATCTGCTAACATTTGTGTAGGATGAAACTCAGTAGTAAGCCCATTCCATACTGGAACACCTGCATTTTTAGCAAGTTCTTCTACTATTTTTTGATCGTATCCTCTATATTCAATACCATCATACATTCTACCAAGTACTTTAGCAGTATCAGCAATACTTTCTTTCTTACCCATTTGTGAACTACCTGGATCCAAGTAAGTAACTCCCATACCCAAATCAAGACCAGCAACCTCAAAAGAACATCTTGTTCTAGTTGAAGTCTTTTCAAATAAAAGTACAATATTCTTACCTTTTAAATATCTATGTTCAATACCCCTATGTTTTTTATCCTTCAAATCTTTAGATAAATCAAGTAAATATCTAATTTCTTCAGGCGTATAATCAAGTAAAGTTAAAAAGTTTCTACCCTTAAAATTAAACTTCTCACTATTTACTTTTTTAACTTCCTCATGTTTAACAGAAGAAATATTTTCTTCTTTAACAGTACCACTTTCAGTATAAATATCTTCTCTAATAAGAGGCATACTCATACACCTAGGACCTCCACGACCTCTAGAAAGTTCAGCACTAGACATTTCGAACACTTTAATACCATGCTCTCTCAAAATATTATTAGTAATATTATTTCTGTCGTATACAACAACAACACCAGGAGCAATACATAAAGTATTAGTACCATCATTCCATTGTTCTCTTTCTGAAGAAATCTTCTCACCACCAGCACAAGGAATTAAAGTAATTTTTCTACCCAAATATTTTTCTAATATTTCTTCTAAAGAGCCATTAACCTCTTTAACATTTAGATCTTCATCACTGTCAGGAATATCTCCCTCTGTAATTTCAAATACTTGTAAAGTATCCATAATACCAGGATGATAAGTAAACTTATCAAAATCAATTTGTGTAAATACCGTATCCAAGTGCATAAATGCCCTTGATACAGGAATATTAAACGCTAATATTGTATCAATTTCACAATCAGGATTTCTAAATAAATTCTTAGCAAGTTCATCAATAGCACCAGCCTCAGTTCTTTGTGAAATACCTACTGCTAATATATGATTATTAAGATTAAGAACATCTCCACCTTCAATATGGTATGGTAAATATCTATCATAATATTTATTAACTTGTCCTTTATAATCAGGGTGATAGTTAAATATATATTCAGCATAAATAGTTTCCCTATTTCTAGTAACAGAATACATTTTATTTAAAATAATACCATTACCAGCACTAGCAAAAGGATCCCTAGTAAAGTATAAGTTAGGCATAGGATCTGCTAGAAAATCAGACTCCTCACTTACTAAATCCACTAAAGATTGTTCATAATCTCTTTTTGCTCTACTAATTTCCTCTAATTTGATACCTTGCATAGTTTTGAGAACAAGTTCTTTTTTATTAACAAAACTCTTTAAATAATCAAAAACTAAATTTCTATATTTAGGAGTTTTGATACCTGCTTCAAAAATAAACTGTCTAATAAATTTATTTTCAATATCATCGCTAAGTTCTAATACTTCAGCCATTAAATCTTCCAAATAAACAACCTCTATATTATTTTCCTTAAGTATTCTTGCAAACTCATCATGTTCTTTTTGAGCCTCAGGTAAAAAAGGAATGTCATCAAATAGTAATCTACTTAAAGAATCTGGTGTTAAATTAAGAAGTTCACTACCAGGTCTATGTAATAATACCTTTTTTAATGGGCCAATTTCACTTTTAACATTAATTGCATTCATATTTTTTCTCCCTTCTATTCTAATTCATTGTAGTACTCTACTATTTAAGTATAGCAGATTTTCTCATTTTTTACAATTTATTTTTTTATTTTATCTAAAAATTCCTTTATTCTGATATTTTCACTTGAAAAGAAATCTTTAGTTTTTCCATCAAATATAACTTTGCCACCATTAATAAATAAAACCCTATTAGAAACTTTTTTAACAAAGTTCATCTCATGAGATACAATAACCATTGTTTTACCAGTATCTGCAACTTTTTTAATAAGATCTAAAACTTCTCCAATCATTTCAGGATCTAATGCACTTGTTGGCTCATCAAACAATATAATATCCGGTTCCATAATAAGTGTTCTAATTATAGCGACTCTTTGTTTCTGACCTCCAGAAAGTTCATTAGGATAATGTTCCGCCTTATCTTTTAAATTAATAGTATTAAGTAGTTCAAGTGCTTTTTTTCTAGCAGTTACTTCATTCATTAGTTTTAATTTAACCGGAGCTAACGTAATATTATCAATAACAGTAAGATGTGGAAATAAATTAAATTGTTGAAAAACCATTCCCATCTTTTGTCTAAGTAAAGATAAATCAGCTTTTTTACCAATTAAAGATATACCTTCAAAAATAATATCCCCAGAACTAGGTTTCTCTATTAAATTAAGACATCTAAGTAATGTTGATTTACCACTACCTGAAGGGCCAACAATAGAAATAATATCTCCTTTTGAAACATTAAAACTAATATCATTAAGAACAACATTACTACCAAATTTCTTTTTTAATTTTTTAACTTCTAGCATTAGATAATCTCCTTTCCATAGTGTTAACCAACTTAGATAATCCTAACGTCATAATCAAATATATAAGAGCAGTTATAACAAGAGGAAAGAAATAATCATAAGTTCTAGATGCAATAATATCTGAAGCCTTAGTAAGTTCTAATATTCCAATATAAGCACCTGCCGAAGTCTCTTTAAGTAATGTAATAAATTCATTTCCTAATGCCGGTAAAACATTTTTAATAGCCTGTGGTAAAATAATATATCTCATTGTTTTACCATAGCTAAGACCTAAAGATAAACCAGCTTCCATTTGTCCTTTGTCAATAGAAATAAGACCCGATCTAATTATTTCCGAAACATAGGCAGCAGAATTTAAACCAAATGCCAATATACCAACTATAATTATATTAATATTGACAGATTTAAAAATAACATAATAAATAATCATTAATTGCAATAACACTGGTGTACCTCTAATAATATTGACATATAAAGTAGCAACCTTATTGCCTAATCTCATTTTACCATTAATATCATGATTATGTCTAATAAGTGCTATAACTATTCCAAATACAATACCAATAATAACAGCAAATAGAGCAATTAATATAGTATGAAATAATCCGTCTAATATATACTTATATCGATCATCATAAATAACACTATCATAAAAACTAATACCTATATTTTTAAAAAAACTAAAAAAGTTATCAAAAAATCGCATATATCCATTCATATCAAATTTACTCCTCAGTATGTTTAATAATAAAATTATCAATAGATCCATCACTAGAAAGCCTATTAAGTACTTTATTAACAGTTTCTAATAATTCAGTATTTCCCTTTTTAACAATCATGCCATAACTATCGCTAGTAAGTTCTCCATCTAATATTTTAATACCACTATTTTTTTCAATAATTTCTTTAGCAGGTAATTCATCCATAACTACTAAATCAACTTTACCAACTTTTAAATCTTCAATAGCGGCCAAATATTTCTTTTGTCTAACAATCTCAGCATTTTTATAATTTTCCGTAACATAAGTATCTGCAACACTACCAAGTTGTACTGCTATCTTTTTATCATTTATATCGTTTATACTATTAATAAAACTATCGTTTTTAACAATAACAACTTGCTTACTAACAGAATAATTAATAGAAAAATCTACTTTTTTTGCCCTTTCATCACTATAGCTTATACCAGCAGCACCAATATCAGCCTTTCCTGTTCTTACTTCATTAATAATAGAATCAAAAGCTATATCCTTAATAACAAGTTCTTTTCCCAATTCCTTTGCTATTTCTTTGGCTATATCTACATCAACACCAACAATTTCACCATTTTCATAATATTCATAAGGTGCAAAACCTGCTTCAGTTACCATAACAAGTTTGTTGTCATCTTTCTTTCCACATCCTACCATAACAATTAAACATATAAAACACAAAGATAATCTCAAAATATTTTTCATATATACATCACTCTCCTATAAATAAATTATAACATAATAATTAAAAAAAAGACAATAAAATTATTTTATTATCTTTTAAATATTTAATGTGTCAACATTTTTATCATGTTTAATATGATCCCAATTACAATCTTTGATAAATAAACATATAAAATTAATAGGAAACCAACTCAAAACAAATAAATCAAAAAGTAAAATTCCCCATATATTTTCTTTAATATTTTTATTACATTTTTTTATCACAATCATTCTAAAAACAACCCCTATAAAATAATTAATCAGAAACATAATAAAATAAATAACAACATCCATACTATTAAAGTCATTTAGATAAAATACATTATAAAAGATTCCAATTAAAGAAACTATTGTAAATAAAACATGAAATATAATGCCAAAGTAAAATATAATTACATCAAAACATTCAAATCTTTTATTTTTAATTCCTTCTTTTATAAGAGAACCAGTATAATTTTTTAAGCATTGAATAGTACCAAAGGACCATCTCTTTCTTTGCTTAAGAGAACTTTTAAAATCAGTAACTTGTTCATCATAAGTAATAGCATTTTCATTAAAGGCAATTTTAATACCATTAATAGCACATATAGCAGTATATTCAATATCCTCAGTAATAGTTTTAGGATCATATCCGTACCGATCAATAGTTTCTTTCTTTACCATAAAACCAGTACCATTTAAAAAAGAACTCATCCCAAAATTAAATCTTGATTTATTTATAAATAAACTTTGTAAATAATATAAAATAGCATAACTTGTACTAAGCCAATTATCGCATATATTTTTCGTATCTCTAAAACCTTGAACAACTTCATAACCACAATTAATAGAATCATTCATTTTATTCAAGAATTCCCTATGAACCACATTATCGGCATCAAAAATGACATAAGCATCTATTTCATCATTACTTTTTAATTTATTAAAAGTATATTTAAGCACTTCTCCCTTTGATTTGACCTTTTGTTTACATTCTATAATTTTTGCTCCCGCATTTTTTGCCACTTCTAAAGTATTATCAGTACAATTATTAACAATAACATATACATCATACTTATTACTAGGATAATTTTGTTTTTTCAAACTATTAATTAAATTTTTAATAACAGTTTCCTCATTACGAGCCGCAATTAAAATAGCAAAATGATTTTTTTTATTATTATCAATTTCACATTTCTTTTTTCTAAAAACTCCAGAAGCCATAATCAAAAAATAAAATCCATAAATAAGAGAAAGTATTAACAATATATAAATAATTATTTCAAACATATTACACCTCATATTAATTGTACTATATCAAATAGTACAATTAAATAATACACCTATATAATACTTTTGTCAATATAAATTTGTTAAATTTACATGTATTATAATGTTAAAAATTATCCTAATAATATTAGAAACTGGAAAAACGACATTTAAATTTACCAATTTTCTACAATTTATTTTACCATTTACAAGAACATCATTATTTACTTTTTTAAGCATTATATTAATAAATAATTGATTTTTGTAATATATAGAAAAACCACTGAATTAATCAATGGTTTAAAACTAATAGTTTTCCTTTTTAATTTCAAAATAACTTTGTGGATGAGCACAAACAGGACATACTTTAGGAGCTTCTTTTCCAATAACAATATGGCCACAATTTCTACATTGCCATATTTTATCTCCATCTCTAGAAAATACTAAACCTTCATTAATATTAGAAATAAGTTTTCTATATCTTTCTTCATGCTCTTTTTCGATTTTAGCCACTTCTTCAAATAGAAAAGCAATTCTAGTAAAGCCTTCATTTCTAGCAGTTTCTGCAAAACCTTTATACATATCAGTCCATTCATAGTTTTCACCATTAGCAGCATCTATTAAATTATCAATAGTACTAGGAACAACACCACCATGTAATTCTTTAAACCACATCTTAGCATGTTCTTTCTCATTATTTGCAGTTTCTTCAAAAATTGCAGCTATTTGCTCATAACCATCTTTTTTTGCTTTTGAAGCAAAATAAGTATACTTATTTCTAGCCTGTGACTCTCCTGCAAAAGCAGTCATCAAATTTTGTTCAGTCTTGCTTCCTTTTAATTCCATTTTTTTCCTTCCTCTCTAAACATTTTTTACAAATACCTACGTATTTAACATCATAATCAATTACTAAATTACCATCGATATAATTATTAGAATTATTGTTCCTAGGAATATCAATAATATTTTTACATTCATTACATATGAAATGATCATGTACTACATTTCTGTCATATCTAACAATTCCATCAACAACAATAGTTCTAACTTTGTTATGCTCACTTAGCCATGCCAAATTACGATAAACTGTTCCCAAACTAATATTATAAATTACTTTTTTGGCAATATCATATATTTGATAAGCATTTAAATGATTATAACTACTATTAACAATATCAAATATACAGTCTCTCTGTTTTGTATTCCGCATAGTGCATCTCCTTAATAGTAATGATTACTAATAATAGTATATACTATTTATTTATAAATGTAAAGAAAATTATTTATAAATGTAAAGAAAAATGAATGAAAATAAATCATTCATTTTTACTCACTAACAAATCAGCCACTTTAGTAACATTTCCAGCCCCCAAAGTAAGAATTAAATCGCCATCATGTACATACTGACTCAAATATAATTTAATATCATCATAATTACTAATATAAAAAGCCTCTTTACCATATTTTTTAATTGCTTTTACAATATCATCCTCCGTAATACCATAAACATTTTCTTCTCTAGCCGCATATATATCAGTAACAATAATATGATCAAAATTTTTAAGTGCTTTGGCAAAATCATCTTTATGTTTGTAAGCTCTAGAATATGTATGAGCTTCGAATATAACCCAAGACTCATTATATTGTTTTTTATGTATAGCATTTGAAGTAGCCATTATTTCAGTAGGATGATGCCCATAATCATCATAAACACAGGCGCCCTTAAATTTACCTTTATATTCAAGTCTTCTACTTGCACCTTTATATTTTTTTATACCCTTTTTAATATCTTCAAATGAAATATCATAACTAGAAGCAAGTGCAATAGCAGATAAAGCATTAAGTACATTATGTTCGCCTGGCACAGATAATTCTATTCTGCCTAAATTATTACCATCATTAATAACATTAAATCTAGCACAGCCTTCATCATCATAATCAATATCAGTAGCCATATAATCACTATCATTATTAATGCCATATGTAACTACTTTAGCACTAGTATTATCTTTTAATTCACTGCTATTTTTATCATCATTATTTATAACTAAATAGCCATCATTAGGTAAATGACTAACATATTTATTAAAAGATTTCTTTATATTTTCAAGATTTTTAAAATAGTCCAAATGATCATTATCAATATTAAGTATAATCGCAGATTTTTGTTTAAACGATAAGAAACTATCACAATACTCGCAGGCCTCAATAATCAAAGTATCACTTTTACCAACTCTATAATTACCATTAATATTACTAAGAATACTACCAACTTGAATAGTAGGATCCCTACCAGCTTCAAGAAATATTAAACTAACCATTGAAGTAGTACTAGTTTTACCATGAGTTCCAGCAATTCCAATAGTATTAGAATACAGTTTCGTAATTTCGCCTAAAAATTCTCCTCTTTCCATCATAGGAATTTTTTTCTTTTTAGCTTCAATCATTTCAACATTATCTTCTTTAATAGCGGCAGTATAAACAAGAAAATCTATATCGTCAGTTATATTATTTTTACTTTGAGGTACATAAACTTGTATACCATTTTCTTTAAGTTTGTCAGTAATAACAGAGTTAACTCTATCACTACCACTTACTTTATATCCCATATTAATAAGTATATCAGCAATACCACTCATACTAACACCACCAATACCAATCATATAAATATGTTTGCCTTTTTCAATAAATAAACCATTTTTATATTTTAATATTGTATTCTTAAATAATTTACCTCTAGTTTCAAAATCAGGAAATTGATCCCAACTAGCACAAGCAGGACTAAGTAAAATAACATCCCCAATTTTAGAATTATTGTAAGCTAATTCCGTGGCAGTAAACAAGTCATCGCAAACAATACATTTAACATTAATTTTATCACAAAATTCTTTAATTCTATTCTTAGTTTCACCATAAGTAATAACAAGTTTAGTATTCTTCATTGAGTCTTTTAATTCTTCAAAAGAATGGCCTCTATCTAATCCGCCCATCAAAAGAATAATATCTTTATCAAAAGAATTAAGAGCAATAATAGTAGATTCAGTATTAGTACTTTTAGAATCATTATACACTTCTCTTCCATTAATGTTTCCAACATACTCTAGTCTGTGTTCAACACCATTAAATGTAGTTAAAACATCAATAATAATATCATCACTAATATTATACCTTTTTGCACAAAGAATAGCACACATAATATTTTGATAATTATGCATTCCTTTTAAAACTATTTTGCTAGTATCAAGATATTTTACATTATCAAAATATATAAAACCATCTTTATAATAGCAATTTGTTTGAGCTATACAAGAAAAATATAATTTACTACTTTTAATATCTTTGGTCATATCCATAACCTCTTTATTATCCATATTTATAATAGCAGTATCATCCTTAGTATGATGATTAAATATTTTCTTTTTAGTCATAACATATCTTTCATGACTATCATGAAAATCAGTATGACATTCGTATA
>OHAQ01003087.1_pt1 | contig 11639 bp, 12 predicted proteins | sample 1577111 | NCBI WGS metagenome assembly OHAQ01 (sample SAMEA3541549, study PRJEB24748) | human gut metagenome | biome: human gut; feature: human-associated habitat; material: faeces | place: China | collected 2012 | reverse complement strand
CGGAAGAAAGAATCGTAATCGCCGCTTTCGATTTCACGGACAAATCTCTGTATGTGGAAAGCAGTGTCGACTTTTGTTGTGTTGGCATAGAAAGGGAGGAGGAATTTCATGAAACCCTCTTCCACTTCACGGTTGGGAAAGCCTAAGCGATAAGTGCCGAAACGTCGGTCGTATCCTTTGATTGTCAGATATCCGCTTTGATAAATGACGGGGATCGGGTTCGTGGAGGATGAATCGATACTGTTCAGGGTATCTTCATCTGTTTCCACATGCGCCATCTCGTGCAGATCATAGTCGTGCATTTTAAGCAATTCCACCAGATAAGTGGGTGTTCCTGTTTCAAACCAGTAGTTTCCGAACTTGCGCTTGGCGAAAGTGTTTAACAGGCTGAACGGGTTGTATATGCCGATGCTGTCTTCCGTGAAATGATAACCGTCGTAGTTCTCTTTCAGTACGGCACATACTTCCTCGTCGGTCATACGTTGTGCTTTGGCCAGTTCTTCAATTCCCTCTTTGAAATTGTCACGTAATTCTTGCTCGGTAATACCGCACAGGGCGACATAATCGTTCCACATCGACAGGTCCATCAGATTGTTCAATGCGCTGAATACGCTGATCTTGCCAAACTTGGTGACGCCTGTCAGAAAGGCGAATTTGATACAACCATCTTTGCTTTTCAATGCACCGTAGAAAGCCTGCAGCGTACTGCGGAAACTTTGTTGTAACGTTTCATTACCAATCGCTCGCAAACAGGCCGCCAAAGCCGCCGATATCGGACACAACGCCTGGGATCATGGTGCGCTGGACGTGCTTTTTCATCAGCTTGACGCCCTCGTAGCCGGCCTCGATATTCACGCCGGCGTCACGGTAGCTCTCGGAAAAACTACGCATTCTTCTTTTTCTCCCCTTCACTGATTTTGCACTCAAAGCGGTCCTTGCCGCCGTCTTTCGGGATGCTCGTGGGATAGCCGCCGCCGAAGCAGGCCGTGCAGAAGCCGTTTTCGGTGTTGTCGGCGAGCTTGACGACGTCCTCGATGCTTAAGTAGCCGAGCGAGTTGACGCCGATGATCTTCGCGATCTCATCGACCGTGTGGTGCGTGGCGATGAGGTTGTTCTTGTCGTCGATGTCCGTGCCGTAGTAGCACTCGGAGACAAACGGCGGCGCGCTGACGCGCATGTGGATCTCCTTTGCGCCCGCCTTCCACAATAGGTCGATCGTGCGACGGCAGGTCGTACCGCGGACGATGGAGTCGTCGATCAGCACGACGCGCTTGCCCTCGACCACGGAGCGGATGGGGTTGAGCTTGATGTTGACCTCGTTTTCGCGCATCGTCTGCGTGGGCGAGATGAACGTGCGGCCGATGTACTTATTTTTGATAAAGCCGATGCCGTAGGGGATGCCGCTCTGGCGCGCGTAACCGAGGGCTGCATCAAGGCCGGAATCCGGCACGCCGATGACGACATCCGCCTGCACGGGATGCTCGAGCGCGAGGAACGCGCCTGCGCGCTGGCGTGCGACGTGGACGCTGCTGCCGTCGATGACGGAGTCAGGGCGGGCGAAGTAGATGAACTCGAAGACGCAAAGCTTCTTCGGCGCTTTGCCGCAGTGGCTCGTGTCGGAGCGAACGCCGGCCGTGTCGACGACAACGATCTCGCCGGGGCGGATGTCGCGCTCAAACTCGGCGCCGATGGCGTCGAGCGCGCAGGATTCAGACGCGAAGACAACAGAGCCGTCCTTCAGATGCCCCATGCAGAGGGGACGGAAGCCGTGGGGATCGCGCGCGGCAATGAGCTTCGTCGGCGAGGAGAGGACGAGGGAATACGCGCCCTCGATGCGGTCCATCGCAGCGGAGACAGCCTCTTCGATGGAGCCGCGGTTGAGTCTCTCCTGCACGATGATATAGGCGATGACCTCGCTGTCGGTCGTGGTCTGGAAGATGGAGCCGCGACTTTCAAGCTCCTGCCTCAGCTCGCGGGAGTTCGTCAGGTTGCCGTTGTGCGCGAGCGCCATACGGCCCTTGAAGTGGTTCACTAAAATGGGCTGGACGTTGCGCTTGTTGTCGCTGCCGGTCGTGCCGTAGCGCACATGGCCGACGGCGATGGTACCCTTGCCGAGCGATTTGAGCTGCTCGGGCGGGAAGACCTCGCTCACAAGGCCAGTGTCGCGCAGCGAGCGGAACAGGCCGTCGTCGTTGACGACGATACCCGCGCTCTCCTGTCCGCGGTGCTGGAGGGAGTAGAGCGCGTAGTAGGCATAGGACGCGACGTCCGCCTCCTGAGGCGTAAAGATGCCGAACACGCCGCATTCTTCGTGAATGTGGCGCGCCGGGATGATGTTGTGATTCTCTGTCATATTTGATCTTACTGTGCGTCGTGGGCCATCAGGCGCTTCATGACTTCGGCGTAGGCGTCTTCCACGCCGCCGAGGTCGCGGCGGAAGCGGTCCTTGTCGAGCTTTTCGTTCGTCTTGCTGTCCCACAGGCGGCAGGTGTCAGGGCTGATCTCGTCGGCGAGAACGATCTGGCCGTCGACGGTCTTGCCGAACTTGAATCCGGCTATGCACATCTTCCGTTTTAGAATTAATAAAGTCGACGAGCGTGACGCCGCACTCGCTCCAAAATGCCTTGAGCGTGTCGTTGACGGCGAAGGCATACTTCTTGATGAGCTCGATCTCCTCCCAGGTCGCGAGCTTGAGGGCAACGGCGTGATAGGCGTTCATCAGGGGGTCATGCAGATCGTCGTTCTTGTAGGAGAACTCGATCGTGGGCTCGGAGAAGACGATACCCTCCTCCACGCCGTAGCGGGAGGCAAAATGACCGGCGGAGATGTTGCGGATGATGACCTCCAACGGGACGATGGAGACCTTCTTGACGAGCGTGTCGCGCTCGCTGAGCTCTTCAACAAAGTGGGTCGGGATGCCGGCCTTTTCCATCTTGGCCATCAGACGGTTGGTCATCTGGTTGTTGATGACGCCCTTGCCGACGATGGTACCCTTCTTTGCGCCGTCAAAGGCGGTGGCGTCGTCCTTGTAGGAAACGATGACGAGGTTGGGATCTTCGGTGGCGTAAACCTTCTTGGCCTTGCCTTCGTAGAGCTGTTCTTTCTTTTCCATGATGACTGTTCTCCTTTTATTTTATATTTTTGTTGATTGATATGGATGGATGGTTTCTCAGTTTTTGTAGCGCTCGCGAAGCTCTTCGTCCGCCTTCAAGACAGCGGCGGTGCCCTCGTCACGTGCGGCCTGGAGCTTGTGGGCAAGGCCCTCGTCGCTCACAGCCATGATCTGGACGGCAAGGATGGCGGCGTTTTTCGCCCCGTCGATAGCGACGGTGGCAACGGGGATGCCGCTCGGCATCTGGACGGTCGAGAGCAGCGCGTCCATGCCGTCGAGCTTCGCGCCGCTGCACGGCACGCCGATGACGGGAAGCGTCGTATTCGCGGCCATCGCGCCGGCCAAGTGCGCGGCCATGCCCGCGAGCGCGATGATACAAGAAAATCCGCTCTCCCGTGCCGACGCTGCAAATTCTCTTGCCTCGTTCGGGCACCGGTGGGCGGATAACACGCGGACCTCGGTCTCGATCCCATATTCCTTGAGCGTCTGGATCGCCTTCTCGGCGACGGGCAGATCGCTCGTGCTGCCCATAATAACGGCTACCTTTCGCATAGTTCTGCCTCCTTAAAAGCAAAAATGGGCGCTCCACTGCCTCGATGTGCAGTTGAAGTGCCCAGACGGTCGGCTGCTGAATTTCAGCAAGAAACGCTCTCTGCTCCCCTGTGGTGACCCACGTTTCCGTCAGTTACAAAGAGCTCAACTTGACAAGCAATATGGTATCACAGAGGGCTCTTTTCGTCCATGCGGCAAAAGAGAGAAAGGCTTCGCCCTATTTATCAGTTTTTTGATAATAATCTACATATCTATAAGTTATGCTAATACTTATCAGTAAAAATCTGCCGTTTCGGCAGCGCAAATAAAAATCGGAAGGCCGCGCACTCCCCGTACGCGGCCTTCCATCGCATCGTGTTTTCAAAAAGGCAGGCATCCGCCGATGGCAAGACTCAGCAGGATGACCGCAAGCGCAACGAGCACAGGTGCTTTCCGCCTGAGTTTCCTCATCGCGCGCTTTTCGTCCACAGAGGAATCCTCACTTTGCAAGCTCCTTGCCCAGCGCGCGGCAGGCGTCCAGCGCGGCGTCATCAGGCGCTTCGCAGCAGGTCACGCTCTCGCACACAAGGCGGATGCCGGAATCATCGCAGTCCTTTTCCCAGCCGCGCATCCACTCGCCGTCGCCCCAGCCGTAGGAGCCGAACAGCGCGGCGCTCTTGCCGCCAAGGCTGCGCTTGACCTCGTCAAACATGGGCTGGAACTCCATCTCCTCGAGCACTTCGCTGCCCATGGCGGGGCAGCCGAAGGCGATCGCGTCGTAAGCGCTCAGCTCGCTGGCCTTGACCTGGTCAGGGGTCAACATCGTGACCTGCGCGCCCGCGCTCTCCATGCCCTCAGCGACGGCCTTGGCCATGGCCTCGGTGTTGCCCGTGCCGCTCCAATAAACAACAGCAGTCTTCTTCATATTAGTATGTTCCTTTCATAAATCAGTATCTATCACACTGCCACGGCAAGCTGCTCGATGCCCGAGCCCGCCTGAAAGAGTGCGCAGTAGATCTCCGTGCATTTTTTGAAGCGGGCGAACAGCTCTCGTGCCTTCTTCTCGTCGCCGTAGACCTTCCACAGCCCCGCGCATTTGAAGTTGCAGGCGCGGTGGTCGATGAAGCCCTTGACGTCCTCCGGCGGATACGAGAGGAAAAGCCCGACCTCATGGGGGAATTCGCCGCCCTCGCGGAATCGGCGGATGAGGTTTGCGATGCAGCGTCCGCAGTGGCCGCTATTGTAGCCCGCGTGGTGCAGGATCTCGGCCGCCTGTTCGTTCTCCAAATCTCTCCGCAGCTCAGAGGGGCGGTACAGGTACAAAAGGACCTGTCCTTTCAGAAAACGGATCGGCAGCAGACACAGGCCCTTTGGCACAAGCAGACGGTTCAGGCGGCGGATGTCCGCAAAAAGCGCTTCCTTATCTTCGCAAGGACAAGGGAAGAGGCTGCCCGTTTTGATACCTGCCAACGTCGGCGCACCCTGCCGCACCAGGATCTCTTCAGACATGCCTGTTTCCCTCCCCTTTGGTTTCGGTGGTGGCTCCCCAGAAGTTAGATTTATCTAACTATTGGGGAGCGATGTCCTCGCTCTTGACGTGTCTTAGGATACCCGAAAAGAAGAGCCTTATCCGCTCCAAATTGATCGGATGAGGCTCCAAAATATTTTATTCCGCTTTTTCCGCCGTCGGCGCGCAGCTGTCGCTGTCCGCGCCTGCGCGGTACGCGCTCGGCGACACACCGATCACACTGCGGAAGGCCTTGGCAAACTTGCTGGCGTTGTCATAGCCGAACTGCCCCGCGATATCGAGCACCGTGCGGTCGCTCGTGCGCAGGAGCTGCGCGGCACTGTGCATCTTCTGCGCGCGCAAAAACGCTGCGGGCGTCATGCCGTACACGCCGCGAAAGCTCGCGGCGAGCTGCGAGGGCGACGCACCGAGTTCCTGTGCAAGCGCCGAGATCGTGACGTCGTCCTCCGTGCTTGCAAGCAGCGCGTCGCGCGCCGCGCGCGCAAGGCGCACTTGCGCGGCGGTATAGCCGTGCTTTTCGTGCGCCACGTCGAGCGCACTCAAAAAGAGCAGAAGTTCAAGCACCTTAACCTTAAAGTAGCCGCGGCGGATGCCGGCGGGCACGGCGTAGAGCTCAGAGAAGATGTGCTCCACGCGCGCCGACGATCTTGAGACAAAGCACTCCGAGTCGGCGAAGAACTTCTCCGCCAGCACGCTGGGGCGGACGTCGACATCCTGCAAAATGCAGGACAAACAGTCAGGTGCGAGGGCGGGGTCGAGCGTGACGGTGATGCCGTGGTAGTGCCCCGTGGGGAACTCCACCTCCCCCTCGATAGCGGCGCGGCGCACGACGGAGAGGTCTCCGGGGGCCAAAAAGTAATGCTCGCCGCCGCAGCAGTATTCCGCGCGTCCCTCGCGGCAGTGCTGGATCTCGATGAGTCCCGCCGCATTCGGCTCTGCCAGACGGTACGACGGCGCATGCACATCGTGATAGGCAAGCTCAATGCCGGGGAAAACGGGATAGGCCGTGATGCACACCTCGCCGTCCGTCTCCCTGAGACGGTAGACGGTGCGTTCCTCGTTCTGCTGCAAAATTTCTGCGTGGGCGCTGCATTTCTTTACCTGAGACTTTGGTTCGATCAAGGAAGCTTCCCTGTCCTTTCTTCTACATATAAAAGTAGAAAACGCCGCAAAGCGCAGATCCCGCGCTTTGCGGCTTGTGGCTGCTGATCAAACGCATTCCTCCGCGAGATCTGCGTTTTCCTCCGTCGGCTTCCCCTCCAGCAGCTCGGGGTGCTTGAGATAGCGGCGCACGCTCGCCCAGAACAGCGCGTACTCGTGTCCCGTGCAGATGCGCTCATCCATCACGACGGAGAGCGGGATCATTTTTTTATTATACTCCCCGCTCATATAATTGGCAATAGGCTTGCCCATGCTGACGAACACCCCCGTCGTGCCGAACTCGTAGCAGTGGTGGAAGATGGAATTCGTGTTGATGGAGGCAAGGTTCGTGATAAAAAGACTCGTGTGGAACGGGCTCAGATCAATGATCTTACGCGGCAGCAGGCCGCAGCGGTCCATCAGCTTGACAAGGACGAACAAAAACCCCGGCAGGATGGGGATGGCGAACAGGAAATTCGCGAATTTATCCGTATTGTTGTTGTGCGCGGCCACCTGATTCTGCGCGACCGCCTCCTCGATCTTGCGGTTGATGGAGAAGATATCGTCCCCGTCCTCAAAGAACACCTTGATCGACGTCTCATCCGCGCGGCCGTCGGCGCGCGTTTTCAGGATGACGAAGCTGACGCAGAAGTGGTTGCGCTGATAGATCTTGCTGTTCATGATGAAGCGGTTGATCTTCGGATTTTCCTGATACGCCTTGAAGTATGCCGCCAGAATGAGCGTCATATACGGGATGCGGACGCCTTCGCGGCGCTTTTCCTGAATGTAGCGGCGCAGGATCTCCATATCAGCGTATTCGGTGATGAAATTCTGCGCGTCGTAGCGCCGCGGCATGACATAGGGCAGTGCCGAAACGATGGTGGACGCCTCTTTCACTCGGGTTCCGTCGGGACGCATGGCAAGTTCCTCTTTTCTTTGAGTTAACCCCATCTTACCCGCTTTGCCCGCGTATTGCAATCATTTTCTTAGCGAATCCTTTATTAAGAATTGGTTAAGTCTCGTCCTCTCCCCAGTCGAGCGAGACATCGACAACGCGCAGAAGTCCGGAAAGCGTCGAGGGCACATAGGCTCTGGCGAACAGATCGTCCTGCGTGCAGAGCGTGCGCTCGGTCGTACCGTCCACACTCTGCATCGCCGTGACGAGAAGCGCCGCATGCTCGGGTGCGGCCAGCGTCTCGGGAAGAGCGTCGGCGGCGTATGCCGCGCGCGACAGGACGTTCTTTTCGCTGTCCATCCAGACAAATTCGACCGATTCTGCCGCCGTGTGCGCCGCGAATGAAACGCTCACCTTGATCGAGCGGCTCTGCGTTTTGCCGTTCGCGCGCCAGTCGCTCGACCGCTCGGTCGAGATCGTCCGCGTCTGGTTCAGGTTTGCGCTGGGTGTCCTGTAACATACGTTCGTGCCGTTGGCCTGCGTGCACTCGGCATAGTAGTCCCCCGCAGACGTGCGGTAGACATAACATTCGTACAGTTCCGCCTGTCCCAGCGCGTCGAGCGCGATCTCTCCGCCCGTCTCGTAGCTGCTGCCGTTGTCGTCGACCTTGATGTGCATTCCGCTGCCCACGACCTCGTCGGACACCGCCGCACCGACGGAATTGTTGAATTCAGAGCCCTCTTCGTAATCCGGATCGTCGGGTTCAAACGCTGTGATGGTCACAAACACCGGCACGCCGGGCACGCCGAAGTCGTAATCATCGCCGTTCTCCGTCGCGTAGACTTTGCCGTCGAAGGGTTCGAGGGCGAAGAAGTATCCGACCCATTCGTCGTCCATGGTCTCCTGCGCCGCGGCTTCGATCCGCTCGGGCTTGTAGAGCGCAAAACTCACGCCGAACACCACCGCGAGTGCCAGTGCAAAAGCGATCAGTCGTTTCATGCTACTCCCTCCCCCCAGTTGACCTTGATGCTGATTGAGCAGAGCTTCCCGTCCTGATAGCGGAAAGTATCCAGATTTGAGTAAGCATACGGCGCACTATCATTGCTGCGGCTGCAAATGTCGTATTCCGCCGTCTCGCCGTTCCAGTCCGTGCCATAGCTCGTGCCGATGAGATACGCCGCGCCGTCCGCGGCGGTGATAGACTCGGGCAGCGCGTCGGGCGCGAACTCCTCGATCTTCAAGAGATCGTCGTTTTCGTCCATGTGCGCGACGGTGAACTTCGTCGGTGTCGGGCGGGAGACGGCGGTGATGGCGACTCTGACCTTCACACGCTCGGACTTGCCGCCGATCGTCTCGGTCTTATCGCTCGTGAGCGTGTGGGTTATGCTGGCGCCGTCCGAGCCGGACATGCCCATGCTGTTGCCGCGCGTCAGGTAAATGCGGCCATCCGACGTCTGGTAGATGGGATAAAGTTTGAAAATCACTTGTCTGTCGCCGCAGGCGTAGACCTCGCCCGAGAGGTCGATGTCCGTCGTACGGACGCCGTTGTCATCGTCGATACCGGCCTTCCCCAGCGGCGCACCGAGTGCGCCGAAGATCCTGATATTCGGCGACTTGGCGTCCTCCTCACCGTAGCGCGCGTCCGGCTCCATCGTGCAGTAGATGCCGCCGCCGCGGTCTTTGAGCGCCCACCAGTCTTCGTCCGTATCCATATAGAGCCGCCCGGCCTTCCAGACGAATTCGCCCGCGGCCGAGACCGCAAGATCGCCGCCGATGTCGAGATCCTCTTCCGAGACGAAAGCCCCGATGAGCGTGCCCTCTTCCTCCTTGTCCGCGGCGGACTGCACCGCGCCGCCGTCGAGAAAGGCAATGAGAAAGACCGCCGCGAGGATCGCAGCAAAAATCAGTATCGTTTTCGTTTTACTCTTCATGCTCTGCCTCCAATTCTCCGTCGCATTGCAGAATGTCGCCCACATTGCACTCGAGCGCGCAGCAGATGCGGTTGAGCGTCGCAAAGCGCACGCCCTTGGCCTTGCCGCTGCGCAGAATGGAAAGATTCGCCTCCGTGATGCCGACAATAGCGCAAAGCTCCTTGCTTGTCATGCCGCGCGCTTTCAGCACCTCGTCGAGATGTATCGTGATCGCCATGGCAGCACCCTCAGATAAAGAGGTCGTTGTCCGCCGCAAGGGCGACGTTCGAGGCGATGAGCCGCGCACCGAGAAGCGCTGCGAGCACGAAGCACAGCTCGAAGATCGGCAGACGGATCGAAATGCTGGTGCTCAGGAGCATCGGCGCACAGAACGCCTGCAAAACGTTGACCGCGAGGGCGAGCAGCACGCTGAGCTTGAGCACCTTGACACACCATTCGGCGAGCTTTGGCGCGTAGGCGGCGCTCTCCTGCGTAAATACGCCGTCTTCCATCGTGTCGAGAAGGCCAATGGCGAAGTACGCCGTCGCCGCGGCGAGCAGCGTAGGAAGGCTTTCCGCGGCAAAGCGCAGGGCGAGGACAACATAGCTGAACACAAGGCTCTTCGATCCCGTTATGTCCGTTGCCACAGGCAGTACCGTATCGGTTGTAAAGGCGCTGTTGCCCGCCTTGAGCGCGTCGACGGCAGAAAACAGGCCCGCAAATTCGGCAAAGCAGACCTCGAAGACGAAGTACGCCGCCGCGAGGATAAGCAGCGCGCGGAATAGCTTCAAGAGCTCCTGCGTATCGCCGCCGGAAAACCGGCGCAGCAACCGCAGCACGACCCAGCCCGCGAGCAGCGCGAAAATGAGCCACTGCCAGGCAAGGCGCGGGAACAGCGCCTCCGCCGATGTGCTCCAATAGGCGGTCCAGCCGTGTGGAAAGAGCGCGCAGGCCGCGGCAAACGCGATGAGCACGAGCAGCGCGTCCTCGGGCTTCAGTTCCCGCCGCGCCCCGATGTGCACGAGCGCATAGAGCGGCAGCAGGATCACCGCGGCGTACAGCGTGAACGCCAGCGCGAAGCCAAAGCGTCCCGAGGCGGCCAGCGCACTCAAACCCTGCCCCACTGCGCTGCCGGGGAATCCGGCGACAGAAAAGGCGTCGCCCTCGAAAAGCCACAGGGCGAGCGCAAGCAGCGCGCAGATGAGCGCCTCCGCCAAAAGTAAGGTCTTGATCCGGTCACGTTTCATATCGCACCTCCAGAATTATTGTTTTGCGATAATTTCTATCGTCAGCGTAGCAGAAGAATTATCGTTTGTCAATAATTTCTTCATTTGCTTTTTGTTTTTCAAAGCGCGGCACAGTTGTTTTTAAATAAATGATAAGTTTGCTTTTTTCTATTGATTATCCCCGCACAATAGACTATACTGTAGCTGTCATATCATGCAATTTCTGTTGCTATTGCTCAAAAAAGACAATCAGGAGGACACCAACAATGAAGTACAATCGCACCTACAACTTCTCTGCCGGTCCCGCTATGATGCCGGAGCCCGTGCTGGAGGAAATCCGTGACGAGATGATGAACTACCGCGGCAGCGGCATGTGCGTCATGGAAATGAGCCACCGCTCCAAGGTTTTCCAGCAGATCATCGACGAAGCCGAGGCTGACCTGCGCGACCTGATGGGCATCCCCGACAACTACAAGGTCCTGTTCATTCAGGGCGGCGCTACGCTGCAGTTCGCGGCTGTGCCTTGGAATCTGATGAAGAACGGCAAGGCCGTCTACGTCGAGACCGGCGCATGGTCCAAGAAGGCCATTGCCGAGGCCAAGAAGTACGGCGAGGTCATCGTCGCCGCTTCCTCCAAGGACAAGAACTACATATCTTGCCGGGGGTGGAAGGGAATTAGTCTGCATGGCGTACCTTTCTTATTTTTCCCATTATTATCTGGTGAATGATATGATGATACCGGAACATGTATTTTCACAGATCAGGGAGCGCTATCTTGCGGGGCAGACATTAAATGATGCATGCCTGCTCGGACTGTTAAAGCAATTGTCTGAAATTTCTGCACTCGATGCAGTTGACAACAAAATAGCAGACGAACTTTTGATGAAGTATACTGGAAGAAATTTATATTTTGCTTTCTACAAAAAGTTCGGGGAGACAATGATCAGAAAATATCATCTGTATGATAAGTTTTTTGTGGAATATCATACAAAGACAGACCAGCATGTGCTGTTAAACTATAGTGTAAACGGTGGGGAATACCATAAGGAAGAGATCCCGGAGGTTTATGACGGTATTTATGTGAAGGCATTTGTGCTGTTGTTTGGGGAATCCGTGTCCTATTATATTTCAGAGAAGCTTCATGGGGAGTGGAAAGTGGTGGAAAGCCGGCAGATTTCAAATCAGAATATGTATGGGGATAAAGACCAGAGCCGGTATGATGTGATCAACAATATTATGTTTGCTTATGCCATGCAGGATGAGGCAATGCTTTCAGAGAGTATGCGAAAGTATGTAG
>OHAQ01003085.1_pt1 | contig 11646 bp, 7 predicted proteins | sample 1577111 | NCBI WGS metagenome assembly OHAQ01 (sample SAMEA3541549, study PRJEB24748) | human gut metagenome | biome: human gut; feature: human-associated habitat; material: faeces | place: China | collected 2012 | reverse complement strand
AGCTACGGTTAATACCTAATACTTATTACCTAATACTTAATACTTATTACCTATTACTTATTTATACTTTCTCTTTAATCAACCCGATGCGATAAGCCACAAGCAACTTCTTCAAATCCTGAATCTGCGTCACAAGTTCCTTCCCTTTATCGGTGTCTTTCACCATCATCCGTTGCGAATTGAACTCCAGTACAAAGTTGGTTGACTTGATATCCAACCCTTCTTCAATGGCTTTCTGCCTGGACTGGAACGGCTCGTGCTGCACCAACTGCATCCCGTGAGAATGGTAAACAAGCGTATAGCCCGCAATTCCCGTCTCCGGCTGATAGGCTTTGGAAAATCCTCCGTCAATAACGAACAATTTGCCATTTGCCTTCATCGGCTGTTCTCCTTGAATAGTCTTTACAGGCACATGACCATTGATGATATGAGAATGAGGTCCCAATGCCCCAAACTCATCTAATATCTGATCGCAGATATCTTCACGATTGCGAAGCGTGTAGTAATATCCCTTCTTTTCCTTTTGTATCTCCTTGTCTTCCAGAAAATAGCGTTCGAAAGTCGCCATCTTATCCTTATCAAACAGAGGAGCTTCCGGACCACACCACATATACCAGATATAGTCCATCGCAAATTCTTTATCATCCTCTCCTTCTTCATCAAAGTATGCAGTACGAATCAGCTGATCGGCCTTATCGAGCAACTTGCGTCCCCAATACTCCTTGCCACGTATCTTGACATGCTTGAAACTGCCATCCTCATTCAAAGGTACCGAAGCATGATAAAGAAGATTGGAATTGGAAACCAAATACATTCCGCCATACGTAAACAGGCAACGCATGTGCTTCTTCAACTTCTCGCTATTCATAAACGAATAGTGAATCTTTTCCACAAGTTCCCGTTCTTCGTCGGTCAGTCGATAAGGATCGGCAGGATCTACGGTCGGGAAGTTTGTGTCACGCAGGGCATATTCTTTGCCTTCGTACACAAAGACTCCACGCTCAAAATCGATCTTCTCCAACAGCTTCCGGTTACTCATCCCGAACTCCGGACGACGGTCTATTATTTCAGCTTCCAGCTTAAACTGGATGATCGTAATCGCCTTGTGCATCTGGGTGATCAGACGCAAAGTCTTCTCATTGTAATTGGTGTCGGCAAAATTCATCTTCGGCATAAAGATGGTACACGGATCATCGGCATAAGTATCCATGGCGAAAGTTGCCAAAGGAAGCAGATTGATTCCATAACCGTCTTCAAGAGTACCCAGATTGCCGTAGCGCATGGACATACGGATCACGTTGGCTATGCAACTGTCATTGCCGGAAGCGGCTCCCATCCACAGGATATCGTGGTTGCCCCATTGAATGTCGAAGTTGTGGTAATTGCACAAAGTATCCATGATGATGTGCGCTCCAGGACCACGGTCGTATATATCACCCACAATATGAAGAGAGTCAATAGTCAGACGCTGAATCAGATTACACATGGCTATAATAAAGTCATCCGCCCGCTTGGTAGAGATTATGGTGCTGATGATGACATTGATATATGCGTGCTTATTCGGCTCGACAGACGTTTCGTGCAGTAATTCCTGAATGATGTAAGAGAACTCTGCGGGCAAGGATTTTCGAACTTTGGAACGGGTATATTTGGAAGATACATTCTGACAAACCTTCACCAACTGGTTCAGGGTGATCAGATACCAATCGTCCAGATCCTTCTCGCGGGCTTTTACCAGCTGAATTTTCTCTTCCGGATAATAGATCAACGTGCAGAGTTCTTTCTTCTCCGCTTCGCGCAGGGTATTGCCGAAAATCTCGTTCACTTTGCGTTTTACCGCACCCGAAGCATTCTTTAACACATGTTGGAAGGCTTCGTATTCACCGTGTATGTCTGTCAAGAAATGCTCCGTTCCTTTAGGCAGATTCAGGATAGCCTCCAGATTAATAATTTCCGTACTTGCATCAGCAATAGTAGGAAAACTCCGGGAAAGCAACTGCAAGTAGCGGAGATCGCCAACTATGCTTTCAGGAGTTATATTACTTTGAGCAGTCATTATATGTACTATTTTACTATTTACAATATGCTATTTATCGACTTATCGTTTATCGCTATAAATATAACGATTTATCATCTACTTATTACAAATTCCAGCCTTTAATGTTCATCGTCAGCCCAATAAAAACATCAACAGCACCTGCGCAATGATCACACGCAGAAACATACACAACGGATATACTGTAGCATAAGCGACGGAAGGATTGTCACCCGGTATCGTATCGTTGGCATAATTCAGCGCCATCGGATTCGCCATACTGCCGCACAACATACCGGATACACTGCCGAAGTCTATCTTCATAATCTTGAAAGCGACAAAGCCGACCAGGACCGTCGGGATAATTGTCAGACCGGCTCCCAAAGCTATCCAAAGCAATCCTTCCGGACGGAAGACAGTATCGAAGAAATGAGCACCGGCATCCAGACCAAGACAGGCTAGATACATGGAAAGCCCCAACGCGCGCAGCATCAGATTGGCGCTGCGGGTAGTGTAAGTGATCATGTGTATCCGTGGGCCGAAAGTTCCCAGCAGGATACCCACGATAATCGGTCCGCCTGCCAGCCCCAGCTTCACGGGAGTACTGATTCCCGGTATGGAGAACGGGATCGCTCCCAATGCCAATCCCAATACGATGCCTATAAATATGACAACAAGATTAGGTTCTTTCAGACTTTTCACTGCATTTCCCAATACTTTTTCTACATTCTGAATGGCTGCTGCTTCACCTACTACTGTCAGGCGGTCGCCCAGCTGGAGAATCAGTTCCGGAGTGGCAAGTAGTTGCACACCCGAACGGTACACACGGCTGATATTGATTCCATAATGGTTTCTTAGTCTCAATGAGCCAAGTTTCTTTCCATTCAGTTCGGGGCGGGTTACGACGATACGCTGCGAGATCAATTCGCTGTCAATTGCATTCCAGTCTATATCTTCCTTGTTCCAGTCCGTATTTTCTTCCTGTTCGCCGAAAAGTACTGTCAGAGCCAGGACATTCTTTTCCGCTGTGATCACCAACAGGCGGTCGCCTTCCTTCAACACCTTGTCGGAGGTAGGAATACTGACATGACCGTCACGCCACAAACGGGAAATCACAAATTTCGGATAACTCATCTGAGCTATATCCTTGATACTTTTATTAAAAATAGCGGGGTTATGTACTTGAAACGCTGCGATAAAGGTTTTGTTGGCATCATCCTTTTCTTTAATCTCCAAGTCTTCTTTATGAACCAAGAATTTACGAATCAGCAGTACGGCAAGAATTACACCGATCACTCCCATCGGATAGGCTACCGCACACCCCAAAGCCGGAGTACTGCTCTCTATGCCCATCTGTTTAAGTGTCTGCTGCGCAGCTCCCAAGGCAGGAGTATTAGTCGTGGCTCCGCAAAGGATACCCACCATATCAGGAAGCGACACACCTGTCGCATAACTGGCAACAACAGTCAGCAAAGTACCCAACAGAACTACGGCCAACGCCAACATATTCAGCGTCACCCCTCCTTTCCGGAAAGAACTGAAGAAACCGGGCCCTACCTGAAGTCCCAGTGAATATACGAAAATAACCAGTCCGAAACTTTCTGCATAATTCAGCATCTGTGGATCAACCGAAAGCCCGAAGTGCCCGGCAAGGATACCTGCAAAAAAAACAAAAGTGACTCCCAGAGATACTCCCCAGAAATGCACTCTTCCCAGCCCCAGCCCAATCGCAGAAATCAGTGAAAGCACCACAACTGCCTGTAAGGCAGAATGTTCGAGAAACAGATTATATAACCACTCCATGAATTAAACATACTAATAGGGCGCAAAGATAAAAACTATTTAGTCCCATTCAAAACTTTTAAGCTTTCATTTCGCGCCCTATCTCTTCTCTAAATTCTTAATATCCTGAAATCTTATATGTTATCCTTTAAATTATCTGTTTGTTATCCGCAATCTTTTTACCTGTCACCTCCACCTATCGCTTTTTACCTTTTCAACCTATTCCATGTGGTATCTTTCTACCTGTCGTTATCCGAAATCTCTCTACCTGTCATCTTTTGTGTAATCATCATTTTCTTTTCATTTGCCGGCACTTTCCATCTGCCGGCTATTATCTCACCTACCTGTATATTCTACGAAATTATTCCGACCATCCAGATAACCGCTCAATCGATTTCCTCCGATGTATACATCATCCAGGTAAGATACATCATTGCGACCGTAATCCATGCGAATGGAAGTCTGTGCATAATTCTCCCAGTTCCAACGGAAATAATATTCGAATGTCTCCACATGTCCATTAGGATATTCTACCCGAATAAAATCAACGCCTGTCCGATCCAAATAAAAGTCGAGTTCCTGACGGCAACGGTTACCGTCCACATCCCGATAAAAACTCACCCATGTACGGCTACATAAATCAGAAGAACGATTATAGTAACCACCACCGATATTATCATCATCATAAAAACTATCGATTTCTACTTCACAAGAAGTCAGACTCAACGTTAACACAGCCATTAAAGCCAGTCCTAAGTATCTAAATGCGTTCGTTTTCATATTCCTTTATTTTTAATGGTTCCTTTATTAATCCTATCATTTATCTTTCGATATTACAAAAGTAGGGAATGAATTCTCCTTATGAAATTGAAAATTCCTACTTGTTTAGGGGAATTCACCTAATGGAAGAGGTAAATTCCCCCAACGTACTGGATACCTTACAGATTCCTAAATAGCTAAGAAGACACGCTTCCGCCCTCCAGAACCTTAATAAACATTGAATCAAACATTCAATTATTTAATCAATGTTATAAATCAAGCCATTTAGCCCGATTTATTTGCAGATATCACAAAACTCTGTATATTTGCAATGTGTTTTTCATAGTATTAGATTTAAGGTTAACAAAAAGATTGGCTGTCTGGGAGAGATAGCCTTTTTTTATGGAATATGATAAAGAAATATGCAGCGCTCCTCTGTACATAATTTTTTTTCGTATATTTGCGAGAAACTTATTAAAAACCAATCAAATCTATGCTTACGAAACTTAACCACGTACTCCTTGCTGGTGTTGTAGCTTTGGCATGTTCTTCGTGCCAAACAGAAAAAAAGGCCGATTACCAAGTAATACCTCTCCCCCAAGAGGTTGTTCTGACACAAGAAAAGCCATTTCTATTAAACAAAAATGTTTCCATTACCTATCCAGAAGGCAACCTCTTGCTGAAACGCAACGCTGAATTCTTATCCGGATATATCCGGCAAGCCACAGGGTATACTCCTCCTGTAAAAGGCTTAAAGGACGGAGAAACGGCAAAGCATGCAATCAATTTAGGTTTAGATGCGGATATAGCCAATAAAGAAGGTTATGTGCTGACGACAACTTCGGAAGGTATTCAAATCAACGGGCAGACAGAGAACGGCGTGTTCTACGGTTGCCAGACATTACGGAAATCAATCCCTGCCGAGGCTCAGGGAGCTGATATTCTGCTACCGGCAGGCAGTATCAAAGACGAACCCCGCTTTACATATCGCGGTATGCATCTTGATGTATGCCGACATTTCTTCCCGCTGGAGTTCATAAAAGAATATATCGACTTACTGGCGCTACACAATATGAATACTTTCCATTGGCATCTGACAGATGACCAGGGATGGCGCATCGAAATAAAGAAATATCCGAAGCTGACGGAAGTCGGTTCAAAACGCAACTGCACCGTTGTCGGCAAGGCAAGAAGCGGAAAATATGACAACATTCCGTATGGCGGCTTCTACACGCAGGAACAAGCCAAAGAGATCGTGAAGTATGCACAAGAACGTTACATCACCGTAATTCCCGAAGTAGACCTGCCGGGACACATGCTTGCCGCTTTGGCCGCCTATCCTGATATGGGATGCACCGGAGGACCGTACAAAGTATCTCCCGACTGGGGTATCTTTGAAGATGTATTGTGCATCGGCAACGAACAGAGCATGCAGTTTCTTGAAGATGTAATGGCAGAAATCACCGAGATATTCCCTTCTAAGCTTGTACACATCGGTGGAGACGAAGCTCCCCGTACCCGCTGGGCCAAGTGCCCCAAATGTCAGGCACGCATCAAAGCGGAAGGCTTGAAAACAGACAAACAACATACAGCCGAGGACCGTCTGCAAAGCTATTGCATGACACGCATCGAAAAATTCCTCAACAGCAAAGGAAGGCAAATTATCGGTTGGGACGAAATACTGGAAGGCGACGTGGCACCAAATGCCACCGTTATGTCCTGGCGTGGCACATCCGGCGGTATCAAGGCTGCACAAATGGGACATGACGTAATTATGACACCCAATCTTTACTGCTATTTTGACTATCTCCAAACTGCGGACAGTAAAGACGAACCTCTCGGCATAGGCGGATACGTACCGGTAGAGAAAGTATACAGTCTCGACCCTACCGCTGCGCTTACCAAAGAACAGGCCAAACATATTCTCGGTGCACAAGCCAACTTATGGACAGAATATATCGCCACTACCGAACATGCAGAGTATATGATACTCCCACGCATGGCTGCCCTTGCCGAAGTGCAATGGACACAGCCCGAAAAGAAAGATTACGCGGACTTCACCCAACGCCTGCCGCGCCTCATCAAGTTCTACCAACGGGATAGCATGAATTATGCCAAACACATATTCGATATCCAAGCGGAATATACCACTATCCAAGAAGAGGACGGAAGCGGTAGCGGAGCTATAGTAGCCACGCTTCGCACCATTGACAATGCTCCCATTTACTATACCTTAGATGGTACTGAACCCACTACAGCCTCCGAACAGTATAACGGAACCGGCATCGTTATCCGCCAGTCCGCCGACTTGCGTGCTGTTGCTATCCGCCCTGAAGGAAAAAGCAAGGTAACAGAAAAAAGCTTCTACATCAACAAAGCCACTTTCTGCCCGATTGAGCTGACAGGTACACAGCCCACTCCGAAATACGCCTTTAAAGGTGCTACCGCTTTAGTAGACGGAATGAGCGGAATTGACAATTATGCAACCGGCGAGTGGATTGGCTTTTTGGATGGAGACGTAACGGCTGTTATCGACCTCGGTGCGTCAAACGGCAATGCCGCAGGCAAGACAGTTGCCGAATTACCGGAGATAAAGCATGTCTCTACCCATGCCGTAATAGACATGGGCGCCTGGGTTGCAGGATGTACAGGCCTGACAGTATCAGTGTCTGACGATAACAAAAGCTTCCGTGAGGTGGCAGCCAAAGAGTTTCCCGTTGAAATGGACAGCCGTAAAAAAGCTGTGGCAAACTATGAAGTTACTTTCGAACCGGTGAAAGCACGCTATGTTAAAGTATTAATCAAGCGTACCCCCGCCCTGCCCAAAGGACATCCGGGAGAAGGAGGAACACCTTTCCTGTTTATCGATGAGATTGAAGTGGAATAAGGCAACTTATCAAAAACGGTAACATATACAACAACTATCATCCTGTCATTCGGAGGAATCTAATATCCAAGAACGACAGGATGATATTTTTTGCGGAAGTGCATCTAAAACATTTATTCAATCACGAAACTCCCACGTTGCAAATCCCGATCCTGCGAGCTTTTCCCCACCATCACATCGTACCTGCCTGCACAAACCCGCATCGTATTACTTTGAGCATCCCACCATTCCAATTCTTTGCCGTTCAAATCGAACGCTACCTCAACACTCTTTCCGGCAGGAATGCGGACACGTTTAAAAGCACGCAAAGTCTTGCCCGGTCCTTCTGCGTCATCTTGCTTCTTGAGGTAAACCTGCACTACCTCTTCACCGTCACGCTGACCGTTATTCGTAACGTTAACGGTCAACTTCAAAGGTTCTCCCACCTTAATCTGTTCCTTGGTCAAGGATAAGTTGCCATATTCAAAGGTAGTGTAGCTCAAGCCGTAACCAAACGGGAACAATGGTTGCTGAGTCATATAACGATAGGTACGTCCTGTCATATTATAGTCCTCAAAGTCGGGAAGCTGAGACATATTGCGATAAAAAGTTACAGGCAAGCGTCCACCCGGATTATAGTCACCGAACAATACATCTGCCACGGCAGTGCCGCCCGCCTGTCCCGGATACCAAGCCTGTAGGATAGCTTCACAATTCTTTGTTTCAGGCTCCAAAGCGATGGGCGAACCGGAACAATTCACCAAAATTATCTTCTTTCCGGCACGATGCAATGCGTGAATCAATTCACGCTGAACAGCCGGCAATTCAATGTCCGTACGGTCTCCGCCCCTGAAACCGGGAAGGTTCACTCCCATCTCCTCTCCTTCCAAAAGAGGAGATATACCACCGGCAAAAACTACAACATCGGCATCTTTCACACAAGCTACAGATGCATCGATATTTACCTTTTGCTTGAAGCCGATATCGAAATTCAGTTGCGCATCGCTTCTGAAATACTCAAAGTCAAGCTCGATGTCGTAAGGAACACCCGCTTTTACCTGTAGCGTATAGTCCAGTGATCTGCCACCATGCGTATTGCGGAAACGCTTTACTTCTTCGCCATTGATACGTAGGCAACCGGAACCGTATGTATAAATTTCGAATACCACTTCGCCCGATTGTAGAGGGGTGAGCACGCTGTTGTAAGTTGCAGAGAAGTCTGTCAGGTTTACGCCCGGTGCAAAAACCGTAGCTCCCGAGGTACAGAAGCGGAAAGGGGTGGTTACTTGTGTAGTAGTCACCGGGGTGCCCTCATGCTTTACATTGTTCCAATAACGTGCCGTAAACCCCTGTCCGTCTGCCGACTTACACTGGTTGAACACACTTTGAATCAGTGTTCTTTCCACCCAACTGCAACCCTGTTCATAAATCAGCTCATCGTCCGCTCCCAACGCGTTCCGTATTCCATCCAGAATGGTGACTGTATGTGACGGCATACCGTTATAATTGCCCCATTGCATTACGGAGTCATTAGCATTAGGTCCCATGACAGCTACAGTCAGACCGCCACGTTTCAAGGGAAGGATATTGCCCTTGTTTTGCAGTAATGTCATGGACTTGCGGGCCATATCCAACGCCAATGAGTCATGTGCAGCCGAAGCCACTACGGAGAAAGGAATCTTCGTCCAAGACACATCTTCCGGAGCGTCCATTTCTCCCAAAGCAAAACGGGCTTCCAGCAGGCGGAGCACAGCCTTGTCTATGTCTTTCTCATCAATCTTGCCTTCCTGAGCTGCCTTTACCAATGCCTTATAACTGGAACCACACTCCAGATCCGTTCCGTTCAGCACTGCGGCTGCCGAAGCAGACTCTGCATCGGAATATGCCTTATGCCCGTATTCATTATAAAAATCGGCAATAGCACCACAATCGGAAAGAACAATACCATCGAACCCCCAATCGTTACGGAGAATTTGCATCAGCAAACGGTTGCTGCCGCAACAAGGCTCTCCCTCGAAACTGTTATAGGCACACATCACCTCCTTTACACCGGCTTCCTTCACTAACGCCTCAAAAGGCGGCAGATAGGTTTCATACAAATCACGTGTGCTAAGGTTCTCCACGTTGAAAGAATGACGGTTCCATTCCGGACCGGAATGTACGGCAAAGTGTTTGGCACAAGCATGCAACTTATCGTATCTTCCGTCATTGGTTCCTTGCAGACCTTTCACTACCATGACACCCATGCGACTGGTGAGATAAGGGTCTTCACCGTAGGTCTCAATACCCCGTCCCCAACGCGGATCACGGTAAATATTCACCGTAGGCGTCCACATGGTAAGTCCCTGATAACGCTCGTAACTGCCCTGCGATGCGTAATATGTATTTTTTGCACGCGCCTCATCCGATACGGCATTGAATACTTCATATACTGTTTGAGGCGAGAAAGAGGCTGCCATACCTATCGGTTGCGGAAAAACCGTAGCCAATCCGGCGCGTGCCACACCGTGCAGCGCCTCGTTCCACCAGTTATAGGGTTTGATACCCAAGCGCTCCACCGGTTGGGAAGTGTCCATCATCAATGCTACTTTTTCTTCCAAAGTAAGTTCTTTCAATAAAAGTTCCGCCCGCTTATCCGGAGTCAAAGAGGTTGTTCTGTACGTAGGTTGGCTGCACCCTATCAGCAATAGAAGAGGCAACCAACAGATAAGTTTCCGTTTCATGGTTGTTGCTGTTTTAATGATAGTAATCAGATTTATTTACCGTACAAAGATACAGGGTTACCCGATATACCATTGTGCCAAATGTTTCATAAAGTTTACTGTATGTATCATGACATATACTATTTAAACATATTAATCCGGTAGGAAAGAATAATACCGGCAGCATGCTAATAATGAAAGGGATACGTGTACCAAGATATTTCACGCCGTGGTACGCGCCGTACCACACAGTGGTACGAGCAGTACCTTACTAAGGTACGAGACCTACCACCCTTTGGTACATGAGCTACCAAAGAGCGGTACAGGGAATACCAGCAGCCGGTACCGGCAGTACCACCCTTAGAACTGGAAGTAAATGAACGGTTGTATCTCCGAACTCTTCATCTGAATAACCAGATAGACTATGGCAACCAGCAGCAATGCCTTCCCTATCAACGGAAGGCGAACGACCGCCTTGCTGCAAGCGTGCTCCCAACTGTCAGGCACGAAATGCAGGAAAAAGCCGAGCGCAGTCGTCTCTGTCGAAGCCTGCGGCGCGAACGCCCTGGGGGTCTGTCACAATGCCGTCGGGCTGGACGTGACCGCCTTGCAGGCCCGCAGCGATGTGCTGTGGGAAAAGCTGCGCGCCGACGGTGTGCCGAATATCGCCATCGGTGACTTGGGCAATGAGATCGGCATGGGCACGATTGCCGACCACATCAAAAAATATGTGCCGTTCACCGACAGGGGCGAGTGCCAATGCGGCTGCGGCGGGGGCATATTAAGCGCCACCAGAACTGACAACATTATCACGGCCACCTGCTCCGACTGGGGCTGCTACGGCTTGATGGCCGCGCTGGCGTATCTCAAAAAAGATATGGAGATCCTGCACCACGAGGACATGGAGTCCGAGGTCATGCGGGTGGCGGCACGCAACGGGTTTATTGATATGACGGGCTCACTGCTGCCGGGCATTGACGGATTCAGCACGCGCATGAACGTCAGCATCGTCAGTCTGATGCGCCAGTGCACGGCCTACGCGGTACGGTACTCCCACAAGTCGGATCACTGGTTCGGCCCTGTGTTGGCAAAGCACTTCTTTGACTGACTATTATAGAAGGAAGGGGGCAGTGGTCATGCTGCCGTTTACGGTACACCCGGTTGGGGACTGCGCCCTGCTGGCGGGATTCACCCAGCGCATTGCACCGGAGATCGGCGCGGCGGTGGCGGCACTGAACAGCCGCGTTTTGGCGGCCAAGCTGCCCGGCGTGACCGAGACAGTGCCCGCTTTTGCGTCGCTGCTGGTGGTGTATGATCCGCTTGTGACCGACTATGACACGCTGGCGGCAGCCCTGCAAGGGCTGAGTGACGCTGACGGCGCGGACACCGCGGCGGGGGAGGGGAGGCTGGTCACGATCCCCGTATGCTACGGCGGCGATTTCGGCCCCAAACATAGACTTTAGGGCATTATGAAGAATAGACACATTGCATTTTGGTTAATT
>OHAQ01003048.1_pt1 | contig 11735 bp, 8 predicted proteins | sample 1577111 | NCBI WGS metagenome assembly OHAQ01 (sample SAMEA3541549, study PRJEB24748) | human gut metagenome | biome: human gut; feature: human-associated habitat; material: faeces | place: China | collected 2012 | reverse complement strand
GTGAAAAAATATTCATGGAGGGAGTAGAAATGCTTTAAAAAACAATATGACTAAATATACTTCAGAATTAATTTGAATAATAAAACAGATGAATGAATATTCAAAACAAGCAAATTTCTTAACTAAATATAATATTAAAACTGAAATAGAATTAAATGTTTTTGAAAAATCAATATATTAAAACAAGAAAAAATAATAGAATTAAATATTAATTAAAAAGACCTAGTAACAAATTAAATTAATTCGTTACTAGGTCTCAAACATTAATAAAGATTATTATTACACATTCTACTTAATTAAGCATGAATACGCACTAAACATCTCTTTCCAACTCGTACATCTCCAGGAACTGCCATATCTTCCATGTTAAAAGTGTTTTTCTTATCAGTTGTTTTAATTCCTGACTGCTTGAACATACGACGAATTTCAGAATTAGAAAAACCTAATTTAGCTCTGCAAAGTAAGTCAAGCATAGTTTCACCTTCAACCAGATTTACATTAACGAAATCTTCATCGTTGAATTCTTTGGTAGAAAACTTTCTTTCAAAATTCTTTCTAGCAGTTTCTCCAGCCTTCATGTCATGATGTTGCATAGAAATGAAGAATGTTGCTAACTGTTTCTTGGCTTCATTAGGCTCAGCTTTAACAAACGCCTCAAGTTTTTCTAAATCATTATCATTAATGAATGCAAAACATTTAAAGTATGGAAGAATCAAATCATCCTTGATAGACATGAATTTTCCGAACTTTTCATCGTCATCCTCTAAAACAGCTATTGCATTACCAAAAGACTTGGACATTTTACGTCCATCATTAGAAGTACCTTCAAGGATAGGTGTCATAAGAGCAATTTCAGGCTTCATTCCTTTTTTCTCCATAATATCACGACATTGCATGAAATTAAGAAGCTGATCTATTCCACCAATTTCAATATCAGCCCTTAAGGCAAAAGAATCAATTCCCATAAGTGGACCGTAGCATACTTCTGCTAAAGAAACAGAGGATCCATTATCCCTTCTAGTTTTGAAATCTTTTCTTTGAGTGGCCTGGCTTAAAGAAACCATCTGTAAGAAACCAAACAAATCTGCTGGAGTCAACTTGTTAATCCATGTTGAATTCAAACAAATTTCAACATTATCAAGATTAACAAACATACCAATCTGTTCTTTGTATGTTCTAAGGTTATCCATAATAGTTTCATCTGTTAAAGCTGCTCTTTCAGTACATCTACCTGAAGGATCACCAATACGTGCAGTGAAGTCGCCAATAATAATTTTGACATCATGTCCCTTCTTAAGAAAAGCTTTAACTAACATCATTGGAACAGTATGTCCAATATGAATATTAGCAGCTGTAGGGTCAATACCAAACTTTACCACAAGAGGTCTATTCTCCGAAAGAATTTCAGGAAGTTTCTCAAAACCAATGGAATCGCCTAATTTGTTTTTGATAATTTCCATCCATTCTTCTGTTGTCATAACACTCCAATCATTCTCTGAGATATCAAAGAATTTTAAATCAAATCTTTCTTTCATAATTGTTCATCCTTTCGTTGTTAAATATTGATTTATATAACATAAATTATTTATGTTAATACCTCTTTATGAATCTTTACTAAGCTTTCCATATCATCTTCACTTAAACGAGAAATAATAATATAACCCATCTTTGATTCTTTGTTAGTCTGTTGTTTAGACATAAAAATAACATTTTGACTAAACTTCCCAAAAATCATTGTATCGATGTTAAGATATTCCTCACCATAATCTAGAAGAAATAATTCACAGAAAGTATGTATAAATTCCCCTAATTTTACATTTGCGAATTCTACTCTTTTTTTTTCAGGAAGAAAATCAATATAATAATTCAAGTTAATCTTTTTCATCATACAGATAAACTCTTCCATAAAATTTTCTGATAATGTTTCTCTAAAAATATCAGAACTAAAGTATATTTTGCAATCAGAAAACGCATTTAAATACTTTTGGTTCATTTCCTTTTGCTCAGCATCAGTTCTTCCATATAAAATTTTGGGACACATATCATCCACAAGAAGAATAAAGCTTTTATTTGAAATACACTTACTCAACTTATTCATAAAACTAAATACAGGTTTAGGATCTGATCTAGCCCAGCAAATTGTAGCTAATTGAGCATTTTCTTTTATGCATCCTTTTGCTTCATAAATTACTTTTTTTTCTTTCAAAATATCAAGTAGCTTTCCAATTTTCAATTCAGTAAATTTTTGAATAAGACTTCTTAATTTTGAATTTTCAATTGATGCTTTTTCATACAGATAATATTTAAACAGATTAAAAAGCTTTTCGTCTGGTAGGCTAAGAAATGATTTAAAGAAAAAATTAAAACAATCTATTAAGCTCAATAAATCAGTTCCAAGAATTATTGTTCCAAACAAAATCATAGAGTGAATATCAATAAGATAATATTTTTCTTTGAACTCAATATCATAATGCAATATAAAATGGTCTTCCATTGCATCTTCTTTGTATGGAATAATAATAGCGTCAGAAAGTCCATAGCATTTCATATATGGTTTTTTATTAGAAAGTGAACGCTTTCTGTAACTCTTGAAATGTATTTCTTTTAGATTCATCCATTCAATAAAAGTTACTTTTTTTACATATTTAATATTTAGAGCATTTCTCTCTATACCATACTGATAACTAAAGTTTAAAACATTAATAACATCTTCATTAAATGAATCAAATAAGTATTCAGAAAAAATTTCTTTCATAAATAAAATATCTTGATTCACAACAATAAAAACATCAATGTCACTACTTCCATTAAAATATCTCTTATAATTCGGATGCTCTTTTGCGCATTCGAGAGAGGAACTACCTGTTAGAATCACAGTACTATCGTTTCCTAAAAGTTTCTCCCTTTTTAAAATATCTAAAACAAAAGTAGTTAGTAGTGTGCTATTGTTCATCAAATACATACTTACACCTCGTTTCAAATTCACGTGAGAAATCTGATATACTACTATATCCTCTTAAAAATTGGTCTAAGTTGCTAACCGTGAAATCAGCTACTTCCCAATTATTTAAAGCTAAAAATAATGTAGCAGAAGCTCTGATATCTAAACATTCAAAGTTTCTATTCCCTTGTTCTTTAACTGTAATTGGATTTTTAATCTTTACCTGAAGCTTTTTATCGTCATAGACATATTCGAATCCATTCAAGAAACTTTCAAGTTGTCTCATATATTCATATCTACTTTCGAACACTTCATCAGTAATAATAAACTCTTTGCAATAATTTAATAATAAAACTGCAATTATTGGCTGCCAATCAGAACAAATTTTAGGATAAAATCCAGAATTAACTTCCATTATTTCCTTGAAATCATTGTTATAACTATTAATTACGATATAATTCTGCTCAATAAAACAATCCATTCCAAGATTTTTTAAGAAGCTGTAAAGGATTTTAAAATCCAATCCATAATTAGCAACAAAATGCATTTTTTGTTTCGACATAATACGTGAAATCATTCTAGTTACCAAGATATTTCTATCTTCTGGAATATTTACTATCATATCTTCCACGTTGATATCAACATTTCCGATAATTCGAATAATTCGTTTGTCTTTTTCAAACCAAACTTTATATCCAATCTGCTCAATAACATTAAGCAAGAATATGATTTCTGGTTCGATTGAAACATTTGTAATACAAGTTTCGTAGTTGTTAAGTAAAGCTAAATAACATGCTACAGAAGTTCCACTAAATGAAGGGAATGGTAATTCCACGAAAATCTCTTCAGAGACTCCAACATATTCAAAATAATATGAATTATTAACTTTTTCGACATGAATTCCTAAAGATTCCATAATCATAACATAAAGATCAATAGGTCTTGAACCTATATGACAGCCTGTTGGTGTTCCTTTCATAAGTACCTTTTTATGTTTATAAATCAATAAAGGTAGCATATTCATGATAGACCAACATTTTGACATATCCTCCTGCTTAATTACAAAATATTCTGAATTTTTTGATTTCTCAGCCCCTATTATTTGATTTATAAAATAAGTATCTAAAATATTGGGCTGATTTTTGATTCTAATATTCGCATGCAATAATTTTAATGGTGCAATGCGAGAATAGGTATGTTTAGATCCGATTCCTTCATAGGAATCTAGATTTTCAACATTAACCTTGTCAGAGCTTTTAAGAAGAATAGTATTCTTAATTATCGGTGCTATTTTAATTAACAGCTGTCTATACTGTTCAAATAACTCCATAGTATTTACATCATCAAGATCTACCCACTTATACTCTTCGAAATGTGAATCTAATTCAACATCAGTTTTACAGGTAATACCAAGAAAAAAAGTAACAGATTTTTTTACAATATTGCCATTCTCCTTACATAGATATACAATTGTATATTTGTATTTATTTGTATCAAGAACAAAATTTAAAGATACACCTGTTTCTTCATATAATTCTCTTTTGGCTGCTGTAATTTCTGTTTCATCAAATTCCACATGTCCTTTTGGAAATCCCCAATGGCCTTCTGGATGCTTTATCATCAAAACTTTTCGACCAATGTAAGATATAGGAATGATTCCTGCACATATAATGGTCTTTTGATAATATTTTGTTGTCAATGTACTCATTGTATTAATGTATCCCCCTTTCTAATAAAACAATGGTTATTAGGTTGCCTAAATTTTAATACGGTAAAATTGTACTACGTTTTCGCTGTTATGTCAACTGGTTAAGACAAAAAAAAGAATACAGAATTACTCTATATTCTCGTATTTTATAGTATACTTACCATTTTCATATTTTAAATATATATCTGCACCTGTTATCAAAGTATTAAAAGGTCTAACATGTCCAAAATCACAATTGACTATTATAGGTACATTATATTTGGATAATATTCCTAATAAGAGTTTGTTTTGTTCTTCTTGAAATTCATTGTTTAGTGTTATCTTGCCTCTTCCAATCATAAAGCAACATACTTTTTTAAACCACCCATTACTCTCCATATTTTTTAAAGTTTGTTCTAACTCCTCAATATTCATTGCACAATTTTCAATAAACCAAATAACGTCAGTATGATTTTGATTATAGTCAATCATTTTATCATACTCAGTCCCAACGATATCTTTTAATACATCAAGGCATCCACCTAATAAAGTTCCATGTACTATAAACCTATCCTTTCCAGTAAGCTCTGTTAATTGTGTTTTTGTATCCAAGTTATATCCATATAATTCTTTACCTTTAACTTTTTTAAAAGAATTTGTTTCAAAATACTCTTGTGAACTCTGCTCAATGATAATTCCCTTAAGAAGGTTCATATTATCATTTAAGGTTTGATCCCAATTTTCATATCCAAAAGTTGGAAAACATGGTGCATAGTATGTTTGCCAATTAGATAATGTTGTTAAAAGGAATGTTAATATAGAATTATCTGAAAAACCTTGAAAAATCTTATTTTCAGCAAAGCGTAATTTGTTAAAATCAATATATTTTATAATTTGAAGTTGTGTATCACCGCCGTTTGCCGAAATGATTCCGTCAATTGAATCGTTTAATAATGCATCAACTAGTTCAGTAGCTTTCAACTTATATTCATATTCTGTATATTTATTTTCTAATGTAACTGTTGTTCCGAGTTTTACAATTATTCCCATATCATTAAATTTTTTAATCGCATTTTCTAATCTTATTTTATCTCCTTTGCTCTGAATTGAATCAGAAGGCGCAGTTATAAAAACATTATTTTTTAAATATTTCATCTTAATCTCCCTCATTATTTTTAAATTTTTTATCATTCATACAAATATTCTCTTTTAATTTTATTAATTTAATTAGTCTTTCAGTTAAATTCACATAAATATGTTATCATAATTCTATTTCTTTCACAAGTTTTCTATTAATCTTTGTATTCTATTTTTAGTAGTGGTATAATAAAGGCAATTTTTTAATTAGAAAGGGGTTTTATATGTCAGATATTACTAAAAAAGCTTTAGCTAGCTCCTTAAAAGATTTACTCTCTAAATATAAATTTAATAAAATTACTATAAAAGATATTACCGAAAATTGTGGTGTTAATAGGCAAACTTTTTATTATCATTTTAAAGATATTTATGATTTATTAGAGTGGATTTATAAAAATGAAGTTATACTTGAGATAGAAGAAAAAGCTACTTATGAAACTTGGCAGCAGGGATTGATGTATATTTTTGAATATGTGCTTAAAAATAAGGATTTTGTAAAAAATACATATTATTCAATAAGTAAAGATTTGCTATTAAATTTTATTTATGCTCAAACTAATATTTTAATTATGGATGTAATTGAAGAAAAATCTAAGAATATTAATATTAGTAATGAAGATAAAATGTTTATTGCTAATTTTTATAAATATGGTTTTGTAGGGTTATTGCAAGATTGGATTGAGTCTGGAATGAAACAAAAACCTAAAGTTATTATTAATAAATTATCTGTAATGATTGATGGAAGTTTTGATAATGCTTTTTATAATTTTCAAAATTTAGACAAATAAAGGCAAGTGTATAAATTTTATACATTTGCTTTTATTTGTTTATTGTATATTTTTTAATATTATTTTTATAATAACTTATACAAAGGAGGAATTTATATGTATTATAGTAATGGAAACTATGAAGCTTTTGCTCATCCAAAAAAACCAGAAGGAGTTGATAATAAGTCTGCATACTTAGTTGGTGCTGGTCTTGCATCTCTTGCTGCTGCTTGTTTTTTAGTTCGTGATGGTCAAATGAAAGGTGAAAATATTCATATTTTAGAAGAATCTAAAATATCTGGTGGAGCCTGTGATGGAATAAAAGATTCTAATAAAGGATTTATTATTCGTGGTGGAAGAGAAATGGAAAATCACTTTGAATGTTTATGGGATTTATTCCGTTCAATTCCATCTTTAGAAACAGAAGGTGCTTCTGTTTTAGATGAATATTATTGGCTTAATAAAAAAGATCCAAATTATTCATTAATGAGAGCAACTGTTAATAGAGGTGAAGATGCTCACACAGATGGTAAATTTGGTTTATCTGAAAAAGCATCTATGGAAATTATAAAATTATTTATGACTAAAGATGAAGATTTATATGATAAAACAATTAACGATGTATTTACAGAAGAATTCTTTGCTTCAAACTTTTGGTTATATTGGAGAACTATGTTTGCTTTTGAAACTTGGCATAGTGCTCTAGAAATGAAACTATATATTCAAAGATTTATTCATCATATTGGTGGATTACCTGATTTTTCTGCTCTTAAATTCACAAAATATAACCAATATGAATCTTTAATTTTGCCAATGGTAAAATATTTGGAAAGTCATGGAGTTCAAATTCAATATGATACAAAAGTAACTAATGTATTATTTGATATTGATGGAAAGAAAAAAATTGCTAAGGAAATTGTTTGCATTCATAATGGAAATGAGGAAACTATTCCACTAACAGTAAATGATTTAGTTTTTGTAACAAATGGAAGTTGTACAGAAAAAGCAATGCTTGGAGACCAAAACACTGCACCAGATTTAACTATTCAAAATGGAGAAGGTGCTTGTTGGGAATTGTGGAGAAAAATTGCTATACAAAATGAGGAATTTGGACATCCAGATAAATTCTGCACAGATATTTCTAAAACAAATTGGGAGTCTGCAACTGTAACAACTTTAGATGATAAAATTCCACCATATATACAAAAAATTTGTAAAAGAGATCCTTTCAGTGGTAGAGTTGTAACTGGAGGCATAGTTTCTGTAAAGGATTCAAATTGGATGTTAAGTTGGACTATAAATAGACAACCCCACTTTAAAAATCAACCAAAAGACCAACTTGTTGTATGGGTTTATGGATTATTTACTAATGTTCCAGGAAATTATATAAAGAAACCAATGAGAGAATGTACAGGTAAAGAAATAACAGAAGAATGGCTTTATCATTTAGGTGTTCCAGAAGATAAAATAGAAGAATTAGCAACTAACTCTGCTAGTTGTGTTCCTTGTATGATGCCATATATAACTGCATTCTTTATGCCTAGAACTGCTGGTGATAGACCAAAAGTTGTTCCTGATGGATGTAAAAACTTTGCATTTTTAGGTCAATTTGCAGATACAGTTAGAGATACAGTATTTACAACAGAATATTCTGTAAGAACTGCTATGGAAGCTGTTTACACATTATTGGATATTGATAGAGGTGTTCCAGAAGTTTTCGGCTCTTGCTACGATGTTCGTGTTTTACTAGATTCAACCTCTAAAATGATGGATGGTAAAAAAATTACAGATTTAAAATTGCCTTTTGCTGCAAATATGGCTCTAAAAAAAGGCTTAAAAGAAATTGAAGGAACAGTTATTGAAGATTTAATAAAAAAATATAATTTAATTTAATTTTTATTTTTAAAAAAATATATACGGGTCGACAGAGGTGTCGACCCCTACAACGTTTTACATTAGAAATATAATAATTTGAATTTTTATTATTTTTTCCTCATATACTTTTTTAGGTGATTTTTTTGAGGAAGTTGAAAGTTTTTTTAATAAATGGAATTGTTTTAACTGCTACATCAACTTTAATAAATTTCGTTTTTTATATATTCTATCATTTTACAAATTTAAATATCTTTTTAATAAAATCAATTAATTTACGATAGAATTTTTCTTCCTTTACTTCTACTGGTAAATTTTTATTATAATTTTCTTCTTGCTTGATTTTTAAAACTTCTTTTTTGTTAAAAATATTATCCGGATTATACTTTTCTCTTAGTTCAACTTGATATTTATTTTCATTATCTAAAAATATTTTTCTTAGTTCTTCTTTTTTTGATTCATCATTGCACCAATAATTCAAATGAAATAGTGCTATCATAGATAATGATTCTCTTTTAATATTTTGTTCGTTTAAGTCTATTTTTTTACTATATTGTGGATTATATGTACTAGATTTTTCTTTTTTTATCATTTCATATAAACTTGTTGGTAATTTATTAATAAAATAATCACCTAATAGATTTAATATACTATATACTTCTGAATATATTTCTTGTGTCATTTCATCCATATTGTTTATCTCCCTTCTGTACCATAATTTATTGAACTTTTATATTGTTGTTGCTGTTTTTCTTTCGTTCTATTTATTATATCCATTGCTTTATTTAAGTCTGTTAGATTTAAATTAGCTCCTTTATATATTTCTTTTAAATCATTCTCTCTTTCAACTCTAACATCTTGTCCAAACGTTTCTTTTTCATTTTCTTTATATATTTCAGTAAAACCAAGATTTCCTTTTTGATCTCTTGTTATAGCATATCTATGTTTTCCATCTTCAGTTTCAAATTCTTTTAAATTTTTTATAACGTCCATTTGTCCAATAAATGTACCATTAGGTTGAGGAAGTTTTATTCCAGAATCTATAAATATTTCCTCATTAGTTTTATCTATTGACTTTATTCCTAATCCATCTAATGATTTTATCTTACTAATACCAGTATCTTTTAAAATACTTTTATAAACATTAATATCAGCAAATGCTAAATCATATTCTTCTTCACCATTTTCATTTATAGAAGCAACAATTGTTAAATTATCTAATGCTTCTTTTTCTCCTATTTGTGACGAAAAACTATCTAAAAAATTTACGTCTGTAACCCTAGCTACTTCTGTTACTCGATTTTTTCCTAAAGCATCTTCTAAAATAGATTTTTGTAATCTATCACTTGCGTTTTTCTCTGTAAATATTCTTTTTGAATTATTATCCAATTCATCATAAACATCATCTACATCTCTTTCAGAATATAAAGTTATTTTTTTATTATCACCAATTTCATAGTATTGTTCATATCCTTTATTATCATAAATATCATCAGAATATTCTTTAAAAATTGCTCTATAATATTCTTTTTTTCCTTCTCCCATATCAAGTGTAACTTTTTCAATTGATTTTAATGAAGGTTCATCTGCATACTCTGGCCAAAAATCCTCGCTATCCAATTTAGCAAACATTTGAGCTAATTCCTTATTTTCACCAGTTAAATGTCTTGAGTATTTTTCTGAGAGTTCGTTTTGGTCATAATTTCTTTTAGTTCTACTAAAAGAATAAATATTTTCTTGAATATCTTCTCCTCTATCAGTAATTTCAGATTCAAATGATTTATTATTATTTTGTTTTATATTATTTTTATCTAAGATTACTTTTTTTAATATCTGATCTAATTCTTCCCTAGTATATGCTTTCGTTTCTGGTGACTTAACATCTATTTCAGATAAACTTAATTTATGATTTGTGCTAAATTCGTCTTTTGTTTTCATAAAATTTTTCAAAATAGGTTTCTGTGCATCCCACGTTGGATCAAAGTAATACCAGTTATCATCAACTGCTACTTTAATTACCGCATGACTACTATTCTGTCCAACTAATTCATTATTTAAATCACTACTGCAAGAAATAACCTGAGATTTTATACCTACAGAATTTAGTAAATAATGCATCATATTAGTATATCCTTCACATACACTTTTCCCTTTTAATATAGCATTATAACTTGATTGCTTTTTATCTAAAATCTCATCTATTCTTTTTAGCCTATTATTTTTTGCTTCTTCATACGTAGCATTCTTTTCTCCATTTGCAGCCGCTAATGCTTCATGATCATATCTAACATTTTGGACTATATATGCATATATAGCAGTAATCTTTTCAATATCTCTATAACCAGGAAAAATAATTTCTTGTAATATTTCTTGTGCTTTTTTATCCATTTCACTAATTTGGAAAATTGAAATTTCGTTTGTCCTTATATTACTAATATTTTCTATCCACTTGCAAGTTCCTCCTTCTTTTCCAGACTCATAAATTACTTTATCAATATCCGGATTTTCTCTTTTTAATATTGGATACATATCAAAATCAAGTTTTAAATCACATAAATTCTCAGTTAAGGATTGAATATTAAATGGTTGTAAAATACCATTTCTATATAATATTAACTCATCTAATTTAGTTGCCTTTTCTATTCCTTTTAAATCTGTAAAGTTAGGATTATTATTTAAATTCAAATTACTTAATTTTGTTAATTTTGAAATATCTAAATATTTCAAATTATCATTATAACAGATTGCTAAACTTTCTAAATTTGTTAATTCACTTATTACAGAATAATCCTTTATATCATTTTTTTTAGCTTTATAATCCTTTTCAAAATCTCCAATAGAAATTGCTTGTTTTGTGTCTATATTTTTTGCATTAACTGAAATAATAGATAGATTTCTTAAATTAGTACAATATTTTAAAGCACCTATATCTCGAAAAAAGGCATTTTCCAAATTTAACTCCGTAATAGTTTCTAGTTCTTCCAAAGTAAACGTTTTATAATCTAAATCAGGATTTCTGTTACCGCTTCTTTTTAATGTTTTTTCTAATATAGATGCCAGATTTAGATCATGTATTATTATCTTATTTTCCACTTTCCTTTTTCCTCCTATTTTTATTGTAAGGGAAGACATTTCCCATTTTTACATCTTATTTATTTTTTTTAATTCTATTTCTATGCTTCTCTTGGATCTATCTTCTTTACAGCTTCGTCAAATCTTCCATATGTACCAGAAGCTTTTTCAATTGCTTCTTTAGGATCAATTCCTTTTTTAATATTATCCATCATTTTTCCTAAATGAACATATTTATAACCAATTATTTGGTCATCTT
>OHAQ01003045.1_pt1 | contig 11738 bp, 13 predicted proteins | sample 1577111 | NCBI WGS metagenome assembly OHAQ01 (sample SAMEA3541549, study PRJEB24748) | human gut metagenome | biome: human gut; feature: human-associated habitat; material: faeces | place: China | collected 2012 | reverse complement strand
CCTGCAACAAAAGTCAACGAATCACCTTTGAACTTCTCCACCAGCGGAACTCCTTCATATATATAGCATCTTTTTCCTTCATTATCTCATACAGACGCTTGTTACCCATGATTACTGTGTCAAGCACCTGGTACTCATCGTATTTGTAGTGATCCTGCTGGAGAACTGAAAGTCTCTCTCCATCATTCATGGTCACATCACCCTTTGACGGCTCTATCTCTCCTGACAGGATCTTCAGGAAAGTTGACTTGCCGGCACCATTTGCACCGATCAGTCCATAACAGTTACCCTCTGTAAATTTGATATTTACATCCTCAAATAAAGCCTTCTTACCAAATCTCAATGTTACGTTATTCGCACTAATCATCGACGTATATACCTTTCACTATTTACTCTGTCTGCACACGCAAACGCCTCCATTTTCAGTGATTAAGTATATCAATACATGTCAGATGTGTCAACTTTACTTTATGTACAGAGCGGCGCTTTTCCTGCCCCGCTCCACTCTTCCATTCTGATATCCTTTACCAGAAATTTCTGGCTGCCAGCTAGAGATTCTTGACTATAGGATCATACAGATCAAGCTCACAGTACTCTGTGTCTGTAAAATGATCGCAGTTAAGACAACTCTTACCCGTCACATCGTTTGAAAGACCCTTACAAGAACACTTCTTCTCATACGCACTGCATCTCTCTGCAACTTCTTTGTAGGTTTCTGTTGAACTTCTCATGATGTTCTCTCCTTTTTGCTATGCATTTTTCTGCTGCCTTATTATTGTGTGTCTTTTTCTGCTTTTTATTCCCCATTTCATTCTTCGCTGATTCTTTGCCACATCAAGGTACGGATTCTTGACAATATGCTATATATTAAGTACAATCAGAATTAAAAATTTTTTAAATGATTGGAGATGAAATCTTGGACGCAGGTTCCATAATAAACATTATCATTCTGGTGGTGCTGATTGCACTGTCCGCATTCTTTTCTTCAGCTGAAACAGCACTCACAACGGTGAGTAAATTCTCGCTCAGGTCTCTTGCAGACAACGGCAACAAGCGGGCCTCACGGGTTCTCAAGGTCACAGAGAATTCAAGCAAGCTGATAAGCACTATTCTTATAGGAAATAACATTGTCAACATATCAGCATCTTCTCTCACGACCACATTCGTAACAAAGGCATTTGGAAGCTCTGCTGTCGGTATTGCAACCGGAGCCCTGACACTGATCGTTCTCCTCTTCGGAGAAATCACACCAAAGACCCTGGCTCAGCGTTATAACCTGAAGATATCGCTGTTATACATTGACATAATCCAGTTCCTTATGATAGTGCTCACACCTGTGATATTCATAGTGAACAAGATCGCTGATTTTATATTCTGGATCATAAGGCTCGACAAGGACGGCGGGAACCAGAAGATGACCGAGGATGAACTCATAAGCATGGTGAACGTCAGTGAGGAGGAAGGCGTCATCGAGGACAAAGAGAAGGAAATGATAACCAATGTGGTGGACTTCGGAGATTCCATTGCAAGGGATGTCATGATTCCAAGAGCAGATATGACCATCGCCTCTGTTGATATGGCTTATGATGATCTGCTGAAGCTCTACATGGAAGTACCGTATACGAGAATTCCTGTATATGAGGACTCCAGAGATAACGTGATCGGTATCCTTCATGTTAAGGATCTCTTCTTCTACAAGGCAACCCATGATATCAATAATTTCAGCGTTCGTAACATCATGAGAAAGCCACTGTATGTATATGAATATCAGAAGACCAATGATCTTCTGCACTCCATGAAGTCGGATTCCAATACCATGGCCATCGTGCTCGATGAGTACGGAATCTGCATAGGACTTATTACCATTGAGGATCTCATTGAGGAAATCATCGGAGACATCAAGGATGAGTACGACACGGAGGAACACAACAACATCATCAAGGTTGACGACACCCACTACAATGTCGATGGCTCCATCAAGCTGGATGATCTGAATGATGCACTGAATCTAAAGATAGAATCAGAGGACTACGACTCCCTCGGCGGTTACATAACCGAGCTGCTGGATCACATTCCAGCCAAGGGCGAGTCCGTCACCGACATCTCATGCATCTACAAGGTACTTGAGATGGACAAAAAGCGAGTCGCCAGAGTGCTTATCACGCTGGCTCCGCAGGAGCCAGGCGACGCCGACGGCGAGTAAGCCAGCGCCGGGTGGCGGGGTTATGCGCAAACAGACATTTTCGTTGAAAAAGATACAATTTTGTGATATTTCTCGAAGAAATTTACGAAAAGCACACAGGCTTGCGAAAGCTTGTGTGCTTTTCTCTTTTTTTCGGCTCAAAAAGATACAATCGTCAAGCTTGCAGCCAGCTAGCGTCCTGAGCATTCTCTTTCCTCTTGATTTTTTAACAAATTAATACGTTTTATAGTAAAACAACCTTGTAATGTAGTTTTGAATACTATATAATATGTCGTGTTGATTCAAAATCAACTGTTTATATGCGGTATTACACACTGCATAAACAACACATACTGCACAAAACAGCACATGCTGCGTAAACAATGCATACTGCATACACAGCACGTACAACTGTTGAAATATGTCAATTTGTGAACGGTATTTATGAACAGCATTTTCGCACAGCAGTTCCTGTGTGTGCTCCAATTAATATAAGAGGTGTCTATATGGATAAAAAGACAAATATTAAAGACATAATATCAATGGCCGGCGGCCTTGATTATATAAACCCTAAGGATATTCCTTCCATTGACCTGTACATGGATCAGTTGACCACCTTCATGGAGGATCAGCTTGGAAAGAACAGGCGCAATGACGAGGACAAGGTGATGACCAAGACCATGATCAACAACTACACGAAGAACAATCTTCTGCCATCGCCTAACAAGAAGAGATATTCTAAGCAGCACCTTATACTGCTCATTTATATATACTACCTGAAGAACATGCTCAGCATCAACGATATACAGACTCTGCTTGAGCCTCTTATAGATGGTTATTTTGATTCCAACAAGGACGGAAAGGATATTTCTGATATATACGCCCACTTGTATGAGCATCTATCCCAGCATTACGGTGACATCATCAAGGATATCGTGAGAACAGCCAACAAGGCTGATGCCATGTACGATCCTGAGAAGGACTCCTATCTCCACGATCTCAGCATGATCTCACTTCTCTCAGTTGATATATATGCCAAGAAGAAATATGTGGAGCATCTGGTAGACAAGCTCAGACAGGAATCTGAGGAAGATGCCAAGGCGAAGGCTAAAGCCCAGGCACAGAAAGCCAGAGAGCAGGCAGCAGCCAAAGCCGCAAAGGCTAAGCAGCCACAGGCAAACGCCGCAGCCGAGGGCAAGAAAAAATAGTCAGCTTACGCACAAGCAACAAGTATTGCGACCAGATTTCACAGGACTCCAGCCTGTAACACAAATAAAACCCCTGAACGATAAAATGTAATCGTTCAGGGGTTTTGTCTGACTACTTGTCGGTTTTCTCGTTGCTCTGCTTGTCATTCTGCTGGAAGCTCTTCATTCTTGAAAATACAAGCTCATATCCGTCCTTGCCATAATTCAGGGATCTGTTGACCCTGCTTATCGTGGCTGTGGATGCTCCGGTCTTCTCCGCAACCTCCAGATATGTGTTGTCTTCCTTCAGCATCTTGGCCACTGCAAAACGCTGTGCTATAGATAACAGTTCATTCACCGTGCATACATCCTCAAAGAAATTAAAGCACTCCTCTTCTGTCTCCAATGTAAGTATTGCCTCAAACAGATCCTGTACTGCCTCTGTATGTACTGTTTTTCCCATGTCTAAGCTCCTTTTTGACTTTCACGACTTTAGCGTGATAAAGTAATATATACTATATACCACTTTCTTATAATTTGCAATCTTTTTTGATCCAGACTGAAAGGCCTCTTCTGTTGACATAGAACTCGCCACAGCCCTCGTCATCTATCTTGATGTCATACTTGGCATTACCCATGACATCTGCAAAATGTGCTCCCGCAAACTGTCTGCCCACATACATTCTCTTGGTGCCGCCCATTCCATCAGACATGACAACCGCAAGTCCTGAATCCTTGTGCTCCTCGTCGCCCTCTCTGGTCCATCCAACAACCTCGCTGTGATCAAAGTAGTCGTGCTGAGTTCCGTATGCATATTTCTTTCTGAGCTTGAGCAGCTTATTCAGTATCGTCTTCTTCGACTTTACCTTAACCTGTGGTATTCCCGCATAGTCGCCGATATACAGGCACGGATAGCCCTGCTCTCTGAGCAGTATGACCGCATACGCCAGAGGCTTGAACCAATCCTCAACGTACGATTCCAGAACTCCTCCGACCTGGGATTCGTGGTTATCTACAAATGTAACAGCCTTCTCCGGATTGCTCATCATAAGTGAACCCTTAAGCAGATCTGCCATGTTATACTCTCCATCTGCCACAGATGCATCGTGGAAATTGAAGTGCAATGGCACATCGAACATGGATGCCTCATTGTCTGTGGCCTTGATATAGCCATTCAGATATTCTGTATTCCAGTGCCAGAAATCACCGACAGCAAATATGTCCTTATGTACATATTCCGGAGCCTCATCTGTGCCCTTCTTCTTAGCGGCTGCAGGGACATCAGATGTCGCTTCAATAAAATCCTTCACAAACCATGCAGGGATAGCCTCCGCCTCCTGGAATCTGAATCCGTCCACATCAGTGGTCTTCTCGTACCACTGAGCCCACGCCATGAGCTCGTCATACACTTCCTGATTGTAGAAATCAATCTCGCTTCCAATTATATAGTCATACTTGGAATATTCCTTGTCCGCCTCGTCATAATCCTTGCCCTCAAGAGCGCACACACGCTTCTTGAATTCTTCCTGCTTCCAGTCTATTCCCGCAAAATGCTTCCAGTTCCACTTGAACTTGGAATACTTTGACTTTCTTCCAGGGAATGTAAACTTTGAAAGTGCTCCCACAGTCTTCTTATTGCCGATCATCTGTGGAATATCTTTGGTGTTGAAGTCGGCTGCTGTAACCTTCTCTATCCTGTCAGCGCCGAGCTTCTGTCTGACCGCAATGTCCGCATAGACATTTATCCCCTGATCCTTCATAGCCTTTATAGCAGCTATATACTCATCCTTAGTTCCATATCTGGTTCCAACTGAACCCTTCTGGTCAAACTCTCCCAGATCATACAGATCGTACGGAGCATACCCCATATCTTCTTTGCCCTGTGCTCCCTTTGTAGCAGGCGGAAACCATACAGCCGTAGCCCCCATCTTCTTCAGAACCGCAGCGTCCTCTGCTGCCTTTTTCCACAAATCCTGGCTGTCGGTCGTATTCGCTGTAAAATACTGTACCAAAAGTCCGTTATCCTTCATCTCAATACCTCCGTTATTGGCTTTTTATCACCCTTATAAGTCATTATATCAAATCTGAATATATGAGTAAAGACCGACAAATAACAAAAAACATGCCCGCAGACTCCCCTTACCGGAGTGCCTGCAGGCATGCCAAAGACACTATGTACTGTAACGTATATATCTCGGATCACACACTCTGATCCATGCATGTATACACCACAGCTTATAGCTGTATTACATATTCTTGATTCTCTCTATAGCCTCAACTGTATTCTCATAAGTTCCGAATGCAGTAAGTCTGAAATATCCCTCACCGCTTGGTCCGAAGCCTGAGCCTGGTGTTCCGACTACATTTGCATTCTCAAGCAGATAATCGAAGAAATCCCATGATGACATGTTGTTCGGTGTCTTAAGCCAGATGTATGGCGCATTTACACCGCCTGATACAGTGTAACCCGCATCCTTGAGTCCCTGTGAGATAACCTTTGCGTTGTTCATGTAGTATGCGATCTGAGCCTTTGTCTGAGCCTTGCCCTCGTCTGAGTACACTGCGTCTCCTGCTGCCTGAACAATGTATGGAGCGCCATTGAACTTTGTTCCATGTCTTCTTGCCCACAGGCTGTGCATTGACACGCCATCTGCGTCCTTCAGATCCTTTGGAACTACAGCATAGCCAAGACGTGTTCCTGTGAATCCTGCGTTCTTAGAAAAGCTCTTGAGCTCGATAGCACATGTCTTTGCGCCCTCGCACTCATATATTGTATGAGGAACATCCTCCTCGCTGATATATGCCTCGTATGCAGCATCGTAGATGATGACTGCTCCGACCTTATTTGCGTAATCTACCCACTCCTGAAGCTGATCCTTCTTGATCGTTGCTCCTGTAGGGTTGTTTGGGAAACACAGATATATGATGTCAGGTGTCTCCTTTGGAAGCTCTGGCGCAAAGTTATTGTCCGCAAGACATGGCATGTAAATTACATCGCTCCACAACTCTGTGTTCTTGTCGTATGTTCCTGTTCTTCCTGCCATTACATTTGAATCAACATATACAGGGTATACAGGATCACATACTGCGATCTTGCTGTCTGCTGTAAATATCTCCTGGATATTTGCTGAGTCACTCTTTGCCCCGTCGCTGACAAATATCTCATCAGCAGATATGTCCACGCCTCTGTCAGCATAGTCGTTCTTTGCTATGGTGTTTCTGAGGAACTCATAGCCGAGATCAGGAGCATATCCCTTGAATGTCTCCGCAACTGCCATCTCGTCTACAGCCTTGTGAAGGCGCTCTATGATAGCCGGTGCAAGTGGCTGAGTCACATCACCGATACTGAGTCTTATAACCTTCTTGTCCGGGTGTGCTGCGCTGTACTCTCTCTGCTTTCTTCCAACTGTTGAGAAGAGATAACTTCCCGGAAGCTTTAAATAATTTTCATTTGCCTTAAACATATCTTTCCTCCTAATATATATCAGTCCAGCCTTCAAATACTTCCCTTGCCGGTCCTGTCATGTACATAGTTTCATTCTGCCTGTCGTAATCAATATCCAAAGTTCCTCCAAGCAATGAGACCTTTACCGAATCTCTCGTCCTGCCGGCAGCTATCCCCGCCGCCACAGCCGCACACGCGCCTGTACCGCACGCAAATGTCTCGCCGGATCCGCGTTCCCACACGCGCATCCGCATATGATCTTCGTCAACGATCTGGACAAATTCTACATTTGTCCTGTTCGGGAACATGGGATGCGCCTCCATCTCAGGCCCCAAAGTCTCCATCTGACAGACATATATATCATCCACCCACACAACCGCATGGGGATTGCCCATGGATACCCGGACAAAATCCACAGTTTCATCAGGCAGAACAGCCGTCTCGACAGCCGCACCTATATCAGGTCTGCCCATATCCACACACACCGCAGCCACTCTTCCATCCTGCAGAATGCATCTGAGCCGTTTTATACCCGCCTGTGTCTCCACAGTAAATTCCGTCTTCTCCGTCATTCCATGGTCGTATACATACTTGCCAAGGCATCTTATGCCATTCCCACACATCTCTGCCCTGCTGCCGTCCGCATTGTATATATCCATATTAAAATCAGCCCTGGCCGAAGATCCTATAAGTATCAGTCCGTCGCCCCCAATGCCCCTGTGCCTGTCACTGACAAGCCTGGCAAGGATCTCCGGATCATACACCTTTTCTCTGAAGCAGTTCACGTACACGTAGTCATTTCCAAGTCCTTCCATCTTCGTGAATCGCAATAGAAAGCCTCCCTCTTGATCTGTTTTAGAAACAATCTGAATTATCCAGTATCATATATGCCATCTCGACTATATTTATACCGTTATCCATGCTCTTCTTTTGCAGATATCTGTGAGCGCCCTGTTCATCATACTCAAAGTCATGCATAAGCTTGAGTTTTGCCGCCTTGATGACCTTCTTCTCTTCCTCGGTTCTCTCCTTTGGCCTGGACTTTCTCTTTTTTCTCTCCCACAGAAGATTCTCTATTGTGAGACTTACGGTATTCACAAAGTCCATAGACTTTATCGGCATAGACAGACATACCACGCCGCTATCCCGGACTTCCTCATAATTCTTCTTGCTGCTGAGCACGATCATGTCAAAATATTTCGGAATATAATTCTCAAGATCTGAATACATCATATCCAGGAATTTATATCCACATATTATGACTCCATCGTCACACGCATCCGCAGCCTGCGCCGCCTGGGCTCCGGTTGTACACACCTTTGTAACACTTATACCATTGCGAATGAGCAGGTTCTTTATACTCTTTGCTTCCTCTATTTTCGGAAAAACTATTATAACATTTACCAAATCAAAGCCCTCTCAATCGTGTACGTATAGCTATTATCAAATATATAGGTAAGCAGACCTTTCGCTCCGCTTACCTATACTACTCATCATTTTATATTGTTCGTGTATAAGATCAGACTTTGTACAGATAGTTTGAGATCTCCCAGTCTGTAACCTGTCTTGTGTACTCATTCCACTCATCCATCTTGGCACTTGTATATCTCTCGAAGATGTGTGAACCAACTGCCTCCTTCATGAAGTCGCTCTCGCTCATGGCAAGAGTTGCCTCTCTGAGGTTTGCAGGAAGGCTGTGGATATGACGTGCCTTCTTCTCCTCTGCAGTGAGGTTGAATATATTTGTATCTACACTTGGCGGAACTGGAAGCTGACGCTTGATTCCGTCAAGTCCTGCTCTAAGGCATACTGCCATGGCAAGGTATGGGTTAGCTGTTGGATCCGGACATCTGAGCTCAACTCTTGTTCCTGCACCACGTGCACTTGGAATTCTGATAAGTGGACTTCTGTTCTTTGCTGACCATGCGATGTAAATAGGAGCCTCATAGCCTGGAACAAGTCTCTTGTATGAATTTACAAGTGGGTTGGTGATGGCTGTCATCTCCTTCATATGCTCCATGATTCCGGCGATGAACCAGTAAGCCTCCTGGCTAAGTCCGAGCTTATCGTTCCCATCTGCAAATATGTTCTTGCCATCCTTCTGGAGCGACATGTTCATATGCATACCTGAACCGCATACGCCATACTTTGGCTTTGGCATGAATGTTGCGCAGAGACCATGTCTCTTGGCAATAGTCTTTACAACCAGTTTGAATGTCTCGATGTTGTCGGCGGTTCTCAAAGCCTCACCGTACTTGAAATCTATCTCATGCTGTGCAGGAGCTACCTCATGGTGTGATGCCTCGATCTCAAATCCCATCTGCTCAAGAGTAAGAACCATATCTCTTCTCGCATTCTCACCGAAATCCAGTGGTCCGAGATCAAAATAGCTTGCTCTCTCGTATGTGTTAGTTGTAGGCATTCCGTTCTCATCTGTCTGGAAGAGGAAGAACTCACACTCAGGACCTACATTCATAGTGTAACCCATCTCTTTTGCCTCAGCCAGAGCTCTCTTAAGTACATATCTTGGATCGCCCTCAAATGGTGTTCCATCAGGCTTATATACATCACATATAAGTCTTGCAACCTTTCCCTGCTGTGGTCTCCAAGGGAATGTCTCATATGTATCATAATCAGGATACAGATACATATCTGACTCCTCAATTCTTGCAAAGCCCTCTATAGAAGAACCGTCGAACATGATCTTGTTGTCAAGTGCCTTCTCTATCTGGCTTGAGGTTATCGCTACGTTCTTAAGGTCACCAAAAATATCTGTGAACTGAAGTCTTATAAACTCAACATCATCTTCTTTGACCTTTTTCAGTATGTCTTCCTTTGTGTATTTTCCCATCGTTATACTCCTTTTCTACACATTGTTTGATCCTCTGCATGTAAATCTCTATGAGATTTTCTCATAGCTAGAGTTATAATAAACTTTGACAGAACTTTTGTCAACACAGATGAACGGTTGAGCAAATGTATATTCTGTCATAATTCTCTATCGAAGATCTCTCTTTCTGAATGTCAGCCATGTTGCCACGATCATCACCGTGCCGTATGCAGCAGCCACCGCCAGCGATATTCCAGCATGGCTCCAGTCTATATCGACCTGACTCATCTCCCTCACAGAACTGAACGGCATATAGCCCAGTATTTTCTCCAGAACATCCGACTGGAACAGCACTGGCATGATCTGCACGCCGAGATCCACAAGGAAAAACAGCAGCAGATTCACTGATACTGACGCAGCCTTGGACGTCAGTGCAAACGCAAGGAACACGCATGTCATATATAACATCGTAAGCACAAATCCCTCACACGCCACCGATCTCAGCATATATCCCGCCACATCCATGGTAAATGCCTTTCCAAAGCCTCCACAAATGCATCCTCCTACGGTATACACAAGTATATCTTCAAGAGAAAGTATCCAGATCGCCACTATATATACTATGATCTTCGCAAACATTATATGTGCTCTGCTGTGTCCCTGGGCTATCGCACACTGGATATCCCTGGACTTGTAATCGCTGGTGATGAGCGACGCCGCAATAAATCCAAACAGCATGCCCGACACCGAGCTTCCGGAAAACGAGCCCAGCAGATACTGAAACTGAAAATCTCCCGTGAGTTCTATTCCGAGAATATCTCCAACCAATCCCACCGAGATCAGATATATTATATCCTGGACAAAGAAAACTATCAGGCACACCCTGAAGCCCAGGCTCTTATACAGCTTATAAAATTCAGCCGGCAACAGTTCACGCATAATGAGCACCCCCTATCCTGTGAATAAAGTAGTTCTCAAGGCTCTCCTCCTCGAGATGGTACTCACTGACAAACACCCTCTCATTGTAGAGAACCCATGCCAGCTCGTCTGAATTTACCGGCTGGTCCACGATTATCTCATCACCATTCACATACACATTCACTATATTGTATCTCATAGCAAGTATATCAAGCACCTTCTTCACATCATTGGTGCGCAGTCTCAGTCTTCTGTGACACTTCGCATCAAGCTGCGCTGCGGAGAGGCAGTCTATGATCTGTCCTCTGTCTATCATTATGTAGTCCGTTGCCAGCTCGTGAAGCTCTGTGAGTATATGGCTTGATATAAGTATCGTCACGCCAAACCTCTGATTTATCTGCTTGAGAAGATTTCTTATCTCAACTATTCCAACCGGATCAAGCCCGTTTATAGGCTCATCCAGGAGCAGAAGATCCGGACCTGACAGCATGGCACAGCCAATTGCCAGTCTCTGCTTCATTCCCATCGAATAGTTTCTGAATTTCTTCTTACCAACACCCTGCAGTCCAACGTTTGCTATGGTCTGGTCGATGAGCTTGTCGTTCTTTATCCCCCTCAGCTTCATATTAAGCTTTATATTGTCTCTAGCATTATAATTGTCGTGCAGTCCGGCATGTTCACACACCGTTCCTATCCTCTTTCTGGCATTCACCAGCCCCTTACTGTCACTGGCGCCAAATAACTCTATCTCTCCCTCGTCAGGAAACAACAGACCATTGATATGATTGATCATGGTCGTCTTTCCTGCCCCGTTCTGTCCTATAAAGCCATATATCTTTCCCCTTTCAAGAGATATATTGACATTGGCCAAAACAGTATTCTTTCCAAATGTCTTCGTGAGTCCGCTTACTCTCACAACATTCTCTGCCATTTATTCCCCACCTTTCTGTCCTCATAAAATACGCCTACAGGAAATAATATTCTATGAATTTACACAAAAACCCGTCATCCAGCACATAGCTGAATAACGGGTCCTTTATATACTTATCAATGATAAGAATTAATCCTGAACGTATGGTAATATTGCGATCTGTCTAGCTCTCTTAACAGCAATTGTGATTGCTCTCTGATGCTTAGCACATGTTCCTGTGATTCTTCTTGGAAGGATCTTACCTC
>OHAQ01003043.1_pt1 | contig 11742 bp, 5 predicted proteins | sample 1577111 | NCBI WGS metagenome assembly OHAQ01 (sample SAMEA3541549, study PRJEB24748) | human gut metagenome | biome: human gut; feature: human-associated habitat; material: faeces | place: China | collected 2012 | reverse complement strand
GGCGGTTCCGTATCCACCGGATACGGCAGGGTCACGACGCCCCGCTGTTCCGGATCGCGGCTTTCCGCTTCTGCCGCCAGCCTGATGACCAGATCGCTCTGCCGCATCTGGCGGCATTGCAGCAGATGGCGGACAAGGCCCCGCCCGTCGGCAGCCAGCCCGTCGGACGGCAGCCCTTCCGCAAAGCAGACCGCGAACGTGTCGGGGAACGCGTCCCTGAGGAACAGCCCCTGCTCCAGCGCCGAAGAAAGCAGCACCATATCCGGCACAAAGCCGCTCTGCCGCAGCAGGCGGAAGGCCTGCAGGGCCTGCCGGCCCGTCTCCACGGCCCTGTCCAGCACCGTGCCCGCCCCATCCCCGGCAAGACGGCGGGAGCGGGAAGGCGAAAGCACCACATGCCGCACCCCGGGCACACTGAAATCCCGTCTGCCCCGGCAGGAGGCGAACAGGATCTCGTGCCCGGGCTGCGCGGCAAAGGCCGCCAGCAGCGGCCCCAGGTCCCCCGGGAAGGTATGGTTGATGAACAGGATGCGCATGGGTGTGTTCTGGAAGGGATGTTGCACGGGGCGGGACGGCCACAGGGCCGCCCCGCCGGGATAAGGTTTAACTGTTGGTATGTTCCAGGATGAAGACTTGCTGGGCCATCTCGCCATTGTCCGACGACGCGTCGGAATCATGCTGGAGATTGGTCTCCAGGGTCAGGCCGCCTTCCTCGGCACCGCCATGAAAGTCATAGCTGCCGTCCGCCTGCTCCGTCCACTTGCCCATATCCAGCGTCAATGTTTCCTGACCGTCGGGATTGGTACCCAGCGTGATACCGTACTTGTCGGCCAGCTCCTGGATGCTGGTCAGGCTCAGGGCGGCATTGCCCTTCAGCAGCACTTCGATACCGTCGACGATGGGGCCGTTTCCATCTCCAGTTCCCTCGAGCAACGCTTTCATCGTCAGCTGACTGTCCGTGGAGACCATAAAGTCGATACCGCTGCCGCCGCTGACCAGGTAGTCGGCCTTGTCGTAGACGATGATGTCGTTACCGCCACCGCCGAAGGTGGCGTCTTCGCCTGCACCGCCGTCCAGATAGTCGTCACCGCCCATGCCGAGCAGGACATCGTTACCGGCACCGCCGAAGAGCTGGTCGTTGCCGTCGGCATCCGTGCCTTCCACAGAATCGATAAAGGCATCCAACGCATCCCCGGTGCCCAGAGTCTTGATCTCCTCGAGCGTATCGGCAGTCAGACTTTCGGGCCTGGCATCGCCCACCAGCAGGTCATTCCCCGTACCGCCGTAGAGGCCGTCATGACCGCCGCCACCATAGATGGTGTCGTGCCCTTCCTGTCCGTAGATGGTATCGGAGGCGCTGCTGCCGGTGATAACGTCGTCGCCACCATCACGGCCGGTCAGGCTGTCCAGATCAATACCGGCTTCCGAGCCGTCCATGTTCAGCACCGTGCCGTCAGCCTTCACAAGGTAGAAGTCACCGTCAGCATCCACGCGGGTCTCGTAGCCCAGCTCCTCGGCATGCTGCAGCATGTACTTGACGCTGTCGTCATGGGTCCAGCCTTCGAACTTGGTGCCCGTGAGCTTGTCGTCGTTGTCTTCCAGCCACTGGAAGACTTGCGTACCGGAGCCGTAGTCGGGCAGGGCAGCGATGACGCTTGTGGTCACCATCTGGGTAATCGCCTTATTCTGCTTCAGCTCATACAGCAGGCGGTCGGTGTTCATCACGTCGCCGTAGATGATGGCGGACGAGGTGGAGTCGCTTGCGTCGACCGTATCGTCACCGGCATCGGCCAGCTCCGTGGAAGTAATGATGCTGCCGCCGACAAGCGCCGCCGTCAGATCGTTTTCGGAATCGACCAGATCGCTGTCGCCGAGGACGAGCTCTTGGCCTTCAGTACAGTCAGCGGTTGTCCAGTCATACTGAGGCCAAAAAGGGGTGCCTGCATTATACTGATACGGATATTCCGTGACGGTCTGCCCGGAGCCGCCCGTATTGTCGATAAGGTCCAGAATGGTCTGCGCATTTTCATTCAGCGAGGTGTCCGTGCCTATGCCGATGGCGTTGACCTTCACGCTGCCTCCGGCGTTCTGAAGGCCCTGAGCCGCTTCAAGCGTTGCCTGAACCGTCGCCTGATCGCTGTACTCACCGTTTCCAGCAACGCTTGGACGCCCCCACCAGGTGGTCCCCTGATAATAGGTCGGCTGGCCGTCGGAAATGAAGAAGGCCAGGTTTTCGCCGCCGTTGCCGGCAACACCGCCCTCTGCCGTATCCTTGCTGAACCACTCCGTGGCCTTCTCCATGGCGGCTTCGTAGTTGGTGCCCTCAACCCCCTTGCCTATCTGGTCCAATGTCTTGACTATCTTTGCAATCTCAGCTTGATTATAGTTTTTAATCTCCTCAGTTGTGCCACTCTTCAGCACCCATGTATCTTCTACTGTGGCAGTCTTGTTAAATGTAATAAGCTGAAGATTGATTTCACCATCATGCTTGGCAAGAGTATCATTGATAAAGGTTGTCAAAGCTTCCTTTGCCATATCCAACCTTGACATTCCTGCTGAGCCACTCGGATCGTTCATCGAACCCGACAGATCGAGCATGATGGAGATGTTGTAGTCCTGGCCGGGCTGTACGTTGGTGATGACGTCCACGCCGCCGCTGTCGCCAGCGGCCACGGTGCCGGCAACGCCGTCGCCGCCGGTGATGGTGATGGTGTCGGCGCCATTGCCGATGGAGGTATCCGTAGCCGGTGTCTGGTCCACCACTTCCAGCGGCACGTTGACCGTAGTGCTGGCAACGTCGCCGTCGGCGTCTTCGGTCTTGAAGACCAGCTCGAACTGGTTGGAGCCCTCCCCGGTTCCATCAGTCACCCGGAAGTCTTCGTACTGCTCCATGGTCCAGTTGCCGTCCTTGTCCAGCGTGGCTGTGAAAAGCTGGTCACCACCCTGTATCGTCCCTGTCAGGATGGATTCGCCGGAAGCGCCTTCACTGAGCTTCACATCTACCGTGTGCTCTTCACCATTGACCAGGACAGTGATGGTACCGGAGGTGCCATCTTCACTCAGGTCATTTACCATGCTGCCGAGGTCGAACTTGGCATTGGCTTCCTGATAATCATCGGCAAATCCGTCTGCACCAGACTTTGCCGTCACCTTGCCTTCATTGATGATGATGGGATCGTCGCGCTTGGTGATGAAGTCGATGCCCTGGATGGTGAAGTCGCTATGCTCGTCCCTGTACTCGTCAGTTCTGTTGTCTACGGCGGAGATGACCACCTTGTCGAAACCGCCCAGCACGACATCTGAAGAGTTCAGCGTGAAAGTACCGGTAGAAGAATTTCCTTCCACGATGGTACTGCCCACAATCTCCCCGTCACGATAGAAGGTGACCAGCGCCTTTTCGGATACATGGTCCCACTGCGTCGTACCTGGCGCCCCAGGTTCGCCGTTGTAGAACGCGCCGAAGTCGATGGTCACGCCGTAGGCCAGCTGACCGCCGAGGTCGAACACCACGGCTTCACTCTGGTTGGCATTGCCGTACTCGTCCTTGATGACGCTGATTTCCTCATTATGATTGGCATCAGAATCATAATTACCGTACTCATCATAATTCCCGGCATCCACGGTCAGACCCCAGTCGGACGAGGTAAACTCAGAGTTACCCTTGTACGGTGAATACTTCAGCGTATAATTGTCGTCGCCATCTATCTTACTTATCTGCACATCGTTGCCGGAACCGGAGTAGGTCACCTTGGCGGCATACATGGTCACGCCGCTCCAGCCGTCAAGACCGTCGCTGTGCCCAAGAGACTGCCCGCCTGTACCCTTCGTGAAGTCCGCGGCCTCACCGTCCGCCAGATTGCCTGCGCCGCTGCCGGGAACAACCGTGGAGGACATGTCGGAAACGGAGATGGTCGGCACGTCGTCCGTGACGTCCACATCCACCTTCACGGTGTAGGTGTTGCCGTCGCCATCCATGATGGTCACTTCGAAGCTGTCCGCTCCGGTCGCCGTGTTTTCGCCCAAACCGGCAGGATGCGTGATGGCGTCGGAGAGCGTGTAGTCGAGCGTCGTATCGCCCGTCTTGACCACCGTGCCCAGCTTGCCGTCGCTCACCGACACGATGGTATAGCCGTCGGGCGCCGTCCAGGTCGCCGTCTCGCTCGTCGCATCAGGATTCGTGCCGTCAGCAAGCCCTTCTTCGTCCACGCTTACCGTGCCGGTGAAGGAAGGTGCTTCGGGCTTGCTGATGTTCACCGTCACCGTGACCTCGTCGGTATCGCCGTCAGCATCCGTCACCACGAACTCCAGCGTCTGATCGGTCGTGACGTTGGCCTTGGCCGTAAACTCATAGCCGCCCGTCGCGGGATCGAACACCAGCGTGCCGTTGTCCAGGTCAAAGCTCAGCTTGCCGTCTTCCGCAGCCGTGCCCTTCTGGCCGTTCACCGTCAGGCTCTTCTGGCCGCCTTCATTGTCCGCGCCGTAGTCGATGTCCACGCGGCCCGTCACTTCCGCGCCGGACGCCACGTCCTTGCTCAGGCTGTCGGCACTGATGGTCGGCACGTCGTCCACCACGTTCACCGTGATGGTCGTACTGTCGCTGTCGCCGTCCGTATCCGTCACCGTCACGGTCAGATCATGAGAGATCTGCGTGTCCGTAGCCGGATCGCTCTTGTCATGTTCCGTAGTGTTCCTGTCGAGCGTATAGCTGAAATCCAGCTTGCCCGTGACAGGGTCATAGCCCGTCACGGCCAGGGTGCCTTCATCTGTGGTCACAACGTTGCCGGTCAGCTTGCCGTTTTCGTAAACCACCACGTCGCCGATGACGATGGAGGCCACGCCGTCGGGGGCGTTGATGCTCAGGGAGCCGCTGGCCGTAGTGGGCGTAGCGGCCTGACCCGCCTGAGAACCGCCCGCCAAGCCGCCTTCATACACCGTCAGATCGACCGCACCCGCTTCAGGGCCGGCAGCGATGGTCACATCGTAGTCGATATCGACTTCCGGAGCGCTGGGCTCCACGGTATCCGTAGCAAGCTGCGTGCCGCCGTCGAAACCGATATCCAGACGCCCCAGATGGTCGAGGCCGTCCAGCAGGTCGCTGCCGCCGTATTCGTTGTAGCGGCCGCTACGCGAGGCGCTGCTGCCGGCAGCGGGGCCGGCGGCGGGCATCAGGTCTTCACCAAGGGCCGCGAAGAAATCCTGGCCGCTGATCTCCACACCTTCCACCTGGAACGAAGGCATCTCTTCCTTGGAATACGTGGTGTAGAAATCCTGCAACTGGATGGAAGCGCCATCCTCGAAAGTCAGGACGAGGTTGTCGCCGCTGCGGGTCAGCGTCGCGGCATCCGCAGGAAAGTCAAAGATGAAGCGCCCGTCAGGAGCGCTGGGGACGGTCTGCGTGGTACCAGCAGCAGGCTTGGCAAGACGGATATCGGCCATGAGGGACCCCCGAAGAAAAAATAGTGTGATCTGTCAAAAAATATGAAAACGCCAAAAGCCCCGTACCGAAAGGGTTCGGGACAGGGGCTCGGCTTTGCAAGGCACGCTCAGGGAGCGTCCGGCGTCAGACAGGAGGAAGACATAAAAAAATCCTGCCACGCCAGATAATTGCATAGACGTTGCCCCAGTAAGGCACACGATGACGCAAATCCCTGGAATCAGGCAGGAACGCTGCAGGCCATCCATCAATGACAGCCAGTTGCGAATAAATACTATTTTTTGATACCCCTGTCAATATCTGCCTCTCGATAGAGAGACAGCGTTCCCCGCCGGCACATCCTGTCCCGCATGCTGTGAGATCCCTTCCCTCCCCTTCCCTGACGCTCCTCTCCAAGGGGCACGACAAAAAAAGGAGACCTCCCGGCCCTAGTGGGGCAGGAAGGTCTCCTTGTATCACAGCGTTATACTGTCAGGACAGGCCTAGAACAGACCGGTCACCTGGCCGGATTCCAGATCCACGTCCACATTGCGGAAGGCAGGACGCGAACCCGTACCGGGCATGAGGCTGATGTCGCCGGCCACCGGCACCACCAGGCCCGCACCGCCATAGAACAGGCAGTCGCGCACATGCAGGCGCCAGCCCGTGGGCGCCCCCTTGAGGGCGGGATTGTCGGACAGGGAGTACTGGGTCTTGACCATGCAGATGCCCAGCTCTTCGGCGTCGGGACGGGCCTGCAGTTCCTTGATGCGCTGCTTGGCCAGCGAGGAGAATTCCACGCCGTCGGCGCCGTAGACTTCCTTGGCGATGGTCTCGATGCGCTGCTCGAAGGGCATGGACCAGTCGTACAGGGGGGCGAAATTGTTGGGCTCGTTGCAGGCGTCCATGACGGCATCGGCCAGTTCCAAGGCACCGTCGCCGCCCTTGAGCCAATGCTCGGACAGGGCCACGCGGGCGCCGGCTTCTTCACAGATGCGGCGGATGGCGGCGATCTCGTTCTTGCTGTCGGTGGCAAAGGCGTTGATGCAGACCACGGGCGACACGCCGGAACGGCGCACGATGCCGATGTGGCGCAGCAGGTTCACGCAGCCGGCTTCCACCAGACCCACATCTTCGCGGGTGTAGGGTTCGGGCAGCGGACGGCCGGGCATGGGAGGCTGGGCGCCGCCGTGGTTCTTGAGGGCGCGCACCGTGGCCACGATGACGGCGGCATCGGGCTTGAGGCCGCTCATGTGACACTTGACGTTCCAGAACTTTTCGTAACCGATCTCGGAACCAAAGCCGGATTCCGTCACATGGATGTCGCTGAGCTTGAGGGCCACGCGGTCGGCGATGATGGAGCTCTGGCCCAGGGCGATGTTGCCGAAGGGACCGGCGTGCACCAGCACGGGCTGGCCTTCGATGGTCTGGATCAGGTTGGGTTTGCTGGCTTCCAGCAGCCAGGCCATCATGGCGCCGTCCACTTCCAGATCGGCGGTGGTCACGGGATTGCCGGCACGGTCAAAGGCCAGCACCACACGCGACAGACGCTTGCGCAGGTCGGGCAGGTCGCGGGCAAGGGACATGATGGACATGATCTCCGAGGCGGCCGTGATGTCGAAGCGCGAACGCATCATGAAACCGTCGTTGCGGCGGCCGTCGCCTTCGATGCCGATGATGACGTTGCGCAGGGCCTGACAGCAGAAGTCCATGGCCCAGCCCATGCCCACGCGGGTAGGGTCGATGTTGAGGCGGCGCATGCCGGACAGGCGTTCCAGCTTTTCGTCGTCATAGTTGCGCTCGTGCTGCATGCGCGAGGTCAGGGCCACCATGGCCAGGTTGTGGGCCGAGGTGATGGCGTGGATGTCGCCGGTGAAATTCAGGGAATACGGCGTCAGCGGGATGCACTGGGCCAGGCCGCCGCCCGCAGCGGAGCCCTTCATGCCCATGGTGGGGCCGCCCGAAGGCTGGCGGATGGCCGCCGTGGTTTTGACACCACGCTTGGAGAGGCCCTGCACCAGACCGATGGTAGTGGTGGACTTGCCTTCGCCCAGCGGGGTCGGCGTGATGGCGGTCACGTCCACATATTTGCCATTGGGCCTGTCAGCCAAACGGCGCAGCACCGCCTGTTGCTCGATCTTGCCCATGTAGTGGCCGTAAGGCAGCAGCTCGTCCTTCTCAAGCCCCAGCTCGGCAGCCAGGGTTTCCACAGTTTTCATAGATTTTTCGGCATCCTGGGCGATCTGCCAGTCAGGGTGCTTGGTGGGATCAAGAGCCATGGCTTCTCCTTTTTTGTTTGCCTGTTACTTATCCTTTTACAGGGCTTTGGGTCAAGCAAATGCCTGCCTCCGGCTTGCCTTTGCATGCCATCTGCAGCATGCTTTGCGGATGGAAAGATCCCAGCCCTTCCTTTTGCGCTGCACGCACGGCCGGCTGGCCCTGGAACTGCGCCTGCTGCCCGCCGGGCAGGACTGGCAATTGCTGCTGACCGGCGGTGATGCCCATATCGGTGCCGTGATCCTGGCCGAGCCCGCAAACGCCATGCCCCCGGACGTCCCGGAAGCCATGTCCGCCCGCACCGCCGGGGGCAGGTCACGACCGGGGGCCATGGCCGACGCCGCCTCTTCCGGGACGGAAGATGGCGTGCGCCTGCATGTCCTGCGCCGTACAGGGCACCACGACGACAAGGCCGCCCTGCCGCTGGCGCGGGACTATTGCCGTGCGCTGAAGGCCACGGTATGTGTCAGCGCGGGCATCCACTATGACCATATCAGCCGCGAGGAGATCGACACGGTACTGGCCCTGGCCCGCATGCTGGGAGCCTGCGGCCTGCGCCGTCTCCGGAGGCTACAGGAGAACGACCATGCTGACAGTGAAAGATCTTGAAGAATTCGAGAACTACATGCGCTCCGGCGAGCTGGAGACCGATTTCAAGGACGGCTGCGAAAACGACCGCTACTATCTGCTGGAGCTGCTGGAAAAATTCATGGACGTGGCCGAACTGGCCGACGAGACGGCCACCAAGGTCATCTTCCGCGGCCAGATAGGCCTGCTGGCCGGTGCGGGGGCCGCCCCCGAAGGTGAGAAAAAGTAACGGGAAAAATATTTTTTGAGGGAAGGAGAGCCTTCCTCCGGGCGCGCGGCTCTTGATGCCCGCAGTTCCCTGTGGCGCAACGGCCCGGCCCCTACGGCCCCTTGAACCTATTGCCGGCACACGAGATGGGCCTCTCGCCCCTCAGGCCCTTTCCCCACGCGTCATTCCGCAACGGCCCCGCCTGCCATCGGCAGACGGGGCCTTTGCCATCATCAGGATATGTTTTTGCAAGAGCTCCCCTGCCCTACGCCAGCATGCCGGGCAGGGACAGCACATCGTGCATGGCCGCGCAAAGGCGCTCCACGTCCTCGCGGGGGCTCACATAAGGCGGCATCACATAGACCAAACGGTTGAAGGGCCGTATCCAGACGCCCCGCCGCACGAAAAAGTCCTGCATGGCGGCCATGTTCACCGGCCGGGTGGTCTCCACCACGCCGATACTGCCCAGCACACGCACGTCTTCCACCTGCGGCAGTTCCCGGCAGGGAGCCAGGCCCGCTGTCAGGGCCGTTTCCAGCATGGCCACCTGCTCCTGCCAACGCCCTTCAGCCAGGATGTCCAGGCTGGCGCAGGCCACGGCACAGGCCAGGGCGTTGCCCATGAACGTGGGCCCGTGCATGAAGACCATGCCGTCCCGGCAGATGCCCTGGGCCACTTCTTCCGTGCAGGCCGTGGCGGCCAGCGTCATAACGCCGCCGGTCAGGGCCTTGCCGCAGCACAGGATGTCCGGGCAGACACCGGCCCTCTCCGCGGCGAACAGCGTCCCGGTACGGCCAAAGCCCGTGGCGATCTCGTCGAAGACCAGCAGGGCCCCGTGCTCACGGCACAGGCGGGCCATGCCGCGCAGATAGTCGGGATGATAGAACCACATGCCGCCCGCGCCCTGCACCAGCGGCTCAAGGATGACCGCCGCGATGCGCTCGCCCTGCTCCGCGAAGATGCGGCGGGCATCATCCAGGCTGGCCGGATCGAAAGGCTGGTCGAAACGGCAGGAAGGCCGTTCCATGAAGATCTGGCGCGGCAGCATATGCGTGAACAGGCAATGCATGCCGGTCACGGGATCGCACACCGACATGGCGCCGGTGGTATCGCCGTGATAACCGCCCCGGGGCGTGAGGAAGCAGGTGCGCTGCTTCTGGCCGATGCCCTGCTGGTATTGCAGGGCCATCTTCAAGGCCACTTCCACCGACACGGAGCCTGAATCCGCCAGAAAGACACGCGCCAGGCCCTGCGGCAGCATGGTCAAAAGGCGTTCGCCCAGCTCCACGGCAGGCGCATGGGTCAGACCGCCGAACATCACATGCGGCATCCTCCCGGCCTGCCGCTGGGCCGCAGCCACCAGACGCGGATGGTTGTAGCCGTGGATGGCCGTCCACCACGAGGACATGCCGTCCACCAGCTCCCGGCCGTCGTCCAGCACGATGCGGTTGTGGTGGCTGCGCGCGGCCGCGAAGACCGGCAAAGGATCCACCACGGACGTGTACGGATGCCAGAGGATGCGCCTGTCCCGCAGCGGCAGGGGCTCTTCGTTGCCCACGGCTGCCGCCTGTCCTGTCAGGGACGGCACATGCCGGGACAGCGCAGGCAGCAGCACGGCGCAGGCATCGGCCAGCTCCTGCCAGCCCGCCGCATCCAGCCGGGCCACACGGGGCAGGACGACCACCGGCGCATCCTCGCCCCAGGCCGCCAGACGGCGACGCAAAAATTCAGGATTGTCGGCCAGTACCCGTTCCCGGTCATGCCGTTCCCCGGCGCTCAGGCCTTCCGGCTCTTCCGGCGCCATCAGGACCACCGCCGCCGGGCGCAGTCCCTTCAGGCGCAGGGCCTGCAGGGAGAGCAACACATGGTTGAGCGCGCCCAGGCAGTTGCTGCCCACCAGCAGGACAGGCAGATCCAGGGCCGCCATGAAATCCAGCGTGTCTTCTTCCTCATTGATGGGGACAGCCATGCCGCCCGCACCTTCCACCAGCAGCAGGGAGGTCTCCGTCTCCTGCCAGTGGGCCCGGACATCCTCGGCCAGCCCGGCCACCGTCAGGCGCTGCCCTTCTTCCCCTGCCGCCAGATGCGGCGAGGCGGGCAGACGGAAACAGTGCAGGGTCGCCGCAGGCGCCGGGGGCAAGGTCGGCAGGTCGGCCACGGCGCGCGCGTAGGCCACGCCGTCGGCCAGAGCGGAGGTCGCCAGCTGCTCCGGCCGCACACCGGTCTGGACGGGCTTGAGGGCCTGGGCCGCCACGCCCCGGCCACGCAGTAAGCGTGACTGTTACCGTTACCAACACCGGCGATACTTATGCAGGAAAAGAAGTTGTACAGATCTACGCTTCCTGCCCGCAGGGCAGACTGGTGAAAGAGTTCCGCCGTCTGGCAGGCTTTGGAAAAACAAAACTGCTGGCTCCGAAGGAATCCCAGACCATGACCATCACCTTCCCGCTGTATCAGCTGACTTCCTATGAGGAGGAAAGCGCATCCTGGATTCTGGAGCCGGGCATGTATGGTATCTGGATTGGAAATGATCTGAATACATCTGTTCTCTCCGGCGCGCTGGAGCTGGACGAGAAAGCAGTCATGACAGCGTGTGAAAATATCTGCCCGCTGAAAGAGGAATTGAATGAGATTGTTCCTGATGCAGAAAAAGTTCAGGCAAGAGAGGCTGCATGGCAGAAGGAAGTAAAAGAAAAGAGAATGAGCGTGATCGAGCTCAAAGCATCTGAGATCCCAACTGAGAAAGTAGATTACCAGCCGGTACCGGAAGAGCTTCCTGGAAAAGCAGGAAAGATTGTGGAATCCCTTTCTGTGGATCAGCTGGCACTCCTTGCAACCGGTGATCCGGGAAGAGCACAGGGCAACGCGCTTGGCTCCGCAGGAATTTCTGTTCCGGGAGCAGCAGCGGAGACATCCCCGTGTGCTTCGGAGGAGCCGTGGAATGTAACCACGATTGCTCTGGTCGACGGACCTGCAGGTCTTCGTCTGAAGAGAGAATACCAGGTAGACAACGGAAAGATCGTAGCGAGCGATTTCCTGGCGGCACTGGAAGGCGGTTTCTTCAGCAAACCGCAGGAAAAACGCGGAACAACCTATTATCAGTTCTGTACCGCAATCCCGGTCGGAACACTTCTGGCACAGAGCTGGGATGTAGAACTCATCAAGAGAGTCGGCGAAATGATCGGCCATGAGATGGAACTGTTCAACGTAACACTGTGGCCCGAAATGCTCAATTTCGGCTTTGAGAACTATTCCA
>OHAQ01003039.1_pt1 | contig 11758 bp, 10 predicted proteins | sample 1577111 | NCBI WGS metagenome assembly OHAQ01 (sample SAMEA3541549, study PRJEB24748) | human gut metagenome | biome: human gut; feature: human-associated habitat; material: faeces | place: China | collected 2012 | reverse complement strand
ATATAAAGCTCTTGTTCAAGCTAATCCTTGTCAAGTAATTCGTGACAATAATCGACGGACAAGGCCGCCCCCTCGGACAACCCCGGCAAATTCCAGGACATTATCAAGCGGCGGCTGGAACGGGGACAGTGCTACAGTATGCCTTATTTCGGCACGCGGGAATTTCCCGCGCAGTTCCGGCGCTGCACGGAATTGCCGCCGTGCCCCGATGAGCTCAAAGGCACGCGCGACCTCGGCTGGATGCTGTGGGATCTCGACTACAGCGATCCTGCGAACATCACGCCGAAGTTTTTCCGCGCGAGCCTTGTCGACGGCGTGATGACTGTTCCGCCGCCAAACAGCGGGGAGGTGAGAGGATGATCCTGCAAGCGCTGACACGGTACTATGAAGACCTCCTCTCGCGCGGCGAGATCGCCGCGCCCGGCTGGGCCCCTGCCAAAATCAGTCTCGCACTTTACATAAACGAAAACGGTGAGCTGACGCAGATCGTTCCGACAATGGTGGAAGGGACAAAGGGTAAAAAGACGGTCATGCAGCCGCAGCTGATGGTGCTGCCGGCGGCGGTGAAACGAACGGTCAGCATTGCCTCGAACTTTTTGTGGGACAATTCCGCTTATTTGCTCGGCATCGACCAGAAAGGGAAGCCGGAACGCAGCCGCGAGTGCTTTGCCGCCGCGGCAAAGCTGCACCACGCGGTGCTGGATAGCGTCGATTCGCCCAATGGCCGCGCAATACTGGCATTTTTCGACACTTGGGAACCGGAACGCGCGGCAGAGCATCCGGCGCTCATCAGGCAGCTCGACGATGTGACCGCGGGCGGCAACCTCGTCTTTCGCGTGGATGGCCGCAAGGTCGAAAAGGATACTGCCATCTGTGAGGCATGGCAGCGGTATCGGGACGGCGGCGAGAGCGGCGTCAAGATGCAGTGTCTCGTGACCGGAAAAGAGGATGAGATCGCTGCTGTGCACCCGTCGGTCAAGGGCGTGCGGGACGCGCAGTCCAGCGGCGCGGCGCTGGTGTCGTTCAACGCGCCGGCGTTCTGCTCCTACGGGCGCGAGCAGAACTACAACGCCCCAGTCGGCAAATACGCCGCCTTTGCCTACACCGCCGCACTGAATCATCTGCTTGCGGACAGCGACCACGTCCAGCACATCGGCGATACGACAGTCGTCTGCTGGGCAGAGGGCGCAGATGATGCCTATCCCGGCTTTTTCAGCGCCGTGATTGGCGGCGGCACATACGGCGGTCTGTCGGACAACGACCTGCGCGCGGCGCTCAAACGTCTGGCGAATGGGCTGCCGTGCGACGACCTCGGCGTTGACCCGAATCGACCGTTTTACATTCTCGGTCTCGCGCCCAACGCGGCGCGCCTTTCCGTCCGCTTCTTTCTGCGCGACAGCTTCGGAAAGCTGATGGAGAATGTGAACGCGCACTACGAGCGCATGGGGATCGTGCGTCCCGCCTACGAGAAGTTTAACTACCTGCCGCTGTGGGCGCTGCTGAGGGAAACGGTGAACCTAAATTCCCGTGATAAAGCGCCTTCGCCCGCGATGGCCGGCGCGACGGCGCGCGCCATATTTTCCGGTGCGCGTTATCCCGCATCGCTGCTTGAAGCGGTAATGCTCCGCATCCGCGCAGAGCGGGACATCACTTGGGGCAAGGCCGCCATCATCAAGGCATATTATCTCAAAAATCCGCATGAGGACTGTCCAAAGGAGGTTTTGACCGTGAGTCTCAATGAAGCGAGCACCAATCCCGCCTATACGCTTGGACGGCTGTTCTCCGTCTACGAGACGGTGCAGCAGGCCGCGAACCCAGGCATCAACGCAACGATCAAGGATAAATATTTTAACTCTGCCGCGGCGATGCCCGCAAGCATTTTTCCGGTGCTGAACAATCTTTGTCAAAAGCATCTGCGCAAGCTCGACGCAAGACAGCGCGTCTACTATGACAAGCAGATCATGAAGCTCAAAGGCGTGCTCAATGAAAACTATCCCGCGCGCATGACGCTCGCTCAGCAGGGCTCGTTCGACCTTGGCTACTATCATCAGACGCAGAAGCGCTATACGAAAAAGGAGGAGAAAGAAAATGTCTGATCCCATCAAGAACCGTTATGAATTTGTGGTGCTGTTCGACGTGGAAAACGGCAATCCGAACGGTGATCCCGATGCGGGCAATATGCCGCGCGTCGACCCCGAGACCGGCTATGGCCTTGTGACGGACGTTTGCCTCAAGCGCAAGATCCGAAATTATGTTGAAATGGCAAAAGAGGATGCAGATCATTATCATATCTACATCAAGGACGGCGTACCACTGAACACGAGCGATGAAAAGGCCTGCGCCTATGTCGGCGTAACCTCTGACAAGCTCAAGGAAGCCAAGAAAAAGGACGAGCATCTGGATGAAAAAATTCGCGACTTCATGTGTTCCAATTTCTACGATATCCGCACGTTCGGCGCGGTGATGACGACCTTTACCAAGGGTGCGCTCAACTGCGGTCAGGTGCGTGGGCCGGTGCAGCTCGGCTTTGCCCGAAGCATCGATCCCATTCTGCCGCAGGAGGTGACCATCACGCGCGTCGCCATCACGACCGAGGCGGACGCGGAAAAGAAGAACACCGAAATGGGCCGCAAGTACATCGTGCCTTACGGCCTCTACCGCGCGGAGGGCTATGTGTCGGCGAATCTCGCGCGCAAGACGACCGGCTTTTCGGAAGAGGACCTCGAACTCCTGTGGACGGCTATTTTGAACATGTTTGAAAACGACCATTCTGCCGCGCGCGGCAAGATGGCCGTGCGCGAGCTCATCGTCTTCAAGCACAACTGCGAGCTCGGCTGCGCTCCGGCGCACAAGCTCTTTGACCTTGTCAAGGTCGAACACAAGGACGGCGTGACCGCGCCGAGAAGCTACGGCGACTACACTGTCAGCGTGGATGAAACGCACCTTCCCTCCGGCGTGACTTGCACGCGGATGGGGTGATCTATCAGGACGAGGACTTCCTCCAGCTTTCCGGCTTACAGCATTTCAAATTCTGCCGCCGCCAGTGGGCACTCATCCATGTAGAAAAGCAATGGGCGGAAAACTACCGCACAACGGACGGCGCGATCATGCACGAAAACGCGCACGACGGCTCATTCACCGAAAGCAGGGGCGACCTCGTCATCACGCGCGATATGCGCGTCTTTTCCCGCACGCTCGGCGTATCAGGCGCGTGCGACGTGCTGGAATTCCGCCGCGGCGAGACGGGCATTCCGCTCAAAGGCCGCGAGGGCCTGTGGCAGCCCTATCCCGTGGAGTATAAGCGCGGAAAGCCGAAAGAGGGCACGGAAGACACGCTCCAGCTCTGTGGACAGGCGATGTGCCTTGAAGAAATGCTCTGCTGCGAGATCCCGCGCGGCGCGCTCTATTACGGCGAGCCGCGGCGGCGCACGGAAGTCGACTTCACCCCTGCGCTGCGGCAGGAGGTGCGTGCCCTCCTTGAAGAGATGCATGCGCTCTATGCGCGCGGCAGCACGCCGAAGGTAAAGCCAACAAAGGGCTGCAACGCCTGCTCGCTGAAAGGATTGTGTCTGCCAAAGCTGATGAGAAGCAAGTCCGTTTCCGCGTATCTGCGCGGCGCAATGGAGGGAGAGCAATGAGACAGCTTTTGAACACGCTTTTTGTCACATCGGAGGATATTTACCTCTCGCTGGACGGGGAAAACGTTGTGGCGAACCGCGGCGGGGAAGCGGTCGCCCGCTATCCGCTGCACACGCTGCAAAGCATCGTCTCATTTTCCTACGCGGGCGCGTCGCCCGCCCTGATGGGCGCATGCGCGCAGCGGGAGATTGGACTTGCGTTCTGCTCGCCGCGCGGGAAATTTCTCGCCCGTGTAGCAGGTCAGGCGCAGGGGAACGTCTTGCTGCGGCGGATGCAGTACCGCGTGGCGGACGACCCGTCGCAGAGCTGTCGCGTCGCCGGAATGATGATCTTCGGCAAGGTCTACAACGCAAAATGGAGCGTGGAGCGCACGCGCCGCGACCACGCCATGCGCATTGACGAATCGCGCTTTTCAGCCGTGTCCGACCAGTTACAGGGGCTTCTGCCGCAGATCGCAGCGGAGACGTCGCTCGACAGTCTGCGCGGCCTCGAGGGTGTCGGTGCAGCGGCATATTTCAGCGTGCTGGACGACATGATCTTGCAGGGAAAAGAGACGTTTTTCTTCCGCGAGCGCAGCCGCCGTCCGCCGCTCGATGCGTTCAACGCGCTGCTGTCGTTTGCTTACAGTCTGCTCGCGCACGACTGCGCCTCGGCGCTTGAAAGCGTAGGGCTGGACGCCTACGTCGGATATCTCCACCGCGACCGCCCCGGGCGGGAGTCTCTGGCGCTCGATCTGATGGAGGAGCTGCGCCCGTGCTTTGCCGACCGCTTTGTGCTCACGCTCATCAACAACCGTGTGCTCAAAGCGATCGATTTTGACTTCCGCGAGAGCGGCGCGGTGCTGCTGACGGACACAGGGCGCAGGACGTTCCTGCAGAAGTGGCAGGAGCGAAAAAAGGAGACCATCACGCATCCGTTTCTCGAGGAAAAGATACCGTGGGGTCTGGTACCGTATGTACAAAGCCTGCTGCTCGCGCGGTACCTGCGCGGCGACTTGGACGACTATCCGCCGTTTTTATGGAAGTGAGGCGCCTATGCTGGTTCTGATCACCTACGATGTGAACACGAGCGACGCCGCCGGACGCGGGCGGCTGCGCAGAATCGCAAAGGAATGTGTCAATTACGGTCAGCGCGTGCAGAATTCGGTGTTCGAATGCCTGCTGGACACGGCGCAGTGCCGGAAGCTGCAAAATGAACTCTGTAAGATCATTGACCCAGAAAAGGACAGCCTTCGATTTTACTACTTGGGCAAGAAGTACGAGAATAAAATCGAACACTTCGGCTGCAAGCAGACGTATCTGCCCGAGGAACCGATGATCTTATAGTGCGAAGCACAAGTGCGCAGAGATCACTTGGGCGGTTCGCACCCAAAATCCGCATGGTTTTCCTGCATCAAAAAGGAGCAGAATGCCCTGACAGGCGGCATTCTGTGCAAAAGCATCTGAAATTTGTCTGTTATCGCAAAAATGTGCATAGTGATTTGTACACTTTTGTGAAGCTGCCGCTCAGACTATGGATGAAGTGCGCCGTGCCATGAAAATCAACTATTTTGAAGATGCGGCATTGATTGAAGAGCAGGCAAAGCGCTTCGCAGAACAATAAGAATATGGATATTGAAGAACTATACAGCCGGTTTACGGAGTGTAACGGACTGACGACCGACAGCCGTCATTGTCCGGAGGGTTCTATGTTTCTGGCCCTGAAAGGAGAAACATTTAATGGCAATGCGTTTGCGGCACAGTCGCTGGCACAGGGATGCCGTTATGCTGTGGTCGATGAACCACAGTATGCATCACCGGAGAATCCACGTATCTTGCTGGTGGAAAATTGTCTTCAGACGTTGCAGCAGCTGGCCAATTATCATCGTCGTAAGTTAGGAACTCGCATGGTGGGAGTAACCGGTACCAACGGAAAAACCACTACGAAGGAACTGATTGCGGCCGTATTGAAAGAGAAATTCAATGTGCTCTATACACAGGGAAATTTCAATAACCATATTGGCGTGCCCTTGACCTTGTTGCGCCTGAGACCGGAACATGAGATAGCTGTCATTGAAATGGGAGCTAATCATCCGGGTGAAATCAAGACGCTGGTTCACATTGCTGAGCCCGATTGCGGTATTATTACCAATGTGGGAAAGGCGCATCTGGAAGGATTCGGTTCTTTTGAAGGAGTCATCCGCACCAAAGGAGAACTGTATGACTATCTTCGGGAAAAAGGAAATGCCACCATTTTCATTCAGAATGAGAATCCTCATTTGAATAAAATTGCGGAAGGACTGAGTTGTGTCCGTTACGGACAGACTTCGGGGCTGGATGTGAGTGGAACAGTGCTTTCTTGTTCTCCGTTCTTGCATTTGGGCTGGACGGCTGGAGGTGCGTCACACGAGGTGAAAACACACCTGATAGGTGCCTACAACCTGGATAATGCATTGGCTGCGGTTGCTATTGGTCGTTATTTCGGCGTGGAAGATACACAAATCTGTCATGCGCTTTCCTCTTATGTGCCTCAGAACAATCGTTCACAGCTTGTTCAGACGGAATCCAATACGCTGATTGTGGATGCGTATAATGCAAATCCTACCAGTATGATGGCAGCGCTGCTTAACTTCCGTCAGATGGAAGCCGAGCACAAGGTAGCTATCCTGGGTGCTATGAAAGAGCTGGGTGAAGGAAGTCGGGAAGAGCATCAGAAAGTAGTGGACTTCCTGAACGAATGTCAGTTTGAACGCGTGATTTTAGTTGGGCCGGAGTTTGCCGGACTCTCTGCTTCGTTTGAACATTATGAGAACGTGAAGGAGGTAGAAGCTATGCTGGCTGCTCATCCTGTTCAGCATTGTTGCGTGCTGATAAAGGGCTCCAATAGTATGAAGTTGAGTGAACTTCCAGCTTGTCTGTAAGAAATATTATTTTTTTACGAACAGTCCGTATTGAAGTAGATGCTTTGAATACGGACTGTTTTTTGTATCCGTATCTCAAACATTTGAATAGAAATATGTGACGATTTGGTCAAAAAGGGCAGGATTTTATCCATTCGGCTTTCCTTGCCCGTTTTTTATCCCTCCTTGACGAAATTTTTATACCTTTTTTGGTCTGAAAGTTCTACTTTTGCAAAGGATACTTAATAGATAAACTATGAAGCACATCTTGTTACTTCTAATAGGCTTTTTCATTTGGGGTGAAATTTCGGCACAACGACTCGTTAAGGTGGGTGACGGCTATAGCTCAACATCCGTCAATACGACCGTATTCCGTAATAGTTCGCTAGTTACGGACGGGGAAGTGCAATACATATCTTATTATGATGCCGATGGATATTTAACTGTCGGTAAACGTACTTTGGGAACTACTGACTGGACACTACAGCGCAGTCAGTATAAGGGAAATGTAGCCGATGCACACAATGTCATCAGTATGATGGTAGATGGGGATGGTTATCTGCATCTTTCTTTTGACCATCATGGTAATAAATTAAATTATTGCAAGAGTACGGCACCCGGAGCTTTGACGTTAGGAGAAAAAGAAGCGATGACCGGTAAGGATGAAGAAGATGTCACGTATCCGGAGTTTTATCGGATGCCGGATGGTGATTTGTTGTTTGTATACCGTTCAGGAGCTTCAGGAAGAGGTAATCTGGTATTGAATCGTTATGATTTGAAGAGTCGGAAGTGGACACGTGTACAGGATGTGCTGATTGACGGAGAAAATCAGCGAAATGCCTACTGGCAACTATATATGGACAAGGCTGGAGTGATTCACTTGTCGTGGGTATGGCGTGAAACCTGGATGGTAGAAACAAATCATGACCTTTGTTATGCATATTCTCCTGATGAGGGAAAGACGTGGTACAAATCGACAGGTGAGAAATATACCTTGCCTATTTGTAAGGATAATGCAGAATATGCTTGTCACATTCCTCAAAATAGTGAATTGATAAACCAGACGAGTATGAGTACCGATGCGGAAGGACATCCTTATATTGTGACCTACTGGAGAGATGCAGACAGTGAGATTCCTCAATATCGGCTGGTATGGAACGACGGGAAAGGATGGCAGAACCGTCAGATTATGAATCGATCGCTGGGATTCTCTTTAAAAGGTGGAGGTACAAAAATGATTCCGATTTCACGCCCACGTATTGCGGTAGATAAAGGGAAGGCTTATTTTGTGTTCCGTGATGCAGAACGTGGCAGTAAGGTTTCTATGGCTTATACAGATGATGTGAAGTCGGGTGAATGGCAGGTGAAAGACCTGACCGATTTCTCTGTAGATGCCTGGGAGCCCAGCTATGATACGGAGTTGTGGAAAACACATCGGAAACTGCATGTATTTGTGCAGGAAACACATCAGGGAGACGGGGAAAAAGTCAAGGCTTCCGAGGCAACTCCTGTGTATGTATTGGAAATAAATTAATCTCAAAATAAAACTATGAAACAGGTATTCAAATTAGTATTGGCTTGCGCTGTCGGAGTATTGCCGATGTCGGTTGGGGCCAAAGATTCCGAAGCGGCCGAGGTTCGGAAAATGATTGATAAGGTAAATCAGCATTGGCAGGCAGAAAATTCGCCGGAAGTACGTTCATTCTGGGATAATGCTGTATATCATACGGGCAATATGGAAGCCTATTTTCTGACGGGAAATGAGACTTATCGTACTTATTCTGAAACTTGGGCAAACTACAACCAGTGGAAGGGAGCGAAGAGTGATAACCGTGCGGAATGGAAATATTCTTATGGAGAGTCGGACCAGTATGTCCTTTTTGGTGACTACCAGATTTGTTTCCAGACTTATACCGATTTGTACAATTTAGCTCCGGATGATAAGAAAATCAAACGTGCGCGTGAGGTTATGGAATATCAGATGAGTACTTCACAGAATGACTATTGGTGGTGGAGTGATGCGTTGTATATGGCGATGCCGGTAATGACAAAACTTTACAAGGTGACTCATAACACGCTGTATCTGGATAAATTGTATGCTTATTTGCAGTATTCTGACAGCATCATGTTCGATAAGGAAGAGAATCTTTATTACCGTGATGCAAAATATATTTATCCGAAACACAAGACGGTAAACGGTAAGAAGGATTTCTGGGCCAGAGGTGATGCCTGGGTATTGGCCGGACTGGCTAAAGTGTTGAAGGATTTGCCGGAAGAATATAAGCATCATCAGTTCTTTGTGGATAAATTTCAGAAGATGGCAAAAGCCGTCGCAGCTATCCAACAGCCTGAAGGTTACTGGACACGCAGCATGATGGATCCGGAATTTGCACCGGGACCGGAAACCAGTGGTACGGCACTGTTTACATACGGATTCTTATGGGGTATAAACAATGGGTATTTGGAAAAAGATATATATATGCCAGTGGTGCAGAAGGCATGGAACTATTTGTCAAAGAAAGCGCTTCAGAAAGATGGAACGGTAGGTTATGTACAGCCTATCGGTGAAAAAGCAATCCCCGGACAAGTAATTAATGCAAAGTCTACCGCTAATTTTGGAGTGGGAGCCTTTTTGTTGGCTGCTTGTGAGTATGTTCGTTACTTGGAAGCACCTCAAACTGCTGATCGTGCTTATTGGTGCAAGCTGGCTTATCAGATGGCTTATCCGGTATTGAGCAACATGGCAAAAGGAGAGTTGCAGAAGAATATGCAGCTGGAAGTTAGTCCCACATGGGATGGCCGAAACAAAAAGGTGGCTTATATGGAAACGTTCGGTCGTTTGATGGCTGGTATCGCTCCTTGGCTGACGCTGCCGGATGATGATACTGAAGAAGGAAAGATGCGTAAAGAACTTCGTGAAATGGCTTTGAAAAGTTATGCAAATGCTGTGAACCCGCAAAGTCCGGACTATTTGTTGTGGAGACAGGAGGGCCAGACCCTGGTGGATGGTGCTTACGTGGCAGAAAGCTTTCTTCGTGCTTACGATCAGTTGTGGAAACCATTGGATGAAACCACTAAAAAGCGTTATATAGAAGAATTTCAGCAGTTACGTCGTATAGATCCTCCTTATACCAACTGGCTGTTGTTCTCATCTACGATAGAAAGTTTCCTGGCAAAAGCAGGAGCTTCATTCGATGAATATCGTGTGAATTCAGCTATTCGTAAGGTAGAAGAATGGTATACGGGAGATGGCTGGTATGCCGATGGTCCTTCTTTTGCATTCGATTATTACAGCAGTTATGTGTTCCATCCGATGTATCTTGAAACCCTTCAGGCTATGAAGGATGCAAAAGTGCGTAGCCGGATAGATTATGGAAAGTATTATGACCGCGCATTGAAACGTGCCCAGAAATATAGTTTGATTCTGGAGCGTTTCATTTCTCCGGAAGGAACCTTCCCCGTATTCGGTCGTTCCATTCCTTACCGTATGGCTACTATGCAACCTTTGGCTTTAATGGCATGGTATCAGGAGTTGCCTGCAGGCGTAAGCAGTGCTCAGGTACGCTGTGCATTGACTGCGGTGATGAAACGTATGTTTGCCAGTGGACACAATTTTAATGAAGGTGGTTTCTTGACCATCGGATTTACTGGACGTCAGCCGAATGTAGCCGACTGGTATACCAACAACGGAAGTTTGTATATGACTTCTCTGGCATTCTTGCCGTTGGGACTTCCAGCTTCTCATCCTTTCTGGACCGATGCACCACAGGAATGGACCAGCGTACGTGCATGGGGTGGAAAACCTTTCCCGAAGGATCACCATTGGAAAGATGAAATCCGTACATGGGATTTGTTTTAAGAAACTATTGAGTTTTGTAAATAAGGGATAATGAACTGCGACTGAGATTCTGGGGCTTATTTCGGATTGCTTCCTGAATCTCAGTCGTAATTGTTGTAATAAAGATATAATAAATAAATTTGATGTATGGGGCTGAAATCAATTAGTCTTTTGGGTGTGCTTTGTTTTCTTTTGCTAGCGGCATGTACAACTGAACCTCCCAAAGAAATTCGTAGTGGTGAACTCTGGCCTGACAATCAGGGGGTACATGTAAATGCCCACGGAGGCGGTATATTGTATCACGATGGTACTTACTACTGGTATGGTGAGAATAAATCCGACTCTACCAGCAGTGCCATGGTGGGAATTATGTGTTACTCTTCAAAGAACCTGACTGACTGGAACAACGAAGGAGCCGTTTTACCTGTAGTGTTGAACGATTCTACCAGTGACATTGTACAGGGATGTGTAATGGAACGTCCAAAAGTAATCTATAATGAAAAGACGAAGAAGTTTGTCATGTGGTTCCATCTGGAATTGAAAGGAAAAGGCTATGCTGCAGCCCGTTCAGCGGTGGCCGTCTCAGATTCTCCTACCGGACCGTTCAAGTATATTCGTTCGGAACGTATTAATCCGGGAGTGCTTCCTTTTGATATGAATGAAACACAGCGTGCCATGCTGGATACATTGGATGCAGAGAAGTATAAGGAATGGTGGACACCAATGTGGTATGAAGCTATTCACAAAGGTTTGTTTGTGAAACGCGACCTGCAAGGAGGACAAATGGCACGTGATATGCAGCTTTTTGTTGATGAAGATGGAAAAGCCTATCACATTTACTCGTCAGAAGACAATCTGACACTACAGATTGCAGAATTGAGTGATGATTACCTGACTCATACAGGGAAGTATGTGCGTATGGCTCCAGCCGGACACAATGAAGCTCCGGCCATATTCAAGAAGAGTGACGGTACATACTGGATGATTACTTCTGGCTGTACAGGATGGGATCCAAATGAGGCACGCATGTTCTCTGCTCCTAGCATCTGGGGACCTTGGACACAACATCCAAATCCTTGTCGTGGAGAAAAATCGGAAATCACTTTTGGCGGACAGAGTACGTATGTACTTCCGGTACCGGGAAAGAAAGACGCCTTTATCTTTATGGCAGATATCTGGCGGCCTAAGCATCCGAGTGATGCCCGTTATATTTGGTTACCTGTTCAATTTGAAAATGGGATACCTTATATCGAGTGGATGGATAGCTGGACACTTGATTTCTTCAATAAGAAATAATAAGAATAATAAATGCCTGTCTGGATTGTTCAGACAGGCATTTATTGTTTTACAATAGTTCGTTAAAAATTCGCCAAGCCTAAGCGGCTCTGGCAGTAAATAAAATG
>OHAQ01003027.1_pt1 | contig 11789 bp, 10 predicted proteins | sample 1577111 | NCBI WGS metagenome assembly OHAQ01 (sample SAMEA3541549, study PRJEB24748) | human gut metagenome | biome: human gut; feature: human-associated habitat; material: faeces | place: China | collected 2012 | reverse complement strand
TAGATCCGGAGACCCTTTGCCATTCCGTAGAGGAATTTCAACGGGTGAAATTGCGCCTCGTTCTGTCCCTTATCGTGGTGGTCGCCGCCTATGCGCTGGTGTTCATCTCCGACTACCTGTTCCTCACCGACTTCCGCCTGTGGTGCTTCATCACCATCCGTGCATTTGCACCCATGCATTTTGCCACCATTGCAAAGTATCTGGTGTTCTGGCTGGTGTACTACATTGCCCTGTCTGTTGCCACCAACGGCTTCAACTTTGTACAGCTGGGTAAGTCCAATTGGCTCAGCACTCTGGTGCAGATGTTCTTCGTCTTTATCGGACCCGAGATCATGATCGGCGTTCAGTACATCACCTTCTACAACAAGGGTTTCCTGTGGTCCGAGCTTACTCACCTTGGCGGCTCCATTACCGGCATCTGGCTCTACCCCATCGTTTTCATGCTGCCCCTTGCCGTCTTTGTGTGCAGCAAGATCTACAAGAAGTCCAAAAACCCCTACATCGGCGGCATCATCATGGGCATTCTCGCCTGCGTGGTCTCCGTCACCAACACCCTCACCCTAGGCTAAGCGCACCCACTCTGTTCCTCTGGATCAGGGCTGCAGCGGTGTGACTGCGTTGTAGAAAAGCCGGGCTGCTCCACAGTTTCTGTGCAGCAGCCCGGCTTTGTGTTATCTGGGCATTTTTAAGATCAGCGGTTGGGTGCCATCCTTATTCCATCAAAAGCCATTGGGATGGCCGAGTATTTTATACCAACAGGTATGCGCTGTGGAGCTTTTATTCTGCGATGGGCATGGTCTGGTATCGTGAAGAGGATGAACACCCGGTTCTGCTCGTCCAGCCAGCCGTTTTTCACGGACAGGCTCATGCGGTCCAGCAGGATACCGTACAGGGTCTTGGCATCGGTTGACAGGCTCTGGAACCGTGGCTCCTGAAACAGAGCCTTTGGAATGCGGTAGAACGAAAACAGCTCTCCGGCTTGCCCGTAGAAATAATCAAGGATCATGCTGTTTTTCAACCGTCTGTCCTAAAACGAACGTGATTCTTCGTGCGTAGGAAGATGTTTTTGCAACATAAATAACAGGCATTTTGAAAACTCACCTCCAGTCTTCCAGTTGGGATATGTACGAAAAATTAACGCTATACCGTATATGTTTTGCGGTGCGTATACCGATTGCTATATTTTGTATAGAGCAACGCGATATTTGATAACTTTTTTTGGGCATTTTCATCTTCGCTGGGTGCGTAACCGTCGGCACTGTTTTTGCCGATTTGTGCAATAAAAAAGAAACAGCCAGAAAAATCTAACTGTTTCTCGTCAATTTTATTGTATAGGGGATATAATCCGAATCATCCCCATACGGTGCGTGATCCGCAAGAAGTATTCAGATGGTCGCCCGTTCAAATCGCATCTGAAGCGCATCCCTCCTGAAGTGTGACTTTTTCACATTGAAGCAAGAACGGCAATTTTTTCTCGAAAGTAATGCTCGTCTGAAAACCCGCATTACGCCTATATTTTTTTGCCGTTTCGCAAAGAAATGTTCTGTTCTTTGGGGGCTTCTTTAAGGTCCGCATGGGAGAGCGTTCGGTTCGCATCCGAGAGGTCAAGGGTTCGAATCCCTCTAGGTCCATAAAACGCCGTATCGTGTTAAACGATACGGCGTTTCTTTTTGTCTTGGGTAGCTGTTTTTTCAATACAGCTGCCCATCGGGATGTGATACAAGCAAGTTGCTACCCGATAACCTCAAAAACAAATTATACTACGATTGTTTTTAAAAAGTTCTGCATCACTACTCGCACCAGACAAGGAAGACCCAAACCTTTTCTCGAAAGAGAAGGGTTCGGATTTTTTGTTTTTGGCGGCGTGCCCCGCCGCACAACAAAAGCATCCGCAGCGCATGGCCGGGCTGCTTCAGCTCAGGCGCAGTGCGCTGCGGATGCTTATTTTTTATGCCGCGCCCCCTCTCCTGATGGGAAAGTCAGAGCATCGGCTGCGTTTTGATGTCATTTGCCGGAACACGCCTGCGTTCTTGGCTCCCCGGTCAGGGGAGCTTCCGGGCGAAGCGAGACTGAGAGGTTTTATCCCGCCAGCTTGCGGTAGGCGTTCAGCACCTGATAGGCCGGGATGCTGCTGCCGGGGGCAAATTTGCCGTTCAGGCGGCGCTTCATCAGCCCCTGCTCCACGCACCACTGGGCTGCCTTGGCGGTATCCGGGTCTGCCACGTCTGCAAAGGCCGGAGCGTCGGCAGGCTCGGGACGGCCTGCGGTGTTCCACAGCAGCAGCGCGGTCTGGGCGCGGTTCTCGGGTGCAGCCACGCCTTCCGGCAGCAGGGCTTGCAGCTTGCGGCCGGAAACATAATTGTACACGCCGTAGCCCACAACGCCAGCCGCCACTGCGCCTGCCGCCGCCACGATGACGACCGCACCGCCGCCGTCACCGCCGCCGGTAGAGCCGCCGCCCGGGGTAGAACCGCCGCCCGGGGTCAGGCTGCGGACATAGCCGCAGACGTTGCAGGTGGTATCCTTGTCGTCATCGTAGACATGGGCTTCGGTGTCCTGCACCGTATGGCAGATGGGACACTCCATCCAGTGACTGTGCTCGTCGTGGGTCATTTCCATCTTGTGGTCATGCTCAAATCCGCCCGGATTCAGCGACACCGAATAATGCTTTATTGCGCAATATTCCGTATCATCGTTCTGGGTCCAGCTGAGCTCTGTTTCCCGTCCGTTCACTGTACAGACGGTTTCCTCGCTAAACTTATATCCGGGTTTTGCGTACAGACCCACCTGAAGGGTGTACCGTTTGCCCGGCCTGAAGGAGCCGGTGATCGGCTTGCCGCCTACACCATCGCCTTCGACCCAGTAGATCTTGGCGTCACAAACGTCTGCTCCGTTGTCCAGAATAGCAACGGTCTCGTCCGGCATTTTGCCATTTTTGGGGGTGTTTACACGGAGATTCACCTGCTTGATTCTGGTAATGGTCAGCACCTGCAGACTGAATTCGCGGGTCGCTTTGCGACCGCAGTCGTAGGAATAGGTCACTTCGGTTGCGCCATCGTCCACCGTCAGAATGCTGCCGTTTACCGTGCCGCCCTTCCAGTTGGTGGCCTTGCTCACGTCAAACCCGGGGAGGGTGCTCAGGTCAAAGGTGCGGGAGGTTTCTTCAATATTGATGTCGATTTTGTTGTTGTCGCAAGACAGAAAAGCCAAATTTGTGTTTTGGCTCACGTCCAGACTGGTCAGCTGGTTGTCGTCGCAATCCAGATCCAGCAACGCCAGATTCTTGCTCACATCCAGTTTCGTCAGCTGGTTGTCGTCGCAGTTCAAATACCACAATGCTGGATTCTCGCTCACATCCAGACTGGTCAGCCGGTTGTGGCTGCAATTCAGATACTTCAATGCTGGGTTCTGGCTCACATCCAGTTCTGTCAGCTGATTGTCGTCGCAATCCAGATACTCCAATGCTGTGTTTTGGCTCACATCCAGACTGGTCAGCTGGTTGTTGTAACAAACCAGCTTCTTCAGGTTGGGAAAGAACTCAATGCCCTTCAGGCTGGTAATATTTTTGTTGTTGACATCGATCTCAGTGACTGCGTACCGCTCTTCCTGTGACAGAGTGCCGTTCCTGTTTTTGTCAACGTATTTGAGGAGATAACTCCAAAACGCATCGTCCGGGAAGGTATTGGTGTTCTCCACATAGCCGGAGTCGTCGCTATCCGTAGCCGCAAAGGCGCTGAAGGGCAGGAAGGTGAATACCATGGCCAGCGTCAAAAGGGCACTGACAAGGCGCGTTCGGGTTGAGAATCGCTGTTTCATGGGGTGCTCCTTTCTGTTGTAAAAAATATTTTTTTCAGGGCCCCATTCGGGAGAAGCGTCAGCTTCCCCCGAAAAAAGGGTACCCTTTTTCAAAAAGTGGTCATTGCCCGGCAGGGGCAGAATGAGCCTTCGGTTGTCAGCCTCCTGCCAGCTTGCGGTAGGCGTTCAGCACCTGATAGGCCGGGATGCTGCTGCCGGGGGCAAATTTGCCGTTCAGGCGGCGCTTCATCAGCCCCTGCTCCACGCACCACTGGGCTGCCTTGGCGGTATCCGGGTCTGCCACGTCTGCAAAGGCCGGAGCGTCGGCAGGCTCGGGACGGCCTGCGGTGTTCCACAGCAGCAGCGCGGTCTGGGCGCGGTTCTCGGGTGCAGCCACGCCTTCCGGCAGCAGGGCTTGCAGCTTGCGGCCGGAAACATAATTGTACACGCCGTAGCCCACAACGCCAGCCGCCACTGCGCCTGCCGCCGCCACGATGACGACCGCACCGCCGCCGTCACCGCCGCCGGAGGGAGGCGTCACCGGGGGTTCCGGAGGCGTTACCGGGGGTTCCGGAGGCGTTACCGTGCCGCCGCCGGTGCCAGTCACATCCAGTTTGAAACTCACTTCCAACATACCGCTTCTGCACGTATAACCGTAGTACACTGCGTTTTTGCCTTCATCGACTGTCAGCATGTTCCCTTTGACTGTGCCATTGACCCATCCTGTAACCCGTTTTATATCAAAGTTCCCGGGCAGAGTGCTCAGGTTAAACGTGCGGTCAGGGTTCAGGGTAACGGTGTAAACATTATTAAAATCGGAATTGTAAAAATCCGTATAAGTGAAATTGAGGTTCGGGTTGTTGTCCAAATTCAGGCTGGTAAGATGGTTATTCTTAAGCCACAATGTAGTCAATTCTGGACTATCGCTGACATCCAGCACGGTCAGCTGGTTGTGGGCGCAGTTCAGTTCCTTTAAGGCACTCATGTTGTTCAGGTTTAGCTGGGGCAGCTGGTTGTGGGCACAATTCAGTTTCTTCAGCAGTTTATTTTGGCCCAGAATCAGCGATGTCAGCTGGTTGTTTTGGCATTCTACCCTTTCCAGATTGGGTTTATGAGTCACATCTGCGTCCAGCTCTGTCAACTGATTTGCAGAACAGTTGAGTGCTACCAGAATTTTACTGTTTTTGACATCCAGTTGCTCCAGATCATTGTGCGAGCAATCGAGAGTCAGCAATTCTTTCAGATTCGATACATCCAGCTGTTTCAATTGGTTCTCGGAACAATTCAGATGGTAAATTTGGGGATTCTTGCTCAGGTCCAGCTGGGTCAGTTGATTCTTATTGCATATCAATTTTTCCAACTCTGGATTCTGTCTCAGGTCTAATTTCTGGATAGAATTGTTTCCGCAATTCAACTCTTTCAGGTTAGGGAACGCCTCAATGCCTTTTAAGCTGCTGATGTTCTTTCCTTCGACTTCGATTGTTTCAACTTTTCTTTGTTCTTCCACCGTGAGGACATCTCTGCCACCTGCTTTGTAGGTTTTGATGTAATTTCTAAAGTTATCGTCGGGGAAATTATCCTCATTGATGGGCAGACTGGTTTCAAAGATGAATGTGGGGTTTACTCCATTGCCGCAATTGTATTGGTAGCTCACCTCGTCTGCGCCCGCATTCACACTTAGAGTTGTGCCGGAAACAATGCCGCCGTTCCAGAAGGTTGCCTTGCTCACGTCAAAGCCGGGCAGTGTGGTCAAGTTAAACGTTCCGTCTGTACGGACAGCAATGGGACGCCTGTTGCCATCAGCCATTATCGTACCGCTGATTCCAGTAACGTCTACACAAGCCAACCGATTCTTTGCACAATTCAGATGACTCAAACTGTGATTTTGGCTCAGGTCCAGCGTTGTCAGCTGATTATCATTGCATATCAAAGATATCAAGCCGCCATTCTGTTTCACGTTCAGTTCTGTCAATTTATTATTGCTACAATCCAGCTGTGTCAGCTGCGTCTGGTGCCCGACATCCAACTCCATCAATTGATTTCCAGAGCAATTCAGTTCTTTCAGCTTGAGGCATTGGCTGACATCCAACGTCATCAGGTCGTTGTTGGAACAATCAAATTTGACCAGTTCCCCCACGCTATCCATTACGATCTTCGTTATATTGTTATTGGAGCAATCCACCTCTTCAAGATTCAGCCCATAGAGAATGCCCAGATTCATGTAGGTCAGTTTATTATTGGAGCAATTCAGTTTTTTCAGTCCGCTTGAAAGAATAGGATAATACTCTTTCAGTTGATTCCCGGAACAATCCAGCTCCTTCAGTTTGAAATTTTTGCCAACATTAAGTGTTGTCAAGCCAATATCGTGGCAATCCAGCTTTTCGAGATCTTCAAAGGACTCGATTCCCTTAAGATTTTTGATTGCGTAGCTGGTTGGAATCGTCATATTCTGGATATCCACATCGAGCTTGCCATCGTTGTTTGTGTCACAACAATCTCTGAGAAAGCGCCGAAATTCCGCGTCCGGGAACTTAAGTGCAAAATCCGGCGAATCAAAAGCAATTCCTGTGCTCGCCGTGTTTGCCGCAAAGGCACTGAAGGGCAAAAAGGTGAACACCATGGCCAGCGTCAAAAGGGCACTGACAAGGCGCGTTCGTTTTGTGAATCGTTGTTTCATGGGGTGCTCCTTTCTGTTATGGGGTGTATTGCTGCAGGGCGTTTTTCTGAGCGGCGGCGGTGAGGGCATCCAGAGCGCTCATCACGTCCCGGTAGTTTGGAGGAAACTTGTTTTCCCCGTGGGCTTCGATGCGGGTGCCGTCGGCAAGGACGGCTTCCAGCCGGAAGCTGCTGCCGTCCAGCACGTTGGGGTCATGGCCGGAGAAGCCTGCCCAGCCGCCCACGCCGTACTCTTCCAGAATGGCCTTGGCCTGTTCCAGAAGCTCCGGCCCGGCCTGCTCCTGATACACTTCTTCGTGATACAGTTCCAACTCCACCCGGGTGCCCTCGGAGGTGCGGGTGAGACAGGTGCGGGAGATGGGCTGGATATAGCTGCCCTGCTCCCAGAACTCCAACGTTTCAAGGTCAGCCAGCGCCGGGGCGGGGGCCGCAGGCTCCGGGGGTGTTGGGGCGGGGCGGCTGGGGCTGCGGCTGAGCAGTGCCGCCCCCACCGCCAGCCCCAGCAGCACCAGCGAGAAAGTGCGCATGGGTCGTCCCCTCCTTTCTGTGCGCATGGGTCAGTCTCCTTCCCTTGCCGTGGGGGGCAGAATGGTCATTCTGCCGTCCACCACCGCGTCCAGCATCTCGTGCTCCCGGAAATACTCCATCAGAATATCCTGACAGGAGGTTGCCACGCTGCGGGGCTTCTGGAGCTTGCAAAGGGTGTCGTAGGAGATGTTGAAAAAGCTTTCGATGTTTTTAAAGTGGTAGTTCTGCAAGCCCACGGTGAACAGGGCGTCATCGCCGATCTCCTTGCCCACCTCCCTGCCGCAGTAGGTAAAGTAATCAAAATCGCCCTTGCGGCGGTCGTACCGCAGGCGCAGGGTGGAGGGCAGCTGGTAGAACTCCGTATGACCGGTGTAGGCTTCCTCCCGCAGCATGTAATGGAGCATCTGGCGCAGCTGCTGGCCGGTCACCTTGAACATGAATACGCCGTCATCGTAGGGGAAGCCCTCGATAAGGTCGCCGTAGGTAACGATGGGGCCCAGCTTTTCGGCCCGGATGCTGCCGGAGCCGATCAGCATCACATCCACCCCAAGGCTGCGGGTAAAGATATCCGCAAACAGGTTGCCCAGCTCGGTCTCCTGGGTGCGCTCCGGGTGGGTAAGCTCCCGGCGGAAGCGCCCTACGATGTGGCTGTACTTTTCGTCCACCTGACTGGTGAAACGGTGCAGCACCTGCTCCATGGCGGGGTTGCGGGGGCAGGTCTCGGCGCAGATGGGCACGGTGCGCCATGTGTAGGAATCGATGCAGTTGTTGTCCGTGTCCACGATGATGTCAAAGCGCCCGATCTGGTCGGTGCCGGTGCCCGCCTGCGCAATGACCACGCCGTTTTCCTCCACCGCGTGCTCCGGCAGGGTGTGGCTGTGCCCGCCGACGATCAGATCCACTCCCCACGCCGGGTCCAGCTGGCGCGCCAGATGGCGGTCCTCCTCAAAGCCGATGTGGGTCAGCAGCACGGTAAAATCAATGTCGATGCTGTTGTGGGCGTTGCAGATCTTGCCCACCTCGGCGGCAGCGGCGGCAGTGTCCACAAAGGAGCCCACCAGAGATTCGGACTTGGTCTGGTTAATCACGTCCTGCGTGATGATACCGATGAACAGGATGTTCATGCCGTCCACCCGCAGGATCTTGTAGGGGGTAAACAGCCGGGTGGGGGTGTTTTTGATGTAGAGGTTGGCGTTGATGATGGGAAAGCGCGCGCATTTTTCGATGAACAGCAGATGCGCGATGCCGTAGTCCACCTCGTGGTTGCCGATGGTGACCACGTCCGGGGCAAGGGCGTTCATGATCTCGATGGTGGAAAGCCCCTTGTATTCGGAATCAATGACCGAGCCCCGGAACATATCACCTGCAATGACGTAGAGGGTGTTGGGCTGTTCTGCCCGCACCTTTTCGATGTAGCCGGACAGCATGGAAACGCCGCCCACCAGTTTTTCGTCCACCTGCTCTGCCAGAAAGTCTCCGTGCAGATCATTGGAGTGGAGGATGGTGATCGTTTTGGTGTGTTTCATGGTGCATTCCTCCCGGTGTTTGTGCGCGCCGGTCAGCCCATGGCCTCCTGCCGTGCAAAGTAGACCGTGTTGACAAGGCTCAGGTAGCTCTCTTCGCCCTCCAGATAGAACTTCAGGGCAAGGGTGTCCTCGTCCTCCAGCGTGACGGCGTAGCGGGAGCCGTCCTCCCCGGTAAAGGTGGCGTACCACTCCTGATTGGAGCGGAAGGGTACCTCCGGGGTGCCCTCCTGATAGAACAGGTCGGCTTCCTCCACGTTCAGCTCCGGGTAGGGGGTGATGTAGCTGGCGGTCAGGGGCAGCTGGCTGCCCTCGGTATCGGCATCGGTGGGCAAAAAGCACATCCGGTCGGCATCTGCGGGGTCGGTGTCAAAATAGCCCTCGTCGGTGTCGCGGCCGGTCTCCAGCCAGTTGCCCTCCAGCGACCAGGGGCTGGTGGCGGTCTCCCAATCGTCCCCTTCCGGGTAGATGGTAAAATCGCACACGCCCTCGGCTTCCACCACATGGCCGTTCTCGCCGGAAAGGAAGGGGCTGAACACCAGCTCTTCGCCGGCGGTGGGGTACAGTTCCACCTCGGTGTTGGGGGCGATATCGCTGATGTTGCACAGCAGCAGGATTGGCTGACCGTCCTCACTGTAATAAAGCTGTTTGCCGCGCTGGAGCGGGTTTTCGGCATCGTCTGTCAGGCTCGTCTCGTAGACGAACAGGGTGGCATCCGGGTCCTGCGGGAAGATGCAGTACAGGTCGCACCCGCCATCCGGTGCCACGACCCAGTGATCCTGCGGGATGTCATAGACGAAGCTCCACAGCTGGCGTAAGTCCGGCTGGCTGTCCAGCACCTTCTGCACATCGGTGGTCACCTCATAGGAGCCGCCCAGATACAGCACACAGGCGCGGTATTCGTCCTCCCCTGCCAGAAGGCGCATGTAGGTCACGTCCTCCGGCTCGGTGTACTCCTGTTTGGCGGAGGACGATGCGATCATGTTGTCTCCGTCCAGCATTTTTTCGGGCTTGGAGCTGGACGCGCTGCTGCCTTTGCCGCAGCCCACCAGACCGATGGCCAGCGCCAGCAGGGCTGCCAAAAGTTTCAGGTTTTTCATAGGTTCTCCTTTCTCATGCCCTGCCGGGGCGCACCTCAGGGGGCAGCGCCGGGCGTTGGGGGTTGGGAAAAATCATACACGCCATCCACCGGCACAGGGCGGCCGGTCTCGGCGGAAAGCTGCGGGTTCCAGTCCAGCGGGCGTCCGGTGCTGCAATAGACCGTTACCATGGTGTTGGTGTCCTCCCTGCTGCCGTTGCACAGCAGCAGAATGGGCTGGCCACCCTGCCTGCCGTAAAGCTCCTTGCCCGTCTCGTTCGGGTACTGAGGATCCTGCTTTTCATAGACAAAAAGCGTATCCTCCTTACGCACGGCAAAGATGCAGTACAGCTCCCGCCCGCCGCCCGGCGCTGTGACCCAGCGGTCTGCCGGGATGTCCGCAACGAACTGCCACGGCTGTTCCGGTAAGCTGTCCAGCACGGCATGCACATCGGTGGTGCGCTCCGGGACGCTGCCCAGATAGAGCACCCCGGCAAGCTCTCCGCTGTCCCCGGCCAGCTGCCGCAGCGCGGCAAGCTGCTCCGGCTCAGCAGAATCGGCACCGGAAGCCGCTGTGCTGCTGCCCTGCCCGGCGCTGCCGGGGGCGGGGCGGACGGGGTCGCCGTCCACCGCACCGCACCCTGCCAGACTGAAAGCCAGTGCAAGCAGTGCTGCAAAAGTTTTCATGGCTTTCATGTCAGCCCCTTTGTTTTATGCCCACGGGTCGGCAGACGCCGGGATGCGGATACCGGTCATCAGGTACTGATCCCACAAGAACCACTGCCCGTCGCCCTTGCGGCGCAGCTTGATGGGGCGGGGGCTGTCGGCGCCGCCGCAGGGGATGAACAGCTTGCAGTAACCTTCCTCCACGTTGGAGGTGTGGTTGCTGCCCACCAGCAGGGTGAAGGGCTGGCGGGGGGTATAGCCGTTTTCCGGCGACGCACCCACAAAGTAGGAGAACGGGATATAGCTCTTGCCGTCCCGGAAGCGGTCGTTCAGGAAGGAAATCTCCTGCCCGTTCATGGGGCGGGGACCCCGCAGCCAGTTGAGCATCTCCAGCCCGATGGATTTGTCGGCACCGTAGGCGCACAGCGCGCAGACGGTGAGGGCTGCGGTCTTGAAGGGGGTGTCCAGACTGGCCTCCGGCAGTGCCTGCATCTGGGCAAGGCTTTCCGGCAGAGCCTGAAAGGTAAAGGTGACGGTCTGGTTGCCGGAAACATTTGCGGCGGCCTGCTTCATCTTATCAAAAAGTCCCATGAAAATACTCCTTTCTGTTTCAGCTGTGAGGGTTCAGCTCCGGTTCGGGTCATGGCGGGGCACGGTCCGCCTGCGGACGATCTTCTGGTTCAGATCCAGACTGAGGTTTACAAAATAACCGTTTTCAAAATACCATGCAAGGTCCTTTGTGTCCATGCCAACGCTGTTGCACAGCCACCGCAGGGGCACCTCCGGCCCGGAGTAGCTCTCCACCCTGCGGGCGATGGTTCTTGCATGGTAGCGGCGTTTTTCGTTGCGTGCGAACAGAACAAGGGGCACTGCGCCCACCACGATCCAGAACACATACCCGACAACGTGGGAGGTGTCCTTGGCCTGCAGGTCCAGACAGAGGGTATACAACCCGCCAAAAGAGCAGAACACGCAGAAGGCAAGCCCCGCGTTCCGCAGCCATTTGAGGACACGGGGGATCTCACCCCGGGCTTTTTCCGAGAGATAAGGGTTCATAAACATGCTCCTTTCAGAACGAGCCGCCTCCACCGCCGTGGGTGGTGCCGCTGGAAGAGGTGTGGGTGGAGCTGCCGCCGGAATCGCTGGAGCGGGACTCCTTCGGTCGCTCGGTGCGGTGCACGTCACGGTACAGGAACAGCTCCCGGCTGTTGGTCAGATTCATGCTGCCCTCCCGCACATAGCTGGCGGCATTCTCCTGGAACGCCACGCTGCGCAGCTGGCTTTTCATCACATGGACGACGACCCATGCCAGCACAAGGCCGATGCCCAGCGCAAGGAACAGGTACATGAGAGACAGCGGCTCCCGGGGCAGGTTATTCACGTCATAGGGGTGGCCCGCCCGGGCAGCGTCAATGTAGGTATCCGACCATTGGACAAAGGTGCGGAAGGCACCGGCGTAGTCTCCATCGGCCATGAAGTAACCTCTTTCAGTACAGACCACAATGTTAATGTTTCTGGTGCTA
>OHAQ01003025.1_pt1 | contig 11801 bp, 9 predicted proteins | sample 1577111 | NCBI WGS metagenome assembly OHAQ01 (sample SAMEA3541549, study PRJEB24748) | human gut metagenome | biome: human gut; feature: human-associated habitat; material: faeces | place: China | collected 2012 | reverse complement strand
CCCATGCATGGGTGGATTGTGGAATATCTCTACTCCCATCAGAGTGAGCCGGTCTTCCAGCGGGACATCGAGCGGGATTTTTCCATTACCCGCTCCACCGTGACCAACATCCTGCAGCTGATGGAGCGCAAGGGCTACATCCAGCGCCAGAGCGTGCCGCAGGATGCCCGGCTGAAACAGCTGGTGCTGACGGAAGAGGGCGTCCGCTTCCATGAAAACACCATCCTCTCCTTCCACCAGACGGACGACTATGTGGCCGGGCTGCTGACGGAAGAGGAAAACGCCGAGCTGCTCCGGCTGCTGAACAAGCTGAGGGACGCGCTGAAGTGAACCATTTGAAATGGCCGCCGCATGCGCTCTGGCCATATTCAGCGGAAGAATTATTTTGCTTTGCATTTGCGTGGAAAGCTCCCGGTTGGCCCGCCCAAGTATAACGCAAGAGGGTTCGACTCTTGTCAAAACGCCGAAAAGATGTTTGTGAAAATGTTAATTATGAACAATTTCCGAAAGTTTTGCAAACATCTTGACATTAAATCTGTTTTGTATAGAATTGTTTTGTACCAAACAAATAAAATTAACAGGAGGTAACTCAGATGATCAAAAAGCTCGTGTCACATCTGGGCGAGTACAAACGCGCCGCAGTCCTGACACCGCTCTTTGCAGCCCTGGAAGCCGTGATGGATGTGCTGCTGCCCACCATCATGGCCTTTATCATTGACCTGGGCATTGAAAAGGGCGATATGCACGCCATCGTCAAGTATGGTCTGCTCACCTTTCTTGTGGCAGCCATTGCGCTGCTGCTGGGCGTTCTGGCCGGTAAATATGCCGCCGAGGCATCCACCGGCTTTGCCGGCAATCTGCGCGATGCCATGTATGAGAACATCCAGCACTATTCCTTCTCCAACATCGACAAGTTCTCCACGGCGGGCCTTGTCACCCGTATGACCACCGACGTGACCAACGTGCAGAATGCGTTCCAGATGATCGAGCGCATGTGCGTGCGTGCCCCGGTACATCTGGTGTTTGCACTGTTCATGGCTGTGGTCATCGGCGGCCCGTTGTCGCTGGTGTTCGTGGTGGCGGTAGTCTTTCTGGTGGTGGTGCTGGCCAGCATCATGATCCCCACCTTCCACATCTTTGACCGCGTGTTCAAGAACTACGACAACCTGAACGCCTCGGTGCAGGAGAATGTGTCCGCCATCCGCGTGGTCAAGAGCTTTGTGCGCGAGGGTTTTGAGAACGAGAAGTACACCAAGGCCTGCGAGAGCCTGTACAACCAGTTCGTCAAGGCTGAGAGCCGCCTGAGCTTCAACAACCCTGCCATGCTCACCGCCGTTTACGGCTGCAACATCGCCCTGAGCTGGCTGGGTGCCAAATATGTGCTGCATGGTGCCATCACCACCGGTCAGCTCAACGCCCTGTTCGGATACATCATGAACATCCTCATGGCCCTGATGATGCTGAGCATGGTCTTTGTGATGATCGCCATGTCGGCCGCTTCCGCCAAGCGTATCGTGGAAGTGCTGGACGAGACCACCGACCTGCCCCCGGCCAAGCAGCCGGTGCAGCAGGTGAAGGACGGCAGCATCGAGTTCGACCATGTTTCCTTTCAATATAAGCATGGTTCGGGCCGTCCGGTGCTGAACGATATCACCTTTTCCATCAAGCCCGGCGAGACGCTGGGCATCATCGGCGGTACCGGCAGTGCAAAGTCCAGCCTGGTGCAGCTGATCCCCCGCCTGTACGATGCCGAAAGCGGTACCGTGCGGGTAGGCGGTGTGGATGTGCGGGATTACAACCTGGACGTCCTGCGCCGCGAAGTGTCCATGGTGCTGCAGAAGAACGTGCTGTTCAGCGGCACCATCCTCGACAACCTGCGCTGGGGCGATGAGAACGCCAGCGAGGAAGAGTGCATCCGGGTGGCCAAGCTGGCCTGCGCCGATGAGTTCATCGAGCGCTTCCCGGATAAGTACAATACCTGGATCGAGCAGGGCGGCTCCAACGTGTCCGGCGGCCAGAAGCAGCGCCTGACCATCGCCCGCGCCCTGCTGCGCAAGCCCAAGGTGCTGATTTTGGACGACTCCACCAGCGCCGTGGATACCGCGACCGATGCCAAGATCCGCAAGGCCTTCCGGGAGGAGATTCCCGGCACGACCAAGATCATCATTGCACAGCGTATCTCCTCGGTGCAGGATGCAGACCGCATTCTGGTGCTGGAGAACGGCCAGATCAACGGTCTGGGCACCCACGCAGAGCTGCTGGCGACCAACGCCATCTATCAGGAGGTCTACAACAGCCAGACGCAGGGCGGCGGCGATTTTGACAAGCAGGGAGGTGCGCAGTAATGGCAGTAAAAGAAGTACATGGCCCCGGCCCGCGGGGCGCACGGGGGCCGCGCCCCAAGGTGGAAAACCCGGGCAAGCTGCTGAAGCGCATTATGGATGAGGTGTTCCGCAACTATCTGCCCCACTGCATCCTTGTGCTGATCTGCATCGTGGTCAGCGCGCTGGCCAATGTGCAGGCCAGCCTGTTCTTGCAGACCTTGATGGACGATTACATCGTGCCCATGACCCGCCAGCAGGACCCCAGCTTTGCACCACTGGCCGGTGCATTGGTGCGGATGTGCTGCATCTACCTTGTGGGCATTCTGGCTGCATGGGCCAACGCCCGCATCATGGTCAACGTAACGCAGGGCACGCTGCGCAATCTGCGCACCAAGCTGTTCACCCACATGGAAAGCCTGCCCATCCGGTATTTTGACACCCATCCCCACGGCGATATCATGTCCGTGTACACCAACGATGTGGATACCCTGCGCCAGATGCTCAGCCAGAGCATCCCGCAGCTGGTGTCCAGCGTCATCACGATTGTGTCGGTGTTCTTCAGTATGTGCATGCTCAGCTGGCAGCTGACCATCGTTACCATGCTCATGGTGGCGCTGATGCTGTTCTGTTCCAAGCAGATCGCAAAAAGCTCCTCCAAGTACTTCATCCAGCAGCAGCGGGATCTGGGCAAGGTGAACGGCTACATCGAGGAGATGATGGAAGGCCAGAAGGTGGTCAAGGTGTTCACCCACGAACAGCAGACCCTTGCCGGCTTCCGTGAGTTGAACGACCAGCTGAAGGAAAGCGCCAAGCAGGCCAACGCCTTCTCCAACATCATGATGCCGGTCAACGCCCAGCTGGGCAACATCAGCTACGCTATCTGCGCGCTGACTGGTGCAACCATGGCTGTGGGTGGCGTTGGCGGCATGACCCTTGGCACCGTGGTGGCCTTCCTCAGCCTGAACAAGGGCTTCAATATGCCCATCAGTCAGGTGTCCATGCAGGCCAACAGCGTCATCATGGCACTGGCTGGTGCGGAGCGCATCTTCAAGATGATGGACGAGCCCAGCGAGACCGATGAGGGCTATGTGACGCTGGTAAATGCCAAGTACGACCGCAACGACCAGCTGGTGGAAACTGCCGAGCGCACCGGCCTGTGGGCGTGGAAGCACCCCCACCACGATGGCACCGTTACCTACCACAAGCTGGCGGGCGACATCACCTTTACGGACGTGGACTTTGGCTATGTGCCTGAAAAAACGGTGCTGCATGACATCAACCTGTATGGCCGTCCGGGGCAGAAGATCGCCTTTGTCGGCTCTACCGGTGCGGGCAAGACTACCATTACCAACCTGATCAACCGCTTCTACGATATTCAGGACGGTAAGATCCGCTATGACGGCATCAATATCCACAAGATCAAAAAAGCCGATCTGCGCCGCTCGCTGGGCATCGTGCTGCAGGACACCCACCTGTTCACCGGCACGGTGATGGAGAACATCCGCTACGGCCGGCTGGAGGCCACCGATGAAGAGTGCATCGCCGCCGCCCGTCTGGCCAACGCAGATGGCTTTATCAAGCGCCTGCCGGAGGGCTACAACACCATGCTGACCGGCGATGGTGCCAACCTCTCGCAGGGACAGCGCCAGCTGCTGGCCATTGCCCGCGCAGCCGTGGCAGACCCGCCGGTGCTGATCCTGGACGAGGCGACCTCCTCCATTGATACCCGCACCGAGGCACTGGTGCAGCGCGGCATGGACGGCCTGATGTACGGCCGCACCAGCTTCGTCATCGCCCACCGCCTCTCCACTGTCCGCAACGCAGACTGCATCGTGGTCCTGGAGCAGGGCCGCATCATCGAGCGCGGCAGCCATGACGAGCTCATCGCCAAGAAGGGCAAGTATTACCAGCTCTATACCGGTAATCTGGCCGAGAACTAAGCGTACTACCACAAAAGCCGCCGTGCAGCTTTTCACAGCTGTACAGCGGCTTTTCTTGTGTTTCGTCGAATTTTATGGTATCCTGTAGGTGTCGGCCTTCCGACTCCATTAAATTGGGGAAGGGGGTGAAAAACCTATGGAGACATTCTTTTCCTTCATTCTGTCCGTCGCAGCCAATGTAGTTGCTCACTGCATTGACAAGTGGCTTGACGAACAGCTTAAGGCCGGTAAGCACTAACCCCTGGTAAGCAAAACGCCCCGCGGTATTCGCAGTACCGTGGGGCGTTTTGCTGCTCATTGGTGAAAAACCATGAAGATGATTCTTCCTTCATTGCTTTTATTATATGCACTCTCAGCAAAAAAGTCAAGCGCTTCGCAATTTTATCGATCCAAATCGTGCTTCTTACAGAACTTCCTGCTCACCCAGTACATCCCGGCCCAGATGGCGAGGGCGAGGATGAGATACACCGGATTTTTCAGCGCGCTGACCAGCGACTGGCCGAAGAGAGCCATCATGGCCACCATAACGGCCTTGCCCGCCAGAAGGGTGAGCAGATAGCGTTTCTCGTCAAAGTCCGAGATGCCGAAGGCCAGATGCAGGAACGACGTGGGCGTGAAGGGCAGGACGGCCAGCATGAAGAGGCTGGCCGTGTCCACATGGCTGACCCACTGCTGGGCCTTTTTCAGCTGTTCGGAGCGAGAGGCCAGCTTCCAGAAAAAGCGCTTGACCACCCGCCGCCAGAACAGGAACACCACCGTGCCGCCTGCGGCCACACCGAGCCAGCTGTAGACGAAGCCAAGAAATCCGCCGTGGGCCGCGATATTGAGGGCCACGATGGCGATGAGGGGCAGCGGCGGAAAAATGGATTCCAGCATCGCCAGCAGGATAGGGACCAACGGCCCCAGCCCTTCAAAGCCCTCTAACAATGCCTCCCAGAATTCCAGCGTACCCAGCTGGTGGAGCCAGTCGATGAGCATCGTTTCCATCGTGCTCGTACCATCCCTTTCGTTTCTGCCTGATGTTCCTTCTTAGTATATCCAGCATCTATGACCGGGATATGAACAAAATCTGAGCTTTTTTGCCTTATTCTTCCTGTCTCTCCTTACAATACGAAACAGCGTCGTTCTTTCCTGCACGCTATTTTATTCTTCTGCCTCAGAAGATGTGCCGGGCGGCCTCTGCTTCGGCGGCCTGCCGTTCGGCCTTGAGGCGCTGACGCTCCAGATACTGGGCCTTCTGCTTTTTCCAGCGGACCAGGCTTGCATCGTCCGGCATCTGGACGCAGCGGGCGAAGGCCCAGTGCAGGCCGTCCCGGCGCGACATCCGGTATTTCTGGAACACGCCCCGGCCTGCCTCGCCGCCCCGGCCCTTACAGACGGGACACTGGGACAGCGTATACCAGCCGCTGCTCCCTTTTTTCAGCCAGACGTCATCCGGCTGCAGGGCCGTGCCACAAACCGGGCAGGCCATCGTGCCGATGACGGGGTCCAGCTTCCACATAGACTGTTCCAGATAGCCTTGGAAGACCCTGAAATCCCGGTAGTCGCCCGGCGTGGGGCAAAGGCTCTGGCGCAGGGTGTCCTCCTCGCTGGGGTAAGCGGCCAGTCCGGCCCGCAGGTCGAGCATACGGCAGAGGTCGGCGGTATAGAGGGTGTCGGACAGAGCGTCGTGGAAGGGGCGTTCCAGCGGGATGCCCATCCGGGTGACGACATTTTCCAGCTTCATCCCCTCGCCTTCCTTGCGGGGGTACTCCCGCAGAAAGAGCTGCTGCAGGTCGTACCAGACCGTCGGGCGGCTCTCGTCGAGATTGCAGAGGAAAAGGTTCTGCTTGAGCACCGGCACGTCATCCATGCCCCACTCGGCGAACTCGGCGTCCGGACCGCACCACTTCATAAAGCGGCGGAGGCCCTGGATGATGGGTTCGCCCTTGTCGAGGTCCTCCTGCGTCAGACCGGTGACTTTGGCGATGTGGTGCTGCAGGCAGCGGAAGATGCGGGGACGCAGGTGGATGGAGAAGATATCCAGCACGTTGGCGTCCTCGTCGATCTTGACGGCACCAATTTCAATGATCTCCCCCCGGAGCGTCTGCTGGACGCCGTGATAATTAAAGATAAACGGCTGATAGCCGATGTTCCACTCCAAATCGAATAAAACTAAGTTGCGCGGCATTTGCGTCTGGTATCCTTTCAAAAAATGAACTTCTCAATGGCCTCAGCCACGCCGTCATGGTTGTTGTCGGCGACGGTCACATAGTCCGCCGCCTCCTTGACGGGGGGCTCTGCATTCTGCATGGCCACACCCACGCCGGCAAAGCGTATCATAGAGCAGTCATTGAGGCCGTCGCCGCAGGCCATGAGGTTGTCGCGGGTCAGACCCCTGCTTTCCAGCAGACTGCCGAGGCTCACGTCCTTGGCGACCCCCAGCGGCACAGCCTCGATGAAGAAGGGGCTGGACGGGTAGAGGTCGATCTCGCCCGCAAACTGTTTCCGGCCTGCCTCCAGCACCTCGTCGCGGCGGGCGGGGTCGAGGGTAATGAGCATCTTGCAGATGGGATAATCCACATAGGCGGCGAGGTCCTCCACCTTCTGCATGGGCAGCTTGCAGGTAAAGCACTCCTTCAGCGCCCACTTGTCCTCGGGGCTTTCGGTAACGACGCCCTGCTTATTATAGGTAATGATGACCACACCCTGCTCTCTGGCGAAGGCACAGAGCTGCGGCACATACTTTGCATCCAGCTGCTTGCGGTAGAGCGTCTCGCCGGTGGCACAGTCGATGATGGCACCGCCGTTATACGAGAGGATGCAGCCGCCCTTTTTATCCAGTCCCAGCTCCTTTGCCAGCGGCATGACGCCTGCCGTGGGACGGCCCGAGGCCAGCACGATGGTCACACCTTTGGCAGCAGCGGCGTCCAGCGCTGCGCGGGTGGCGGGGGTGACGACCTTCTGGTCATTGGTCAGGGTGCCGTCGAGGTCGAGCGCCAGCACACGAATATCTTTCTTTTCCATATCCAGCCTCACTTATTTTTACAGGCCGGAACGTCCCGGCCCTGTCGATTTTATCGCATACTTTTTTATTGTACAATGAATGCACCACTCAGCGCAAGACTCTTTGTTATATTTCTTCGGCACTTTGGAGTTTGTTTGAAAATACAAACTGTAGTTTGTACCAAAAAACACGTAAAGATAGACATTTCAAACTACTTCCCGTAAAAAGTTAATACGTCTTAACATCGTCAAAAAACCTTGCAAATTCCGAAATCTGCGCTATAATATCCGCAGAAACACTTATTCCATGCCCTTTGGGGTACATGAGGGAATACGATAAAAAGGAAGGTATACTACTATGTTCGATATGAAGAAGATCGCTCTGTTCGCTGCCGGCACCCTGTTCGGTTCCGCTGGTTTCAAGCTGCTGTCCAGCAGCGACGCCAAGAAGGTCTACACCCAGACCACCGCTGCTGTCCTGCGCATGAAGGACTCCACCATGGAGACCGTCAGCAAGGTCCAGGAGCAGGCCGGTGACATCCTCGAGGATGCAAAGGCCATCAACGAGGCCCGCGCTGCCAAGGCTGAGGCTGAGGTCATCGAGGACACTGCTGAGGCAGAGACCACCGAGACCAACGAGTAATTTTGCAGTCTCTGAGCCGCCTGCGGGCGGCTCTTTTTATGGTTATTTTTTGCAATACGCAGAGGATATTCTGATATGAAATGTACTATTCTTCATGAGAGCCGCGGCCGTCTGCGGGTACACGTCTGCAATGTGCGGATGACCCTGCACCGGGCCGATGTGCTGGAAGCCTATCTGAACCACCACGACGCCGTGAGCAAGGCCAAGGTCTACGAGCGGACGGGCGATGTGGTGGTGTATTACACCGGCTCCCGCAAGGACGCCGTTGCCGCCCTGAGCACCTACCGTTTCGATGACCCCGAACTGGACGCACTGGTCACCAGCGCCGACAGCCGCCGCATCAATCAGGAATATCAGGAAAAGATGTATGACCTCCTGGCAGGCCGGGTGCTGCGCAAGCTGTTCCTGCCCGCCCCGCTCAACGCCGCCTACACCGTGTTCCGCTCCATCGAGTTCCTCTGGAAGGGTGTGTGCTGCCTGTGGCGCCGCAAACTGGAAGTCGAGGTGCTGGATGCTTTGAGCATCGGCGTTTCCATCCTGCGGGGCGATTTCGCCACCGCTGGCTCCGTCATGTTCCTGCTCAACGTCGGCTCCCTGCTGGAGGAGTGGACCCGCAAGAAGAGCCTCGACGACCTGGCCCGCAGCATGGCCCTGAATGTCGATAAGGTCTGGGTCCGCGCACAGGGTACCGAAGTGCTCATGCCGCTCACCAAGGTCCACCCCGGCGATGAGATCGTCGTCCGCTCCGGCAACATGATCCCGCTGGACGGCACCGTCATCGAGGGCGAAGCCATGGTCAACCAGGCTGCACTCACCGGCGAGTCCATGCCGGTGCGCAAGACCATCGGTGCCACCGTCTACGCCGGCACTGTGGTGGAAGAGGGCGAGTGCGTCCTGACCACCAGGGCCGAGGGCGGCGCAAACCGCTACGACAAGATCGTGGCCATGATCGAGGAATCCGAGAAGCTGAAGTCCAGCACCGAGAACCGTGCGCTGGCTCTGGCCGACCGTCTGGTCCCCTGGTGCCTCGGTGCTACCGTCGTCACCTACGCCCTGACCCGGAACGCCACCCGCGCCATCTCCTGCCTGATGGTCGATTTCTCCTGCGCCCTCAAGCTCTCCATGCCGCTGGCCGTTCTTTCTGCCATGCGCGAGTGCGGCGCAAGCCATATCACCGTCAAGGGCGGCAAGTACCTCGAGACCCTGTCCAAGGCCGACACCATCGTCTTCGACAAGACCGGCACCCTGACCCGCGCTACCCCCAAGGTGGTCAAGGTCGTCCCCTTCTCCGGCTGCAGCGAGAGCGAGGTTTTGCAGCTGGCCGCCTGCCTCGAGGAGCACTTCCCCCACTCGATGGCCAATGCTGTCGTCCGGGAGGCCAAGGAGCGCGGCATCTCCCACGAAGAGATGCACTCCGAAGTAGAGTATATCGTGGCCCACGGCATCGCCAGCCGCGTCAGCGGTGAGCGGGTCGTCATCGGCAGCCACCACTTCGTCTTTGAGGACGAGCACTGCACCATCCCCAAGGACGAGCGCGAGAAGTTCGATAACCTTGAGCCGGAGTACTCTCACCTCTATCTGGCCGCTTCGGGCCATCTGGCCGGCGTCATCTGCATCGCCGACCCGCTGCGTCCGGAAGCTTCCCGCGTGCTGCGCGCTCTGCGCGGCCTCGGCATCACCAACACCGTCATGATGACCGGTGACAGCGAGCGCACCGCCGCCGCCATCGCAAAGCAGGTGGGCGTGGACCAGTTCTTCGCCGAAGTCCTGCCCGAGGACAAGGCTGCTTTCGTCCAGAAGGCCAAGAGCGAGGGCCACACCGTCGTGATGATCGGCGACGGCATCAACGACTCCCCCGCCCTCTCTGCCGCTGACGTCGGCATCGCCATCAACTCCGGCGCTGCCATCGCCCGCGAGATCGCAGACGTGACCATCAAGGCCGACAGCCTCGAGGAGCTGGTCGTCCTCAAGACCATCGCCAACTCCCTGCAGCGCCGTGTCAGCGCCAACTACCGCTTCGTGCTGACCTTCAACTCTGCCCTCATCGCGCTGGGGGCAATGGGCATCCTGCAGCCTGCGTCTTCTGCCATGCTGCACAACCTCTCCACCATCGGCATCAGCCTCAAGAGCATGACCAATCTCATCCCCGAGGAAAAGGCTCAGAAGGCTCTGGTGGAAAAGAACTAAATCAGCTGCTGCATCCCCCTGCCCGCACAACACCCCCGCCTGCACGGCCATCGTGCGGACGGGGGTGTTTTTTGTGCAAGCCAAAACCGCCCCGGGCGATGCGGAACGCCCGGGGCGGAGAGGGGATGTTTTATTTGGTCACGGTTCCGTCCTTGTAGGAAGTACGGTCTACAAGGCCATCATAGGGCGCAGGAACGGTCTGGCTATACTCCACACCCCGGAAGTCCTTTACCGGCACGATCGCGTCCTTGAGTCCTTCGCCGTTGATGCGGATGAATGCAGGCATTGCGTCGTCCTCTGACTCATAGTACAGAACGTACTCATAGCTATATACTGTCTTCTGCTCTCTATAAACACTCAGCCAGTCTCCATTAGACCCTTTTGGTACTGACAGTTTGAATGCTTCCGTATAATACATTTTTCCGTTGTAAGCATTCTTTCCTGCCAGAAGCCAATAGCTCTCCGTTCCATCTCTCATCAATATCCAAAGCGGTATATCCACCTCGTCCGGCTGATATTTCGTGCCGCTCCTATCATTATCCGCTTCCTGTGTCTTCGTTACAGAGTTCACAAGGTACCGAATCTGCCCGCCGGCACCCTGTTGAACGCCATACTTTTTAGAGCCAATAAATTTCGCCTTGCCCACTACAATGTATTTTTCCGTACCATTGACCTCATAAGTCAATAAAGTCTGTGGCCCTTCTCTTCCCAATACCTTGCCCGTATTGCTCAAGCTCCAACTTTTCGCCGTTCCGGTAACTTTATTGTCGCTGCAGGCAGTCAGCAGTCCTACAGCCAGTGCTGCCGCCAGCAGCCCGACCGCGATTTTTTTCAGCGTCCTCATAATTTACCCTTCCTGTTCCGCGTTTTTAATTTGCCGTCACCAAATCGTTCAGTTTCGTATATATTGCTCCCGAGCTGCCCCTCGATGTTCTCTTGGCTGTAAATTTTGCCCGCGCAGTTTTTTCACCCGGGAGGTATATCTCAATATACTTAAGGTCTGTATCTGTACTCGACTTGTTCTCTGTCTCGTAGTACAATGCGACCGTTGCATAGTCATATTCAAATATTTCAGTATAGTAGACTTTCTTATTTTTGACGCGGGAAGCCGCCCGGATTTCTTTCGGGCCTTCTGCGGCGAAAGTATTATTGGTGTGGTCATAGCGGCAGCAGCTATACATGACTTCGCCCAGCACTCTTTCCATCGGATCCAGCTTGCCATTTTTCTGATAGGTCTTATTCACACGGTCGATCGAGTAGATCCCGACCGCTACCGTCTGATTATTTTTATCTTTGCCAGTGTTGTCATATCCGTTTACCCGGGCGATGTTCATGACACCCGCCTGATCTGTGCCCACATAATATCTTGTCCCTACTGTTTCAACATAGAGTTTTGCTCCGCTGGATACATTCGTGCATTCATATACGACCGGGGACCCCATCATCCAGCTTTCCATCGTCATGTACGAAGTGACCGATTCCTCATAATCTATCACCGTTCCCTTATCGATCGAGCTCCCGCTGCACCCGCACAGCAGCGCAAGGGACAGTGCCGCCGCCAGCGCACCGGCGGCAAATCTTTTGACCCACTTCATTTTGATTCCTCCTGTATCATCATCCGGCCCCCGCAGGGTACGGGGGCTTTATTTAGCTTAATTATATGCGCAATTCTGAAACTCAGTATTTTCTTCGTCGTTTCTTATTTTTCTTTTCCAGGGAAGC
>OHAQ01003021.1_pt1 | contig 11810 bp, 17 predicted proteins | sample 1577111 | NCBI WGS metagenome assembly OHAQ01 (sample SAMEA3541549, study PRJEB24748) | human gut metagenome | biome: human gut; feature: human-associated habitat; material: faeces | place: China | collected 2012 | reverse complement strand
CATCACCTACCGCACCATTACGATGCTTAGCAATAATAATTTCTGCCATACCACGCAAATCAGTACCATCTTGCGATGTATAGATTTTATAATATTCAGGACGATGAATGAAACATACCATATCCGCATCCTGCTCAATAGCTCCCGATTCACGCAAATCACTCAGTTGCGGACGTTTACCTTCTTCACCTTCACGGCTCTCCACACCACGGTTCAACTGCGACAAGGCTATAATAGGAATATTCAACTCCTTCGCCAAACCTTTCAACGAACGCGAAATGGTACTTACCTCTTCCTGACGGCTACCAAACGACATACCACTTGCATTCATCAGCTGCAGGTAGTCGATAATAATAATCCTTACTCCATGCTCGCGCACCAGACGACGTGCTTTTGTACGAAGCTCAAATACAGACAAAGAAGGAGTATCATCCACATATAACGGCGCATCCAGAAGATCACGCAATTTATAGTCCAACTGTTGCCATTCATAATCCGCCAACTGTCCACTCTTGATTTTCTCACTCGGAATCTCGCACGCATTGGATATCAAACGATTCACCAACTGTACGTTGCTCATTTCAAGTGAAAACACAGCTACCGGATTGCGATAATTAACAGCTATATTCTTTGCCATAGAAAGCACGAACGCCGTCTTACCCATTGCCGGACGGGCAGCAATAATAATAAGGTCAGAATTTTGCCAACCCGAAGTCATTTTATCCAACTTGGTAAATCCGCTTTCCAAACCACTTAAACCATCTGTACGGGCAGCTGCTTTCTGAATTAATTGATACGCTTCGGCAATAACCGGATTAATCTGCGTATAATCCTTCTTCATGTTCTGTTGGGAAATCTCGAAAAGTCTTCCCTCAGCCTCCTGCATTAAATCATCCACGTCCAGAGTCTCATCAAAAGCTTTGCTCTGAACATTGCTGGTAAACGTAATCAATTCACGAGCTAATGCTTTCTGCGCAATGATGCGGGCATGATATTCAATATGTGCCGAAGAGGCAACCTTGCTACTCAACTGGGTAATGTAGAACGGTCCGCCCACCTCTTCCAAATCACCACGTTTGGCAAGCTGTTCTTTTACCGTGAGGATATCCACTGGCTTCTGGTTCACAGCCAGATCGGTGATAGCGGAATAAATCAACTGGTGCCGGTGTTCATAAAAAGACTCCGGGCGAAGAATTTCACTTACCAATGAATAAGCGTCTTTCTCAATCATCAATGCTCCCAATACAGCTTCTTCCAATTCTGGTGCCTGCGGCTGTATACGTCCGTAATCAGTTACAGGCTGCACTTTTGCCTTGGAGTTACTTCGGGGAGTTCTTTTTTGTTCTGCCATTTTTAAATACTATGAATTATAAAGGGATGGCAAAGATAACGCTTATTAATCAAAATCATCCCTATTCTACCAAACAAAAAAAGAGCCATTCCCGAAATTCGAAAATGGCTCTTTACGTTTATATCAAACTTATTCTTAAATGGTCATTGCTTGACCGCCAATCACACCTGCAATGGCACTAGCCACGGCAATGATGACTTTCAATATCACATTCCAACTCGTTTTTTTCATAAGAGAATCGTTTTTTAATAATTAATATTCAGCGATTAACAGACTACGCAGTTTTCATTTTCAATGCCTCCGGCTCTGAATTTCTATCCCAGAGGATCGTCTTCTATTCCCCCATCACCCGAATTACCTCCTGAGCCACCATCTGAGCCACCTCCTGATGGAGCATTAGCTAAATTTTTCAGATAATCATCCAAGCTGACCAGATCCAGTTTTTCACCGGCACGAGTAGCAGTCTTGGTTATCTTCAATTCCCTGTTAGCCTGGAAGCAGATACGAACACTCTCCACACTCTTTGCGGTCACATCTTCAGTCTTATCTTCTCCCTTAGATTTTGCAGCCAGCATAAATACACCCAATCCGGCAATATTTACTGTTTTACCTTCCAGCAACTGTTCTTTCAGCTTCTCCACGAAGTTCTGCATAGTACTCCGGATATCACCAATAGAAAGCGAAGAACGATCCTGCATCTTCTGGGCTATGAATGCCAAGTCTACACTCTGTCCTAAAGTTATTAACTGAGGGAAAAACTTTTTGGGAGAATTCTCAACCCGAGGGTCAGACGGTCTCTCTACCGTTCTAAAAATTACACTCATACTTTTTCATTTAGAGATTTAAATTCTGTTTTTAATTCACTTTGTTGATCAACGTTGATGCAAAGGTGAGGATTAAATCTCTAATAAAAGAAGGAAAAAAGGCAGCGAGAGCAGTTTTTCTGAGAAAAGTTGTAAGTAGCTATAAATCAAACCTTGATAAAAAAAGGTTCAAAGGCATCTCACCGGAGAAATAGAAATAAACCCTTCCCGCATGAAAATAGTCTATAAAATATACTGACTGGAAACGTGATTATTAGTAATATACTTAATAAAATAAGTACCCTCTACTATTGAAAAGAAAATGTACCAAGTAGTATTTGCATTTCTTTGATAAGTAATATATTGCATATCCTTACCATATCGTTCAAAAAAGACGGGAGCCTTTTTCTTTAATTTAGAATTTATGTTTTGTTGAATATCAGAAATTAAGTCCTCTACGTAAGAAATGGCAAAAGGATAAGTCCCTAGGTATTCTTTTTCAATAAGCACTTCTATAAGTTCATATAAATCCTCTTCAACTTCAGGTGCAAATACAACTTTCATTCGAACAAAGCTTTTATACGAGGGCGAAGCCTATCCAATAATTCTTCACCGGAAATAGCCAATTTTATATTGTCCCGTTCACTCGTGACAGTGCCAGAATCTATCTTTGAATAAACAGCCATAGACTCACTTACTTTCTGCAGTATCGGTTCTTGCTCTTTATATACTTTAGACTTACCCATATCTCAATATATTTTCTACAAAGGTAATTTACAATATTGAATTATCCTAATAATCATTCAATAACTTGTACTTTCAGATTCAGAACCTATACTACAGTAAAAACTTCTATGAGTTCTACGCAGAGAAAGTACACTTTTCATCCAATAATGTAATTGTCCCCCAAGTTGAGAGACAATTACAAGTAGCTGATAACTATAGAATTATCTTCGACATACCTTGGGAACATCAAAAGGTGATAATTAGCAAAGCCCAAAACATAGAAGAAGCATTTCAACTATTGTAAGAGCTTTTAAGGCTATGGGTGTAAAAACGTATGATATTCTGTTGGCAATAGCACTGGAATATCTGAATACTTATAATCTTTAATATTTCGTGTTATTATACCTTCAACTGAAGCATCTTGTAACGCAGTATAATGCTGTATAGCATCTTCATAATCAGAAAATTCAGAATACACAACATTAGTATCTACAAAATAGCGCTTCATCAGATTCTTTCTTCCATCTCCTTTTTATAGTCAAAATCCTTAGGTAACTTTACAACTCCACGTAGTTTAGAAGAAACCGGAGTTGTTTTTCTCTTTGATTGAATCTGCACCAATTTGCGCAACTGTCCCTCTAATATTTCAGATACAGTTCTTCCTCTACTTTTTGCGTATTGGTTAAGACTTTCCAATAAGTTATTGTCTAACTCTATTGTTAAATTCGTTGTCATATCTCGTTCTCCTTTCTACCACAAAGATACCAATTAATTCAATCCACAAGACTTCACTACTACTTTTCAATCTTGTGCCGAGTATCCTTGTACCATCTTTCAAATAGGTTGTAAGGGACTTTGTTTGCGGTGCAGAATTTCTGAATAGAGATTCCTACGGGGACGACTTCGGCCTTGTAACGAACAAAGAGACGTTCAAAATCATTGTAGCTGTACATGAATTCTAATTTTCAATTATACAGATACAAAAATAGGGGATTACCTCATCGCGTGCAAGACGTCATAATTGGATGCTAACGGATTATGTAAATATAGAAAATATTACCTCTTAGAACCCCTCAAATACCCTTCATTTAGTATCTCTACTTCATTTTCTCCTATAATAATAACTCCCCACTTTTTTTTATATTCTATTTTTTGATCCTGGTTCATAACAAATGCGTCAAAAGGAGCTATACTACTTATGTGTGAAAACAAACTATTCATCTTCCTCACAATAATTAAGCATATTATTAAAATCGCTCATAATTCCTTGCATAATTCTATTAAAATAGTTGGCTCGAATCAGCCCATCTTTGTCTTGAATCGTACCATTCACACTGTGAATATCCGCTCGCATCATTCCATTTTCAATTTCCCATACAGCAACTTCTTTAGAATCCAATACGACTTCTTTACAGTCAAGCTCCTGATACTCCTCTTTCGGCATTTTATTCTTCACAGCATAAGCCATTAAACAATTATTCAATGCATATAGAATATAAGGACTATGAGTAGTAATAACTAAACGATGATTTCTTCCATGATTAATAGCGGTAAGTAAGTAAAATAAAAGATCACGTTGCGCTTCTGGAAATAAGTTTTGTTCAGGCTCTTCAATTATGAACTGCGTATGAGTATACACCTTTCCTTTTATAAAACCTGCCAGACGTCTTTTCAATTCTTCCAATTCATCCGAAGTTCGGTTATTACCAGTCTGCAATCCTTCTAACAATTGGGTAATCTTCTCACTTTCAGCATAAGAGTAAGGTTTTTCCTCTTCATATATCCCTTTTGAGAGCCAATCTATTAGTAGTAACAAAGGGACAATTGACTGTAACCCGCTAGACGCAGTACGCAAAGTTAATTTCTTACCATTTTCCATTTGCAACACGTCTGTATCACCATCTCCTGAATAATATTTTATTCCCATATTCAAGACCTTCATCTTGTGGTCAACCGGATATTTGCGTTTAGCATCATACCAATTTTTTATAAAATCCAAAAGATTATCATTATCTTCTGCATAATTGCGCAAATTAGGAACTACAGAAACAAAATTACGTTCCGCAGGAATATAAATAACTTTAGGATTTATTTTCTTATCAAGAGATAGAAAGAAATACTCTTTCTCAATATAATGTTCCGTATAATATTCATCATATAACACCGGGATTTCTTCTTTTTCTTTCCAATTATAAACATATGTCAAATTTTCACCGGCATAATATATCAACGAGTCTTCATTAAAATAAGAACCGGACAATTTGTGATACGACCGCAAACGCTTATAAGCATCTTTCCATGCCATTTTCTCTTCAAATGCATTTGTCTTTTCCATCCAAGTACAGAAACTTATAATCTTCGCCAATGTACTTTTACCACAACTTTGTGGTCCCATGAATACATTTACTTTTTTTAAGCTCTATATCCACACTCTTGATAGGCCCTATATTTTTTACAATCAACCGACTCATACTATCACATTCATATTTATCTCTTGCAAAGAAACAAATTCCACTCCAAATATCCTAAAATCCATCTTTCTATTTTAAAAAGAAAACCCCGAAACTTTCAGTTATTGAAGTTTCGGGGTTCAAAGTGCTTTTGAAAAAAATCATCTCTTATAGCACTTTTTTATTTGCTCTACAATATAAGCCACATCTTCATCCGTCACCCAAGGACCGGCAGGAATACATAAACCCATATTAAACAAACGTTCAGAAACACCATTCACATAACAAGGATTAGTTGCATAGACAGGCTGCAAATGCATAGGTTTCCACAAGGGACGGGTCTCAATTCCCTGTTCATCCAGTTTACGCCGGACCTCATCATAATTAGTACCGGTCTTCACTGGATCTATCAGAATAGTAGACAGCCAATAATTAGCATTGAAACGACCATCAGGATTAGATTTCAACGTTATACCATCCACACCTTCAAAAGCATTCTCGTAAAGAGCATGTACATGGCGGTGATGCGCAATATGCTCATCCAATACGGTCATCTGACCACGACCGATACCCGCACAAATATTACTCATACGATAATTGTAACCGATCTTTTCATGCTGGTAATGAGGGAAAGGTTCACGAGCTTGCGTAGCATAAAACATGGTCTGCTTCTTGGTGCTTTCATCAGGAACGATCAAAGCCCCGCCACCCGAAGTAGTGATCATCTTATTACCGTTAAAAGACAACACGCCAAAGGTACCGAAAGTACCGCACTTCTGCCCCTTAAACTCAGAACCCAAAGCTTCCGCAGCATCCTCCAGCACAGGAATATCATATTTAGCGGCTATCGCGCAAATCTCATCAATCCTGGCAGGCATACCGTAAAGATGAACAGGAAGAATAGCTTTCGGCTTCTTACCTGTCTTCAAGATTCTGTCCTTAATGGCTTCTTCCAGCAAAACAGGGTCCATATTCCAGGTATCCTCCTCACTGTCGACAAACACAGGTTTAGCTCCCTGGTAAGCTACAGGATTGGCCGACGCACAGAACGTAAACGACTGGCAGATAACCTCATCACCGGCTCCTACACCAAGTTGGATTAATCCCAGATGGATGGCTGCCGTACCCGCAGATAAAGCTACAACTTCCTTATCCTGTCCTACAAAATGTTTCAGTTCATCTTCGAAAGCATTCACGTTGGGGCCCAAAGGAACAACCCAGTTAGTATCGAAAGCTTCCTTTATAAAAGCCTGCTCCTTGCCGCTCATGTGAGCAAGGCAAAGATAAATTCTCTTGTCCATAAAATTATGTGATTATAAAACTATAAATCGAAAAAGAGGGATGGCTATTTCCGCCAAATATAATGAGGCACTATCAACCATCGGATAACTCCTCCCACTTTCATAAAAAAGCGGGAAAAAAGCATAAGCCAATTCGTATATATACCGTTAATTCTGCATGCCTTCATAAGTTCAATGCTATTCCCACATAATACACTATAAAAACTCCTATTGCTAATCCCACCGAGGCGCATCACTACTACGTCAAGATCAAGATACCGGTAGCAAATCCTTTCTTTCAGGAAAAAACGCAAAAACAATTCATAGTCACCGGCAATCCAGAAACTCGTATTAAATCCTCCGGACTTTATATAACACGATTTTCTTGCATAAAAAGAAGGATGGGGAGGCATTATGCCATAGGGCAACATCCCGGGGTTAAAATGACTACCCGAATATCTACGAAGCAATCGTTCGCCATTCCTTCTTCTATACAACACATTCCCAAAAACAGCATCAATCTCCGGCTGTTCAAAAATTTGGGCTATTGTTTCTATTACATGCCGATCTTTAAAAACATCGTCAGAATTCAGATAACCGACAACATCTCCCGTAGCCATCCGCAAACCTTTGTTCATGGCTTCGTAAACACCGGAATCTGCTTCACTGATATATTTCAGTCGTCCTTCAAACAAAGGAACATACTTTTCTATTGCAGAAACGGTATTATCTACGGAACCTCCGTCAACAACAATGCACTCTATGTGAGGATAAGTTTGAGCCAGAACAGATCGAAGCGTATATTCAACCGTTGCCTCCCTGTTCAATACAACCGTTATAATGGATATAAGCATCTCCATGTCCGGGGTACAAGTTACGTCCATCCGCCAAGCGGACAATACGCTCTTTTGATTTTACAGCATCCGTTTTATGGCTGTTCGGAAATGAAGCTATTACTTTCACACCGGGAATATATGAATCGCCTGAAAAAACATCATTACCCAGTTTATAAGTTAAGCAACTTTTATCATGCCCCGGCGTCTCCAGTACTTCCAAAACATTTCCAGTAGTAATTTCTATTTTATCACCCTCTCCCAGTATGCTGATATTATTTTCAGTCCATACAATGGGATCATTATGATAACGTGAGAAATTTAACTTGTCAGAACCTAGAGCTTCCTTTCCAAAAGAGGAAGTATAAATGATGCAATCCGGATATGCTTTTATCAGTTCCCTGATCCCATAAATATGATCATAGTGAGTATGAGTCAGGAATACTGCTTTCGCAACTTTCCCATCGTTATCCAGCAACTCCTTTACAGGCTGAACATCACCGATGTCTATTAAAAAAGCCGACTTCCCCTCGCTTGTAAGAATATACGTATTTGAAGTAAATACACTGTTTATGATCCGATGGATATACATTTAATTATGTCCATTAAATGGTTCTGTTGTTGCACTTCCTTCCATATTTATTCCTTCACGAATAAATACTTTTTTGATTGTTAGGAAGATTATTTTTATATCCAGCCAGAAAGAGATATGATCCACATACCAAACATCCAGTTCAAATTTCTTAGTCCAGGATATGCTATTCCGACCATTCACTTGTGCCCAACCCGTAATTCCCGGACGAACTTCATGACGGCGATATTGCTCTTCCGAATATAAAGGAAGATACTTGATTAACAAAGGACGAGGTCCTACTAATGCCATATCTCCCTTTAGAACATTGATTAACTGCGGCAATTCATCTATGGAAAGAGAACGAACTATTTTTCCAACCTTTGTCAGACGAACATCATCCGGCAACAGATTGCCTTCCGCGTCCCGTTCATCCGTCATGGTCTTAAATTTAATAGCCTTAAATATCTGGGCATTTTTCCCGGGACGAGCCTGGGTAAAGAAGACACCGGCACCTTTATTTGCAAAATGAAGGAAAATGATAATAATAAGTAAGATTGGCCAAATGATAAGCAAGGCACACAATACTATAAGAAAATCTATCGCACGTTTTAATCCGTTCTTATACATAATCTACAATTCAATTAACGGTTGTTTACTCCAATCTATTGACTCAGCAGCTTGCTGTACATTACAGAATGAATAATTCCCTAGTAAAGTATCCAATTTATTCAACGCTCCTCCTTTACCTATGTTTGTCTTTACATAACGGGTTATACGATTCTTCAACGTACCAGGTTCTTTATAGTATTCTTCAAATTCCTGTTTAGTCATGAACATTGAACTCTGTTCGATTAAATCATTGATATGAAAATAGAACATCACATAATCCATGCGACTAATAAGTTCCTTATGTAACCACAATGGCACTAATCTGAAATAGCCGCCACCCGAAAATGGTACCGCTTTTCCCATTAATCTGGCAGGACAGACTGGCAACTCCTTAATCGTATAATCGTTCTTTTTAACCAACGAAGGTATGGTCGAAGTAAACTGGGGAAATCCTCCCAAATCCCGACTAGCTGGAAAAACAGAACAATCATATTCAATCCCATTTTCTGCCAATACCTCAAAAGCCCAATCATTATCTTTCCCAATTGAAAAAGCCGGTGCCCTATAACTTCTTACTCTTTTTCCGGTAAAATCTTCTAATAATTTTACCGCATACTCAGTATCCTCACGAAACTCCTGCACAGTCATTTTTGTAATCCACTTATGCTCATTGCTATGGCATCCTATCTCATGACCACAATCCAAAATCTTCTTTACAACCTCAGGAAAATGAACAGCAAGTTTCCCCACACAAAAAAATGTAGCTTTTAAGTTCAACTCTTCTAAAGTAGAAAGAATCCATTCAAGTACAGTATCATACTGCTTATATTTTTCAGTTCTTCCACCCTTGAACTTCTTTTCGATAAACCATTCTTCGATATCGAATGTAAGAATATTCATCATTTTATTATTATCTGTTTTTAAATAATTTTTTAATACCTTCAAAAATCGAATACACCGACATACGAAAATCCTCCGAATACAAATCCTGATAAAACAAATCATTCCCGAAAAATTCAAACCAACTGGGAGAAGAGGAAAATCTTTTATTCGATTTAAGAAACCACATAGTATCCAACCCTAAATAACGCAAATACACTCCGGTTTGATATTTCATGACAGGTTTCGGCCATCCAAGCTTATCACACACCATAATTTGAGGAAAATCGACCCCAGAAACAGCTGCTGCCCGAAGACTTGCAGGAACACGTGGATTAATTTCGATTATTTTATACTGAAGTTCCCGAATATCATACAAAACATCGAAATCAGCAAACCCCTCCCACTCTAACAAATCCAATGTCTTTTTACATATCTCCGATAATTCAGGAAGTTCAATGGTAACGCAACAACAGCTACTGCCACCGGAAAGCGGATAAAATCTAAAAATTTTGGTAATAACATCCTGTGCATAACTACCATCCTCATACCTATACAACATAACATTGTAATAAAAATCAGGATTGTCAACAAACTCTTGAAGAGAACATGAACCATATTTTGCAGAAATGGCCGGATAACGATATCGAAATTCCTCCGAGTCATTTACCCTTGTTATACCTCTCGCACCAACAGAATGATCCGGTTTAATCAAAGCCGGAAAACCTACCAATGCACAAACAGCTTCCAAATTACCATCCGTTATCCTTACAGTCCTCGGTATAGGAATTCCATTTTCCCGACACAAATCCATCAACATCGACTTGGAACTTGCTCTCTGAAAGACTGCATAGTCGGATACAGCACACCTTGCACTTGTTCGAGATTGAATCACTCCTTGATTCTCACTAAGCCATCCTGCCAAAATATCACTCATCGGAACGATGAGTGATATTTTGTTTGCATTTACATATACCACCAAATCATCAATAGTCCTTTCAAAGTCAACGCATTCGACAATAAATTTGCAATGTTTGAAAACCGACTCTCCTGAATAAACATACACCTTATGTCCAAGTCTACACAAAGAATGAGCGACAGACAGTCCCTGTAACCCCCCTCCAAGAATCAATACAGATACATTAGTAATCAGCGACATACCTATTTTTTACACCGATAATATTTACAAAAGTTTCAGCCTGTCTCTCATTGAAAGAACTGAAATCATATATATTCACTTTATTATCTGAAGTCGTTCCGAACACTCCGCGAAAAACCACATTTTTAATCTCACATCTTGCCATCACTCCGGCTGCTAAAGCTCAATCTCATATTTTTTCAGAATCTCACGACCTTTACCATATGAAGTAAACTCCATGATATCTTCAGGATCAAATATCACATCAAAAGATTCTTCCAACAATACGATTATATTCAACTGGTGAACAGAATCCCATGCATCCACACTGTCTTTTGAAAAACCATCGTTCAACACCACACTGTCCACGCCAAACACTTCCACAAAAACATTATTATACTTTTCAATATTTGCCATAATCCTTTTCTTTTTTATGAATTCAACTTACTATACAATATCTTTCCCGCCTCATTTTTGGGAATTTCATCTATCACCTTTACCTCAAAAGCCGAGGCCACCAATTTGGTCTTTTCTACCAACACACCCTTTACAGCCGTTGCATATTTCCCGTCTGTCAAGTAAACAGTCATTTTCTCGTCCGTACCCACACAAGCACATTCTACCGGATACTTCCCTTTGATTATCTGCTCACACTCATCCAGTCCGACACGCATACCAAACAGTTTCAAGAAACGTCCCATACGTCCCACAATGTAGTAACACCCATCTTCATCCCTGTAAGCAAGATCACCAGTACGCATAAAGCCATTGCGTTCATCACCCAACAACAAGTCTTCCCGGCTATAGGCATACCCCATCGTCACATTTCTGCCGCGATAGCACATTTCACCCTCGGTATTAGCCTCTTCTATCACATCCCCTTCACGACCAATCAACGACAATTCTGCATTCGGAACCGCATATCCAATACTGCCACACTTGAGAATTGCATATTCCGAAGGAAGATAGGCCATACGTGCGGTACCTTCCGATTGACCATAAGTTGCAATCCAACGTTTCCCGTTATCACGGCAATACTCTGCAAATTTCAAATTCAATTGACGCGGCATCTTACCGCCACCTTGAGTAAGTAAAGTCAAATCCGGCAGATCCATCCGAAAAAAGCGCATTAAGTTCAATATCTCGAAACTGTAGGCGTAACAGCCT
>OHAQ01003016.1_pt1 | contig 11824 bp, 8 predicted proteins | sample 1577111 | NCBI WGS metagenome assembly OHAQ01 (sample SAMEA3541549, study PRJEB24748) | human gut metagenome | biome: human gut; feature: human-associated habitat; material: faeces | place: China | collected 2012 | reverse complement strand
GAACAGCCCCGTCCCGCAGATCGGGCGGTCGGCGGCGACGCCGTCAGCTGCTTTTCCATACTCCCACTGAAATAGAATTAAATCTAATATATAATGAATTTATTATAGAGATTTAATTAAATCTTATAGTCCTAATTTCGCATACGTATATAGTTAAGGCTCCATATAGTGTGAAAAAAGAGGAAGAAATTATTAACTAATTTAATCCTCTTTTTTATTTAACTTAATTTGAGAGCGAAGTCAAAATTCATCTTTCATAGTGATTTTTGCCCCGTCCCATATTCCATCTAACCTCAATAAATTTTATTTTAACTATAAACACTCCAATATAGATAATATATCATAATTAATTTTTTTATTCTGTAATTATTACTAGAACTGCCTTTCTTATTCCTTAACTAATTAATAAATATATTATTTTTTTCTATACAACTAAAATGTTTGGAATCTTTAAGTACATTTGTTTTATTTTCAATGAATGTATTACCTGTTAAAACTATATTTTCGCACTCTTTAAAATTATTATTATTTATAATTTCATCTTCATTTCCAATGCAAAATGCAACTTCTTTAGAGCTTTTTATAATATTACCATTAAATATTATATTTCTAGCCCCATGATCTACATATAGTCCGCCATTATTGTTATATATATTATTAGCTGAAACCAAAACTGTGTCTCCTCCACGAATACCAATAGCATAATGTCTACAATCTCTAACTATGTTATTAGAAATTATTTGACCTTTAGGAAAGTTTTCTTTATTATGAAAGATTCCCTGATCTTCTAGAAATATTCCAAAATGTCCACAAGCTACACAGATGCAATTTCTAATAACATAATTTTCATTTTCCCACAAACCAGTCCCTATTCCAATTCCAGCACCTCCATTGCCACCATAATTCCAAGACCTTCCTCCTTCATAAATATACACTGAATCAATAACAACATTATCTAACATGTCTATTCCTAAAGCTGTTGAAGGAGTTGAAATAAGACGCAAATCTCTAAAAACGCAGTTTTTTATTCCACTATAATAAAATGCTTTACCTCTATGTGTATATTGATTTAAACTTGCCTCAGACATATCAATTGTAAAATTTTTAGCATTTGCTGAATGTAATATTTCTTTTGAATATTCACTATTATGACAAAACAGAGCTGAGCCTTTTTCTGTGTTTCCAATGACTTTCAAAATAGTATCTGATAAAGATTCACCAATTAAAGATACATTAGATTTCATTTCACAAATTGCTGTTATATTCTTAGTCATATCACATGAACTTTTTGCAGAATCAAAAATATAAACTCCTATAGGAATAAATATTACTCCTCCTCCATTGTTGTGTACTAAGTTTATAAGTGTTTGTAGCTCTTTTGAATTATCTTTATTTTTTGGATTTAATCCATAATCTGTTGCATTATATACTTTTTTATTTTCTTTTAATTTATTCATAATCCTTTTCTCCTATCTAATCATAAATTCACCTTATGTTTCTAAAAAATTTATTATATTATCAGATTATTTTTCGAAACTTATTGACGCCAATTAATTAAAGTCACATTTGACAATATATACAAAAGTCTGTATAATAAAGACAGAAAATGAGAGCCACAGAAATGTGTGCTACCATATAAATTATATGTTAAAACACCACAAAGCTTGGCAGAGCATATGTGGTGCTTTTGTTATTTGCTCAAAATTACTACTATTGCAATAATCAAGGCAAATGCTATAATAGTTATTCCTACTAAACCGTAGAAAAGTAAGTATATTATAATTAACATAGCTTGTTCTAGCATATAGCACTACCTCCATTCTCACATACAAAACTGTGTATGTAAATTAGTAGCACCCACACTGCTTATTCTCATTTCCTATGTTAGTTAATATAGCATAGGAAATAAAAAGATGTCAATACTAACAAACATTTTTTCAATATTTTAAATATAACAATATTGAAAAAATTTATAATTTATGCTATATTAATCAAGAAAAATACCTTTTTTATATATTAATAAACTCAAAAACTAAATATATAATGAGTTTTGCACATTGAAAATTACATATTAATTTAGACAAGGAGGATCATTATGAGCAAATTAGATTTTGAAACACGGTTATTCTTGTTTGTTACAGGTGCTACTATAAAAAAAGAAAAGAAATATACAATAGAAGAAGCCAAACACAATGTTGTATATATTTTCGATAGTTATGACGACTTCATTGATTATTTTTTAAAATATCTAGAGGAAGATGAAATTAATGAATACCTTATTGAGGAAACTATTTATACAATATCAAAACGAGGTGCAATAGTTGCTTTTAAGGGATTATGTGATTCTCTTATAACTAAAATTATAACTAGAAGAGAATTGAAGTCCAACATTAGAGAATTATCTGAAGAAGAAATAAACAACATTCATTCAAAAGGAAAACTTACCCCACTTGAAATTGTAAAAAAATGGGAATCATTTGATATATGTGCACCGGGTGATGCTATAGGTTCTGTAGCATTTAGATGTTCATACTTTAATAATTGTCATGACTGTCTTATGCACTATGCATTTAACCAATTAGAACATGAGCCAATAGACCTGGCTGGGCGTATTTCGGTGCCTGCATGGTGGCTGTTGCATAGTGGGAATTTCCCTGTCCGCCGCGATGTTTTTATTTCCCATGCGTTATCTCTTTTTTCGGAATACATAAATCATGGAACTACTGCGTTCTTTCCGTCCTAAAGCATTAAACCACGCTAACGTTCCGGCAAACATCCCTTTCAGGAAACTGCACGAACTGCCACGGTGTTTTTCGCTCAACATGGATACGTAGAACGCATCGAACGGCATCGGATGACGCGCCGCCATAATAAAGCCATGACGGGAAGCCAATTGTTGTATAGTGCCCGGAGTAAAATGCCAGAGATGACGGGGAACGTCGTATGCCGCCCAATACTCGCCGTAGCGTTGAGCATCATAAGAAGAGCAGTTGGGTACGGCTACAATCAATACTCCTTTTTCTGTCAGCAACTCATGAAGTCGCTGCCACACTTCATCAAGGTGTTCCAAATGTTCCATCACATGCCAAAGAGTGATAACATCAAAGCTGCCGGGAGCAAACTCTTTCAAAGCCGATTCGGGCTTTACGTCCAGATCGAAATGCAACTTCGCAAACTCACGTGCCTGCGGACTTTTCTCCACCGCCTCCACTTTCCAGCCCCGGCGAACCATCGTGTCGGAAAAGTAACCGGTTCCTGTACCTATATCAAGCAAACGCCCCGTTTTACGATGCGCTTCCTTGGCTACCAGGCGCGCTTTGCGGCCCAGCATATAGGAACGTACATAATGGTAGATATTATTCATCGCGCCTTTGCGCGTATCAGTGTGAGAGATATAGTCGGGAGTCTCATAATACTTGCCTATCTCTGCTTCCACGGGGACTCCTTGTGTGAATGTAAATCCACAGTCCTCACACGAATACAGTTCAAACTGTTCGCCCGAAGCATAAAAATCCGTACAAGTCATGACGCGTTTCAAGTGCGCACCGCCACACACCGGACAAGCATTTATACTGAGTTTCTCCATTAACTATCTAAGCAAAATTAAGTGCTGCCTCGAATGACAAGACAACACTATACCCGAATTTGGTGCAAAGAAACAAATAAAAAGTGATGGATTGGGGTTTCGTTAAGGACTTTTAATAGATAAACCAATTAAGACATCAGTATCTACAATTAGGCTAGCTGAAATATCAAGTACATATTCTGCATGCGCAGACATGTGGTTAGGCAAATTTAATCTATTATATTGAGAAAGCAACCTTTCATTTCCGCATTTATGTAAAAGCAAATAAAAAGTTACCCTGATATGGAATAATTTCTAGTTCCATATCAGGGTAACAAACGTCGTATATATAAAACACCAGTAATACCCCGACACAAGTTGAACATATTTGGTCAATTCGTATCAGGGTAAGAGATTTACCTGATTCACGTTTCTTTGAAATCTCTCATCTGCATCATCTGATAACCTCTGCTTATCAGCATTATTCATAGCACCCCATTTATCAGACCAAAATCTGAATCTCGACATTTCCCCATACTTCTTATCATATATACCATGGTTTAATATCTGAAATTGAATACTAGGAGACGTCATAGAAACATTAAATCCATAATTATCAATATCATGAAACATCACTTTTGTTTGAGATTTTTTTCCATTTACATTTATAAAGCTGTATGTTGATCTGCAAAATAGATTATAGAAATATTCCCAGGGATCTTCTTTCAACGTAAGATTTCTAAAGAACTCATCTTGACGAGGCAGACTTTTATATTCTAAAATTTTTTTTTCATTCGGTCCCAAAATAATGGGCAAAGAATCACTAAGTGACAAATAAAGGCTATCCTGACCATCTACAACAGCATAATGTTTTTTAGTACTTGATGACAGGTAAACAACGGAATCTGTATTGTTTTTCAGATACATTTGTCCATATACGTTCTTTATCATTGTAGTATTCTGGTTCTCATTCCAAAGCAAATTCCGTTTTATACTATCCACATTACAACTTAAATAGGAATCGCTCAACTCAACATCATGAGACATAACCCCCATCTGTACTGGGCATCCTTTCACATATCCCGAAAAATATGGCCACAATTCGGTAATATTAAAATATGTGCCCCATCCCCTAAACAATGAAGTATCTATTAATATTTTCTTCTCTCCAAGTTTGGAAACAACCAAAAGCCAACTCTTTCCCCCGTCTCCTTCTACCACAAGATTGCCCGAATAACTAGACGCCTCTATCATTTCCTTTGCAGACATCGGTGCCTCATCCAATTCTATAAAACAGAGATACTTATCCTTGTACTTAATGATCTTTGAAGGATATTCAAATTTTAAATCTGCCGGACAATCAGCTGCTTGAATACTGTATATATGGTTGGAATCATTAATAGCCAACTCATATAATACTACATATTCATTAGCAATCAAGCCACTATCCACAAGCAATTTGGCTTGCGCTTCCACCGCTTGCTGAACTTTGTTTATAGTAGGCTGTTTACAGCCTACTATAACAAATAATAATATCAAATTTAGAAACGTAGTTCTCATTACTTCATAAATTTATCATTCAACTTATCTAACAACGTTTTACTCGTATCTATTTTATATTCATTATTCCCAATACGTGAATTTTCACTATTGTAGAAAAATAAGACTTTACTATCCCTGTGATAGACAGTACCTGTCTTTATTTTCAAATTTTTCATATCTTGGTCAGAAGCTTGGGCATTATATGGATGTGAATGCATATCTATCACTTTATCTCCTTTTACATTCAATTCACTCTGTTTATCAGCAAACACACTATCTTCTCTACCCGAAGTTCCGATAATAGCCGTTTTATCTCCCTTATCATTATATATATCCAATTTCCATTCAACAGAAGTGTTGTCAGCTCCAAATTTGAAAACTGCGGCTGCATCCTCAAGGCTTGATGTTGAATTATAAGTTTCAAGACCCCCTGATTTACCATCTTGCATATTATACATTCCAGAAAGTATTTTTTTATCATTCACAGTTATCGGCTCAACACCTGATCTAATGCTCATCAATCTATCATTAGTAGAGCCCTCTACAACAGTTTTGAAAAGCCTACCTGCACTGTTTACTGTATAATCATCTTTTCCATCAACATCTACTCTCAACACTGGATTATTCTTACAGTAGCTATATGGGCTCCAATTGTAATGCTTCTCACTTGATGGATCCACCGCATTCCACCTTCCAATCGCTACATCATACTGTCTTGCACCATAATCGTACCAATTCAATCCATTCTTTGTATCAAGTTCCTTACCATTATACTTATAAGGCTGAATACTCTTCTCCGCTGAAGCAAACGTGCCACCAAAGGGATAGTAATGGTTTACCTCTTCCTTTTGCCCCGTCTGATCTACAACTACGCGATTATTCCCCTGATGATCCTGCAAGTAGTAGTGATACTTCTTATCGGACAACGTAACATGTCCGGCATCTGTGAGCAACAACTTCTGTACACCATTCTCATAGATCACATTGCCGCAATAATCCGTTGTGGTAGTAGTGTTGCCTATCGTGTGCACAGTGCGCAACTTCGTGCCGTTCACTGCATACATATAAGTAATGGTACTGCCGTCCTTGAACGTGACTTTACTTGGCGAATTTAAACAATTATATTGAATATCAATAATATTCTTGTTTAAATCTTTGGTCATGTTGCCATTCTTGTCATAGGTGTATTCATTGTCCTGCTTCACGGCATCCTTGAATTCGAATCCGTTGTTGTAAGCCGACGCTGTGGCGGCATCATCCACACGTGTCAGCCAGTTGCCATCAAGGGTGAGTGTCAGGTCGTCAATCAAACCGTAGGATGAAGCGCCTATGCGTCCGTTACGACGGAGTGAAGTGAGGTTACTCTGCCTGTTATACGTGTAGGAGGTGTCATAGTTTGCGCAGGGGGATCCGTTCCATAAATACCCCGCAGCGGTCAACCGTGACATTTCGTCGTAGCTGAAGCGGTATCCATGCACTCCTGTGTCGCCTGCGGCTTTCCAACTCATGCCGGATACGTTTCCGTTGTAGCAAGGTGTGCTTCCGCCGTATGAGTCGTTGTAATGCAAGGTCTGGTTGAACAACGTATCGGTAGTGAGTGTCTTGATCCATGAGCGGACATTATAGGTATAATCCGTTGTAAGAGCAGAGTTGCCATGGCGTTTGCTGCTCTTGATTCGTCCCAAGTCATCATATGTGTTTTCAACGAGAGTCACTTCCTCATTCGTATTCAGCTTATGCTTTGTCGCTAAAAGGCGTCCTGCGTGGTCATACTCGTACGTACATTCTTCCGTTTGTGTGCTATATCCTGTGGCGGTATGGACATGTTGCCGCTTCAGGGGTTCCCCCGTAAAGCTGTAAGCTACGTATTCTTCCTCTATACCTCCCATGTGGTTCGTCGCCCGGCTTTGGATGATGCGTCCGCGTTCGTCGTAATAGAAAGCGGCATAATCATATCCGGTCACACCGGTAGCATCCATGCGGGCTGTAACTGTTCCTGTCAACAATCCTTTGCTGCTTTCCGAGCGAGTGCCATAGCCCGAGGGAGGTGTAACATAGTTCAGAGAAGCGGGAACTCCATGCTTGCCGATAAAAGAGTAGTCATCATAGTAGTTCACTGTATACACTACAGGATTTGTCATCGGGATATTCTCGGGAATATAGCCATGAAAGGCAGTGCCTGTATCATCCCGTCGCGCTTTCACATCGATTTCACACAAAGGGAAGTCATCGTAATAATAAGAATTGTGGCAAATGCCAGTGAGTACCGGACGATTCAATTCATCGCTAAGGGAGAAAGCCCATTCTCCACGAACACGTTGCTCGCCATCCTGCGAAAACACCTGGTGGTCGCCATGATCGTAAATGTAATAGATGGCGTCACGCTCCGGAAGTTTCTTGTAAACGCAGCGGTGCAGGAAGTCATAGCGGTAGGAATAACTACTCTGCGTATCAAAAGGTCCTTCAGGCTCATGCATTTTGGGGTAAGTGACAAAGGGCGGATAAACATTCACCAAATCATCGTGGTTGTTATATTGATAATAAACGAAATAGGGATCAGAACCGTCCATGCGTCCCGCCAGAATTGTACGTCCTAAACCATCTTTAAATTCATAGGCCGGATTCCCGTCTTCATCGGTAGTGCAGACCCCCAGGAAATTACCGGAGGGAATTTTATAATAAAGCCAAGAAAAGGATCGGGGATCGCGAGTGATGTATTGGTAGCTTACAGGATGCTCTACCCATGCCTCGCCCACTCCATGTTGTGCAACGGGTCTGTTCAAGGGAGAGGCTTCATACGTGGTCTGCAGGTACGGACGTACATCACCACCTGCCAATGAGCTTGCACCACTTTGTAAGGAAGAAAGGGGCATATAATTGCCATTTCCCGCTGACTTGGCAGGAAGCCAGGTGCGTAACTTGCGTCCCTGATCGTCATACTCTTGTAATGAAACAAGATCTTTCCTGTCGGGCGTAATGCCGCAATCTACTGTTTGAGAGGGACGTCCCAGACCGTCAAAGTATACCACCTGTTCACGGCAACCGCTTTGATCGGGCGAGGTGTAAGTACGTGTGCTGATATAGTTCTGTGAGGTGCTCACCTGCGACATGCATAAAAGAGAGCACAATAAGAGCGAAAGAAGTAAATATATTCGTTTCATAAGTTTGTACATATTTTGTTTATTAGTTACGGTAATGATAATCATATTCCTGCACGACACGTTTCTTGCTTTCCTCCACTACGTTGCCTTCGTAATAGTAATTCGCCTTCAGGCGCCCCAGTCCATCGTAGTCGTAATACGAAGTCTTCCCTGTAGGATCGGAGATCGAGGTAACACCTACCAACGGAAGATGGGTAAAAGTGGTAACATGTGCTTCCGAGAGAGACGTATGGTTGCGCAATGCCTTTAGCTTGGCGACATCAGGAGTAGTGCTCTTTGCCAATGCGGAGGATGTCATGCCAAAGACGGAGGACACAGCGGTTTCCACCTGCTCTAGAGTGGCATTCTTGATTTCGGCAATAAGATAGCGATCACCATATCCCCATAAATAGACCGTATGTAACTTATCCTTAGAAACTACTTCGCGGGGATTTCCATTGGAAGAGTAAGCGAGAACTTCGCTGTAGTGCGAACTCGAATCGTTAATTGTCTGATAAAACCGGGCAGGCAATATCAGCGTATCCCCACTTTCTGTAGGAAACTCTCCGAATTCACGTCTATTGCCTTCATAATAGCTTTGATCCTGTATCTCTTTCAACACGGGGTTAAGTATGTGCTTTTCCACCATTTTGCGAACAATATCCGGGGTTGTACCAGTTTGAGCGATAGCCGGATATTCCCAATTGGTCTCCCGATGCAGCCCCCATGCCTTGCGTTCTTTCCATTGCATCCGGTTACCGGAGAGGTAGCTGTAGTGCTCTGTATCTGTAACACCAGTTTCCGATTCGTCGTAAGTGGTTACTTTACGTTCGTATAGAAGTGAGTGCCCAAGCATCTGACAGGTAGAAGTATAGAAACTGCCAAGAACAGCATTTATAGGGACAAAATATGGGGTTCCGTATGAATTGGAATATTCCCAGTCTATCACCGACGAGCCACCGTAACGCCAAATCAGTGACTCGCGTCGCTTCAGTTTATATTCCCGTCCGTCGCTCATGTAGTCAGTCTGTTCTTTCAACAGATTATAACGATATTTCTCTCCTTCATACCAGAGCACATTGCCATAGTACTGCGGTTTCTCGAAAAAGGCGGTGTCATTCTGCATTGCTTCATAGATGTCATATTGATAGACAGTCTTTCCATTGCAATTTTCAGGACTAAATTGGGTTGCACCATCCTTTAAATAATAGACTGTAACTTCGGGATAGACCACTGCGGGACGGCCGTTCAGGAGCCGCTGGAAGTTGAATGCACTGAACGTACATTCCCACTCCCAAGTGTAAACAGGATATCCTCCTGACGGACTATAACTCATGAAGGGATTGGATTTGAAGGATCGATATTGTCCATTCGGATCAAGTCCCAGAACCATGTTCAGTACCGACATCGGAAGGTCGGTCGATTGGTAGTTCATATAGGTCTGAATGGTAGGATCGAGGGTTGGTTCGCCTGCGCCTGTATGGTAGTAGCGTCCGATTTCCCAGCCGTATTCTTCGTATTCGGTTTTCCCGTAACAGTAGTGTTTGGAATCGCTTCGCACACCTTCTGCCGTATAGTTGACGATTTCACGAATCCTAAAACCTGTAGCTTTGGTCTTCACGCGCCTTTTTTTATCGTGAATATAGTCTCCATCATCATCTGTGAATGAGAAGAACTTGTGGTTCTCAAAGTCAAACTCTGTGTAGCCTCCTGTCGGATAGCTTAATTTGCGGAGTACACAATGGCTTTCAGGGCCGGCAGGTTTACGTGTGTTGTAGGGCACATTAGAGAGTCTCACTTTATCCAAAGGAGACAAATCATTTTCGTCTTTTGGTACGTCTGTTACAAAAGAGCTACTGGCTCTGGACACATCAAAGCCCACGAACAGATTCATATAGGCCACGTCATAATTGTTGCTGCGAAAATTCAGGTTACCCCAATGGTCTGTTCCACCAAAGTTGGCATACGAAGATGTATATCCACACCGATAGGTCTCGGATGATGCATCATTACCGCCAAGCAGAGTGACGCTGTCAAGCATACTGAAAGGCGACTTTGATAAACTGCTAGATTGCAAAGTGCCCTGATGCTGTTCCAGGTTGATGGTCCGCACAAGTCTGTCTCCGTCTTTTATACTGATACTTTGGGCATAATTATAATATTCACTGTTTGTACCGTCCTTATAATTGATGCGGATGGTGGTGGTACCATAAGTGACGGAAGTCAGAAGCTTCATCTGATATGCATGCTGCCGTGTATAAGTATGTACAGTGACGTCAAATACATCCGGACTACACCCTAACTCGTAAAAATGATGGAAACGTACTGCCGGTTCTGCCTGCTGATACCCAAAGTTAGAATGAATACTCTTGCCATAATCAAAAGTAATAAGTTCCGAAGAATGGGGCAAACGGATAGAGGTTAGTTGCCAAGACACATAAGTGGTGTTGTAGGGAGTAATCGTACACCCCGTTCCTCTAAAGGTGGTATCGGCACCGGTGAAAGCATACTCAACATCCTGTTCGTCCACCACTTTAAAAGATATAATCTTTCTATCCCTAGTAGCATGGGTTATCTTCACATCACGTCCACCTGAAACTACATATTCGATTTTGCCGTCATAGGTTTTTCTGATAACGAATTCGAAGGAACTACCATCAGGAAGGATAGCGGTAAATAGGTCGGACTTTAGTTCCAACGTGTTCAGGTATTCTTCCGATAAGTTCCTATATGACTCTCCAAACTTGTCGGTATCCAGTTTAAAGTCTGTAAGTTCATCGGGCATGCATTCTATGCTTCGCGATATGCAACTGCTGATAGATAATGCCCAGCCACGGCCGAACACGTCATAGTTGTAGCCGGGATGGAACGGAGCCGGATTGTATTTCAAGCTCAAAGGCAACCGATAGCCGTGATGATCGATGTCGAACAAGGGAATAGATATGTCGGGCACCCCCATGGCAGGATTCACGGCCACATCTCCATACATTTTGAAGGCTGCCGCCTGCGGAGAAGTGGGGACAGAAAGGGGAACGTATGGAGCTGTAGAAGCTGCATGTGCCGTAAAAGGAAAGAGTGCAGCGAAAAATGATAGTATAAAAATTAATCGTTTCATATTTTGTTTTTGTTATATAAATGGTTAAAAAACGGAGGAAATAGCATTTAGTTTGAGTCTTAATCTGTGTTGAAATATTGGTTTGAAATTCTGCAGATTCCAGACTCCGGAATCTGCAGAATTATAAAATGATAGAACTATTGAAAAATTACAAATTCATCGCATTAGCGCCCAATACGCCAGCCAAAGCCGAAGCCACTGCGATAACCACCTTCAGGATCATATCCCATACTGATTTCTTCATTGCCATAATTTACCTCCTTTCTGTTTTTTAATGTGTTGTGTTACTCTGTGTTCTTCCGTGTTTTCTGTTTTGATAGCAAACTCCTCAAGTTCCTTGAATTCCTTTGCCACCTCAAAACACGGGCACTGTTTAATCCACTCTTCCGGCTCTATCTCACCGTTTCCATTAAGATCCGGCGAAAGATCCCGATGTCCGCATACCCGGCAGCCGGAGAATTT
>OHAQ01003015.1_pt1 | contig 11825 bp, 9 predicted proteins | sample 1577111 | NCBI WGS metagenome assembly OHAQ01 (sample SAMEA3541549, study PRJEB24748) | human gut metagenome | biome: human gut; feature: human-associated habitat; material: faeces | place: China | collected 2012 | reverse complement strand
CGCAATGTCTTTCCTTTTTTGGCGCGGTGTTGCACTTGATATGATAATCTAAGAACGTCCCTTGCAGAGGCGAAATCCTTTACGTTCCCGACTGCACGGTAATCAAGTGAATTTCCGGCTGGCAGAATAACCGCGCCGGGAAGCCTGTTGTGCCGACGCCGCGCGAAATCAGCATCCACGAACGGTTCTCCAGCAAAAGACCGCTCTCGTAGCGTGACGGTACGCCGTTGAAGTTGAACGCTTCTTCCAGAAACGGAATCTGCCCGCCGTGCGTGTGCCCGAACAGCCCCAAATCAAACCAGTTCCCGCGTCCGTTGCGGTCTGTCAGGAGGAGCGAGGACGAAATCACCGACGGGTTGTGCGCCAGAAAGATGACGAAATCCTTCGAGTTGACTTGCGCCGCGACGCTCTTCGCATCGTCCATCTCCGTGCTGACGTCGTCGATGCCTGCAATGTAGATGTCGCTTGTGCCGATGCGCAGGGTCGCGACTTCGTTGCACAGCAGCGTCACCCCCGCTTTGGACATTTTGTTCCGCAGTGTGGATGGCTCCTCGCCCTTCTCCAACGGGCTGCGGTCGCATTCGCCCACGACGGCGTACACCCCGTAGTTGCTTGAAATGCGCCGCGGCAGATTCTCGAAAAACGCCGCCGCTGACCACTTGTCGCGCGCGTAATCGCCGCCCAGCAGCACAATGTCCGCATTCAGCGCATTGATGCGGTTGATGAGCGACGACAGCCGCGCGTCCGAAAACATCTGTGCCCCGTAGTGGATGTCGGAGACGTAGACGATGCGCAGCTGCCCAATGCCTGTCGGCAAATCCTCGCAGGTGATGGCGGTCTGCGTCGTCCGCAAGGTGTACGGCTCGACAAACGGGTACAGCACGCACAGAATCAGCGCCAGAATTACCAGCCGCTTTGTCCACCGCCGCCGCTTCTCGCTCTGCGGCTGATACGCGCCCGCCCGCTGGGAGACATAGGGTTCGTCGTTGTCGCCGGGAAAGAGCCAGCTTTTGCGCATGGCGGAAACCTCCTTTGTCGGGGGGACATCATCAAACAGCTTCGGAAACAATCAACGATGGGAGCGGAAACCGAAGGGTGGAGGGGTAATCGGAACCCCTCCTCGCGCCTGCAGACCCGAAATCCCTGCTTACGCCAGCAGCAGCATCAGCGGCAGCGTCAAAATCGAGAATGCTGTTGACAGCGCCACTCCGCGCGATGCCAGCGAATTGTCGCAGTGGTACATCTCGCTCTGCATGGCCGTCGTCGCCGCGCAGGGCATGGCGGTGCAAATGTACAGCACGCTCACTACCGCCGCGGGCAGACCCGTGAAGCGCAGCAGCAGCACCGCCGCCGGGAAGATAATCAGCCGCAGCGCACACGCCAGCAGCAGCTTCCAGTCCTGCAGGTGTGCGAAGCGAAGATCAATCAGCCGTGCGCCGATGACGAACATGGCAAGCGGCGTCGTTACATTGCCCATCATCGACAGCGCGTCGTTGATGAACCCCGGCAGGCGCCAGCCCGTCAGAAACAGCACAAGGCCAACAATCACCGCAATCAGCGACGGGTTTGTCAGCAGTTTCTTGGGCTGAATCGCACTGATGCCGCCGAAGAAGAACGAACCGAATGTCCAGCACATCAGGTTGAACGCGCCGACGAACACGACGGCGTAAATCAGCATATCCTCGCCCAGCGTTGCAATGACGACCGGGTAGCCCATGTACGCGCTGTTGGACAGCATGGCAAGGTTCGTCAGCACGCTGCGGCGTTCGTTCGGCTCACTGCGATAGAAGAAGTACGCAATCAGCCCGCTCAGAATCATGATGGCAAGGCTGATGAAGAATACGAGAATCAGGTCATGAATCAGCTCCGGACTGGCATCCTTCTGCAAGCCGTAGAGCGTCAGGGCGGGGAGGGCGAAGTAGAGAACAATTTTGTTGAGTGTGGAAATGCCGTTTTCATCAACGAGCTTCCCCTTCGCCGAGAAGAAGCCGCAGAAAATCAGCAGAAACAGGGTGATAACCTGCAAAAAGACAGCCATAAACTACATCCTTTCTGAAATGCGTATTGACAAGCGCAAGTCGATATTGTACACTATTTCAGAAGAATGTCAAGGGAATCATAGCATATTTCCTTGAAAAATGGAGGAAGAAAAAATGGCTGATTTCCGCACCTTTGACCCCTGCAATCTGCTTGCGCCCGTTCCGGCGGTGATGGTGAGCTGCCGTGCGCCTGAAGCGGATGCCAAGCCCAATATCGTTACTGTCGCGTGGGTCGGCACGGTCAACAGCGAACCGCCGATGATGTCCATTTCGGTACGAGGCAACCGCTTCAGCCATGACCTGATTGCCAAGAGCGGCGAATTTGTGGTGAATCTGGTGGATGAAGCCCATTGCAAGGCGCTGGATTTCTGCGGCGTCCGGTCGGGGCGCGACGTGGACAAGTGGCAGGAGTGCCATCTCACGCCCATGCCCGCGCTGAACATGGAGTATGCCCCCGCGATTGCCGAGTGCCCGGCGTATCTGGCGTGCAAGGTAGTGCAGCAGCTGGAACTGGGCAGCCATACGATGTTCGTGGGCAAAATCGTCGGTGTGCAGGTGCGGGACGATCTGTTCGCGGCGGACGGTTCGCTGCATCTGGAAAAGGCGGGGCTGGTGACGTACACGCACGGCACATACCAGAAGGCGGCGGATGTGCTGGGCTTCTTCGGCTATTCCGTCGCGCGCCCGGAGGTACTCAAGCGGCGGATGGACGCGCTGACGAAGTAATACGAATTCAAAGGGGGCGGAAGCCCTCTTTTTTGATGCGCTTATTCCGCGCGCCGCCGCTTCGCCGGACGACACGAGCGAATCCACCGCAGCCCAGAAATCATGTCAAACTGCATTCGCGTATCCTCCAGCATATAAATAGGAAGAAACTCGCTCAATGGCGCGCGTCCCAGTCCTCCCGCAGCATCGCCCATAGCTCCACGTCGTGGAAATTGCCCTTGTTGAACACCTTGCCGCGCAGTGTCCCTTCGTGGCGCATACCGCATTTTTCCATCACGCGCCCGCTGGCAGGGTTGTCGCACTCGTGCATCGCCTCGACGCGGTGGATGCGCAGCGCGGTGAAGCATTCGCGCAGCACCGCTGCCAGCGCTTCGGTCATCAGTCCGCCGTTCCAGCAGGAGCGGGCGAGCGAATAGCCGAGTTCCACCACGCTGTCCGCGTCGCTGTAACTCATGAAGCCAATCGTGCCGACGACGCGGTTCGTTTCGCGCAGCACGATGCCCCAGCTGGATGGCGCGCCGCTGTGGTACTGGCTGATGATGTAGCGCAGGCAGCTGCGCGTATCCGCCATCGACTTGTGCGCATCCCAGAGAACATGCCGAGCGACTTCGGGGTCGCGGGAGTAAGCGAACATATCCGCCGCATCGCGCATCGTCAGCGGACGCAGGAGCAGCCGGTCGGTCGTCAGGCGCGGCAGGGACGCGAAGTAATCCGCTGCGGGAATCGGCTCATTCGGCGGATTGCGGTGGGAGAGCCATTGCCCCAGCTTTTCATACATGGCGGAAGAAACCTCCGATAATTTGCGGCGAAAACGGCGCAAGCGGCACAGGGGGATTCCCTTGCTGACAGCCGACAACAAGCAGATACACACCAAGCGCCAGCATGAGCAGCATCAGCAGCAGAAAGAGAACATACAGGGGATGACGCTGCTTTTTTCCAGCCATAAAGCACCTCCGTCAGCGAAATTTTCCGAAAAAACGCGCAAAAATCCGTCCACACGATTGCATTTTGATGAAATATTTGTTACAATAAGCGTGGATGGAACAGAACGTGCGTTTCGCACGTTTATTGTTTGCAGGGTGCGGACAGCAGCTGCTGCACCATCAGGAGCGCCAGCGCGGTCTTGCCGTCGCGGAACGTGCCGTCCATCACCTTCTGTACCGCGTCGGAAAGCGGCATCCGCAGTGTGCAGACGAACTCATCCTCATCCGGATGCGTCTTTCCAGCGTGCAGCCCCGTCGCCAGGTAGAGGTGGATGCGCTCGTTGCAGAAGCCGGGGGTCGTCTCCAGCACGGTCAGCTTGCGCCAGTGGTCGGCGGTCAGCCCGGTTTCCTCGCTCAGCTCACGTTGGGCGCAGACGAACGGGTCTTCATCCACCCCATCGAGCTTGCCCGCCGGAATTTCCAGCGTCAAGCGGCCAACGGCGATGCGGTGCTGGCGGACGAGAATCACGTTCCCGTCATCATCCAGCGCAACAATGCCTGCCGCGCCCGGATGGCACGCCACCTCGCGCAGGGCGGTTTCGCCGTTAGGCAGGCGCACATGCCAATGCTCAACGCGGATAATCTTGCCGGGGAAAACGACTTTCCCATCCAAATACTCTTCCGTCAGCTGCTTGTCGTCCATCATGGTCAATGTCCTCCTCAAACAATAGGATGATTTTCGCCATAGTGATTCGACAAGAGGCGCAAAAAATCCTGCGAATCGCAAGGAAAAATGCGGCAGGGTGCGGAAGATTGACAAACCGCGCCGCTGCGGTATAATAGAATGGCATCAGGCCCGCAAAGGGCAGGAGCAAGGAGGAAACCCAACATGAGAAAATCCGGCGTCAAAGGTCTTGGCCGTCTGCTGTCTGTGCTGATGGTGGCGGCGCTGCTGATGACAACCGCGATGGTTCCGGCGCTGGCGCTGGATCGCTGGGAGGACGTCGTCGTGTCCGTCATTTGGACGGATTCGCAGGGTCAGCAGCAGACAACGCAGGCGTTCCCCGTGCCTGACAGCGCGGAACATGCGTATTGGGCGACGCTGGATGCGTCCGCCCTTTTCAGCACGGTTCAGGTGCAGGTTGTATCGTCTGACCCGGCGTATACTTTCTACTTGAAAGATTATGCGTCGGATATCATGTGGACGCAGGATGCGACCGCCCTTGACCCGATGTATTCGTATGAAGTGGATTATTACTGCAACAGCGTCTATGAAGGGATGTTCCCGCTGTACCTCTCGTCGCAGGGAATGCCCGAAACGCCCGCGCAGGAGAGCGTCAACGTGCCGGTGTACTATGTGACGGAGGATGGCCAGCAGCTGGATTTCCAGTACGCAAGCTGCCTGACGAACGCGACTACCCAAGTGTACGCCAATTCCAGCGTTGTGCCGTGGGATTATCTGCTTGTCAACCCCGCGTCCGGTGTGGTGGATGTGCTTGTGGACAGCATGGGCAACGCGTCGCCGAGCGAGGTGCGATTTGTCTACGCCGTGCCGGAGCAGCCGACCGAAGCGCCGACGGAAGTGCCCACCGAAGCCCCGACCGAGCCGCCCGTCATTCAGGCGGAAGTGACTGTGCTGTATCAGCTGGATGACAACGGCACGATTCTGGACACGCAGTATGTGACGCTGAATCAGGGCGACAACTATGTCACCGCCAATAGCGCGATGACTGCTGGGTATCAGCTTGTCGGCGAGGACACGGTGCATGTGTGGGTGGACAACGGCGGCACGGCGAGCGTGAATCCCGTTGTGTTCCACTATGCCACGCCGCAGCCGGTAACATCCAACATCGACGTGTTCTACTATCACGAGAACGGCACGCTGCTGGATCAGCAGTCGCAGACGCTGACCGAGGGCGTGAACTACATCTATACCGCCAGCGACCGCGTGGGCGGGTACGACCTCATCAGCGAAAATCCGCAGACGGTCACGCTCTATTCCGATGGCACGACCGACTTGGCGAGTGTGTCCTTCTTCTATGCCGACCCGCAGCCGACCGAAGTGGACGTGCCCGTGCACTACCTCAACTCCGAGGGTGAGCCTGTTGCGATGGACGACACGCTGACGCTGGGCGAGGGGACGCACCTTGTGACGGCGAATCCGCAGGGCATGGCGGACGGCTATGTGCCGATGCCCGGCACGGAAAGCACGGTGGAAGTGAACGTTTCCGGCGGTATTGCGACGCCGAGCGAGGTGTATTTCTACTATTATATTCCCACGACGGAAGCACCCGCAACCGAAGCGCCGACCGATACCCCCGCGCCGACGGACACGCCCGCCCCGCAGACGATGCCGGTGGCGATTCACTACTTCGACATGAGCGGCGTGGAAATTGCCGACCCGGTGGTGAAGGAACTGCTGCCGGGGACGTACCCGATGATTCCGGAGCGCGAAATCCCCGGTTACGAGCTGGACAGCACCCTGACGCAGTTTGACCTGACGGTGGATGCGAACGGCACGCTGTACATGGACGGCGAAGAAATTCCGGCGGATGCGGTCGGATTCTACTATCATCCGGTGCAGACTCCGACGGAAGTTCCCGCGACGGAAGCGCCGACGGACACGCCTGCGCCCGCGACGGACGTGCCTGCGACCGACGTTCCGGCGACCGAAGCGCCGACCGATACCCCCGTGCCCGCGCAGCAGTTCGTGACCGTCACCATCCGCTACTACAACACGCTTGGCGAGGAGATTGCCGACGCAAGCGTGGCGGAGCTGATGCCGGGAACGTACCACGTCACGCCCGCGTATGACAGCATTCCCGGCTACGAGCTGGAAAGCAGCTGGACGTCGTTCGACCTGACGATTTACGCGGACGGCACCATTGCCATCAACGGCGACGAAGCGACGGCGGAAGACCTTGCGTTCTACTATCGCCCGGTTCAAAGCGCTGCGACGGATGTTCCCGTGACCGAAGCGCCCACGAATACGCCGATCCCGACCGAAACGCCGACCACTGCGCCCACTGAAGCGCCGATTCCCGTCGGGCAGCCGGTCAACCGCTACGCGACCATCAACGGCAATAAGGTGGCGTTCCGCAGTGAGCCCTCGACCAGCAAGAGCAACACGGTCATCAAGCGCTTGGCGAATGGCTCGAACGTCTACGTCGTCAACGAAATGCTGAATGACAAGGGCGAACGGTGGAGCGTCGTCATGGTGGATGGGCAGAGTGGCTACATCATGAGCGAATTCCTGACCATCATGACGCAGGCGGAAAGCGACGCGTATGCCGCATCCACCGGCGCAACGCCTGTGCCGACGGCAACACCGATTCCGACCGAGACCCCGACGGCAATTCCGACCGAAATTCCAACGGAAGTGCCGACGGCCACTCCGACTGCCGCGCCGCAGAACGCGACCATCATCATCCAGTATCTGGACAGCTACGGCAGCCCGGTGGCGAATGCGCAGTCGATGACGCTCGCGCCCGGCACATACACCCTGCGCCCGATGCCGACGAATTTGCGGGATGGCTATGAGCTGATTCCCGGCAGCGAGCAAATCACCCTGACTGTTTTCCAAGACGGCACGCTGAGCATGGATGCGGCGGATATTGCCTTCTGGTATCGTCAGGTGGCGACCGCCGCGCCGACGCAGACCCCGACTGAGGCTCCGACGCCGACCGCTGTGCCGTACGAGGGCTATGCCGTCACCACGCGCGAAACCGAAATGCGCACCGGCATCGGCACGGGCAACTACGTTATGGCGACGCTGCAGGCGAATGTGCTGGTGTATGTGAATAGCCAGCTGAACACGGCAGGCGAAACGTGGGACATTGTGACCACGCTGGAAGGGACGTCTGGTTATGTGCCGGACGCGAACCTCCGCTACGTCACCGACGCGCAGGCGCAGGTGTACATTCAGCAGTGGAATCAGTCCCGCAGCACGCCCACGCCCAGCCCCACGCCGTACCTGACGCCTGTTCCCGCGCAGGAGATGGGCTACGCCTACGCCGTGGGCAACAACGTGCCGCTGCGGCAGATGGCGGGCGACTTCAGCGCGATTGAGGCGTACCTGATGCAGGGCGAAGTTGTCTACGTCTCCGGGCAGGATTATCTGGGCAGTATGCCGTGGCACCGCGTGCAGTATAATGGGCAGTGGGGCTATGTGCGCTATGACATGCTCCGCTTCATGACGCAGGCGGAAATCGAGGCGTACCTGAATAACCTGAACGCCACGCCCGCACCCACGCTTGTCACCACGCCCCAGCCCTACGACCCGACGAACTACTCCAGCTACGGCTATGTGACTACGACGACCTCGGTCAACTTCCGCCAGCAGCCCAGCATGAACGCGAGCCGTATCAGAAAGCTGTACAACTACGCGTTCTGCTTTGTCCTCGGCACAACGACCGGAACGGACGGCGAAACGTGGTATCACATCCGCTACAATGACCAAGAAGGTTACGTCAACGGAAAATACTTCCATTTGATGACGGTGGAGGAGCTGGAAGAGTTCCTGCAAAGCAGCGAGTACATTCAGGGCATCCAGAATAACACGACGGGGAATGCTACTGCAAAACCGACCAGCGGTCTGATTACGGAAGAAGACAAGACCATCAACGACTGGAAGGGCAGCGGTGCAACGGTCAGCTATGTGCCGTGGCAAGGCTTTTCAACGCCCGGCCCGCTGACTTCGCCCACAACTGCCCCCGCGCAGGAAACCGCCACGCCGACGCCTTCCGCTTCGCCCACACCGACGCTCGAACCGCTGCCCACCGCAGCCACGACATACCCCGTGACGAACGAGAGCGGCAACAGCGGGCTGGTTATCTTCATCGTGATTGCGGTCGTGCTGCTGCTGGGCGGCGGCGGATTCGCCTTTATGCAGTACCAGAAGAAACAGCGTGAGGTTGCGATGAAGGCGGCGCAGCGCCGCGCACAGGCAGCGCGCAATGCGGATCGTCCGGTTGCGCGTCAGGCGGGTCAGCCGCAGCAGATGCGCACAGGCGCGTATGCGAATCCCCAGCAGCGTCCGCAGACGAGCAATGGCGTTTCGCCCGTGCAGGTGCGCCCGGCGACACCCGTTCCGCAGACGCAGGATATGCAAAACCGACCGCAAGTCGGTTATCGCACGCCGATTCAGCCCCTGACGAAGCCGCAGGAGACCCCGTCCACTGCCGCGCCGAAGAGCACGACGACGATGGAGAATCCGTATGCGCGCCCGGTGGCGAAATCGACAGAGGAAGCGCCGCGCCATCGTCGCCGTACAGATCAGTATCGCCAGGATGACGACAGCGCAAACCCGAATGGGTAACAGAATATTTGGCAGGAGCAGCACGATTTGCGGGTTGCTCCTGCTTTTTTTGTGAATCAACAATATTATGCTGTTTTTTGTTTGCCAAGTCTGGAATGTTACATTGAAAAAGACGAACGAATGGCGTGGAAACAAAGAAAAAAGCGGTCGAAAATTTGCACGCACTGAACGAAAATTCCGAAAAATCGAGGAGGGCAACAGAACAAAAACATTCCTGTAACGATAGTTTTAACATTAAAATTACAATACTCAGGAAACTAACAGACTGTTAACGTACGAAAATGACAAAATTGACACACGAAAGTGAGACAAAATACACAAAAATGCACCGTTTGAGCATAATGACCGTTATTTTTCCGTCTTGACAGTTGAAGATTTGATGGTATAATAAACCATGTAAGAACTTGAACTGTGATTTGCCGGGAATTTGGCGAATTGCATATCGAGAAACGATAAATGTGTTACATGTGAAGGAGACGTGAACTGTGACAGAGAAGGAACTGCGGAAGCTGGGACGCGCGGAGCTGCTGGAACTGCTGCTGGAACAGGCACGAGAATTTGAAGCACTGGAGCAGCGGCTGAATGCGGCAGAAGCGGCGCTGCAAAGTCAGCAGCTGCAGCTGGAAACGTGCGGCTCGATTGCGGAGGCATCGCTGAAGTTAAACGGCGTGTTTGAGGCGGCGCAGAAGGCCGCGGAACAGTATCAGCAGAACGTCGAGCGGCTTTGCCAGGAGAAAATCAGCGCGGCAGAAAGCCAAGCGCAGGAAATCCTCGCGTACGCCAAGAAAGCCGCCAATCAGCAGTAAAGAAACATGACAGAAGGGAGGGCGCGCAGGTGTCAGAAGACAAGAATCAGCAGAAAACGGGCAAACAATTGCTCAACGACACGCAGGAAGCGGCGGAACGCGCCCACCTGCTGCGGCAAATGAACCCCACATCCGAACAGTTGGAAACGGAACTGAAGCATGAAAAGCGCAAGCACAACTACAACCGCGCCCTGCGCAGCACGCTCTATACGCTGCTGGTGGTGGCGGCGGTCGCGGTGCTGATTGCAACCATGGTCATGCCCATCCTGCAAATCACCGGCACATCAATGACGCCGGTGGTCGGGCAGGGCGAAATCACAATGGTCGTGCGCGGGTCAAATCCGCAGCGCGGCGATATTATCGCTTTTTACTACAACAATAAGGTGCTGATTAAGCGCGTTATCGGCCTGCCGGGCGAGTGGGTCAACATCGACGGAAGCGGCAACGTCTACATCAATGGCGAACTGCTTGATGAGCCGTACATCACCGACCGCGCGCTGGGCGACTGCTCCATCACGCTGCCGTACCAAGTGCCGGACGGGCGGTATTTTGTTCTGGGTGATCACCGCTCCACCTCGCGCGACAGCCGAAGCACACTGGTTGGTCCAGTGTCCGAAGAGCAGATTATGGGGCGCGTAACGCTCCGCATTTGGCCGCTGAACCGCATTGGATTCCTGCAATAACGTAAGTACAATACAGCAAGAAGAGGAACACAGGTTCCAGAATCGGAGGATGCTGACATGAACCGCAAACTCATGGAATTAGCAGAAAAATACGTTGCGCAGCGGAAGCGTCGGATGCGTCTGCTTAAGACGGTCACGGCGCTGGCACTCGTTGTCGCCATCTGCACGTCTTATGTGCTGATGATGCCGGGCCTGACGATGGCGGCGGAAACGTACTGCGGGCTGGAGGAGCATACCCACACGGCGGACTGCTACGTGGATGAGCTGACCTGCCTGATTTCCGAGCGCGAGGCGGAGACAGTCTTTACCGATATTATGCGCTGCAGCTTTGAGCCGCACCGCCATTCCTCCGATTGCTATAATGCGCAGGGCGAACTCAGCTGCGGCTACTGGGATGGCTACATCCACGAGCATGACGAGAAGTGCTACGACAGCAACGGCGTTCTTATCTGCACGCTGGAGGAGCATCCGATGCACAAGCACACGGATGCCTGCTACAACTGGGAAAAACAGCTGACCTGCACACTGACGGAAAGCGAGGGGCACATCCACACGGATGCGTGCTACCGGGCGAAAGAACCGACTTGCGGTCTGTTTGAGAGTGAAGGCCATCAGCACACGGCGGATTGCGTGACGGAAACACGCACGCTGATTTGCACCGAGGACGTTGCGACGAACTCCGATATGCCGCATGTCCATGATGACAGCTGCTACGAAGTGACCCGGACGTACACCTGCGGCTTGACGGAAGGCGAGGGCGCGCATCACCATACGGATGCCTGCTATCCGACGACGGAAGAACCGACTTGCGGTCTGTTTGAGGGCGAAGGCGCACACACGCATGATGATTCCTGCTACGAGATGGTGCGCGGCGACTTGAAGTGCAAGCTCTATCCTGACCCGGCGAAGGTGCACACGCATTCCGCGTCCTGCGTCGATGCGAAAACCGGCTACTACACCTGCGGCTACATTCAGGTGCTGCGGCATCAGCATACAAATGAATGCATTGTGACGGTGACGGCGGAGGATTCCGGTCATCATCACACGGCGGACTGCTACGAACGCCACTATATCTGCGGCAAAGAAGAGCACACGCACACGGCGGATTGCTACTATGACCCGACCCCGAACCCCGATGCGACGGCAGCCCCCGAAGCGACAGCTGAGCCGACAGCAGCTCCCGAAGCGACAGCTGAGCCGACGGCAGCCCCCGAAGCGACAGCTGAGCCGACGGCAGCCCCCGAAGTGACAGCAGAGCCGACGGCAGCCCCCGAAGTGACAGCAGAGCCGACGGCAGCTCCCGAAGTGACGGATGAGCCGACGGCAGCTCC
>OHAQ01003009.1_pt1 | contig 11837 bp, 8 predicted proteins | sample 1577111 | NCBI WGS metagenome assembly OHAQ01 (sample SAMEA3541549, study PRJEB24748) | human gut metagenome | biome: human gut; feature: human-associated habitat; material: faeces | place: China | collected 2012 | reverse complement strand
GGTGAAACGAAGAAGGTTTCTCATCCTATTGTTTCTACAGACGGAAACGTATCGTTCATATATTCGGATACATCCGGTATTTTTATGCCCGCAGTACCTTGTCCAGCACCACAAACTGCTGTTCCTTGGCAGTCAGACAAATTTCATCTCCTGCCTGTAACGCATTGTGCAGCATCTTGTCGGCAATGGGATTCTCCACCATGGTTGCCAGATACTGTTTCATGGGGCGTGCACCGTACTGGCGGATTTTCGGTGCGTTTGCCAGAAGCCGCACTGCGTCCGGTGTATACTCCATGGCGATTTCCATATGAGAGAGCCGCTGCTGCAATTCCTGTAACATGCGTTCTGCGATCTGGGACAAGCTTTCCTCCGACAGCTTCTGAAACCACAGCACACCGTCCAGCCGTCCCAGAAATTCCGGCGAGAAATGCCGCTTGAGTGCATCAGTGGCAGCAGCATTTCCGCCCTTGCCGGAATCGGGGAGAAATCCCAGCTGTTCACCAGTACGCAACGCTTCGCCGCCCAGATTGGAGGTCATGATCAGCAATGCATGGCGAAAGCTGGTCGTCCTGCCGCAGGAGTCCGTCAGAATGCCGTCCTCCATAATTTGCAGCAGCAGATTGCACACATCCGGGTGAGCCTTTTCGATCTCGTCGAACAGGACAACGGAATACGGTTTACGACGGATCGCTTCCGTCAGCTGGCCGCCCTCATCGTAACCGACATATCCCGGAGGCGCACCGATCAGACGGGCGACCGAATGTTTTTCCATGAATTCGCTCATGTCGATACGGATCATCGCTTCTTCCGTATCGAACAGGAAAGACGCCAGCGCCTTGCACAATTCGGTTTTGCCCACACCGGTCGGCCCAAGGAACATGAAAGAACCATACGGCCGGTTCGGATCGGACAGACCGGCACGCGAACGCCTGATCGCTTCGGAAACCGCAACGATCGCTTCATGCTGTCCGACGACCCGTTTATGGAGCTCATCCTCCATATGCAAGAGCTTGTCGCGTTCGCCCTGCATCATCTTGGAAACCGGAATACCGGTAGCACGCGAAACCACTTCCGCGATTTCCTCGGCATCCACCTGCGTGCGCAACAACCTCGGATGATCGTGTTCCAGTTTTTCGTCCTTCTTCGTTTCGGCAGCCAAAGCCTTTTCCAGCTCCGGCAGACGACCGTACATCAATTCGGACATCTTCTGGTAATCGCCACGCCGTTTCGCTTCCTCGATCTGCTGGCGAACCTTGTCGATTTCTTCCTTGATATGCTTGGAACCTTCCACCCCGGCCTTCTCGGCTTTCAGGATTTCATCATAATCGGCATATTCCTTTTCCAGCTTCGTGATTTCTTCTTCGCAGGAGTTCATGTCCGCGGTATCTGATTCTACCAGATGCTGATACTGTTTGATTCTGTATTTCGCAGTCATTGTTTCCAATTCCTGCAGATATTCCAATGCCGGAGACCAGACCTCCGTGATCTTCTCTATATTTGAACGGATCACTAATGTCGAGATCAGTGCCACCAACACTAAAAATAATGTCATAACAAGCACTGTCATTCGATATACTTTTAATTTTCCTGCAACCTTTAAGTTAGCTATACGCTTTTTGATCTTTTCCATGATGGTTTGCCTTCCTTTGTAAATTATTGATCTTTTATAACATTTGTTTGTCCATAGATGATTAAAAGATAGCATACTTTATTGGAATAATCCATAAAAAAAATAAATTATTTTCTGCTAAATATTAGTGACTCAAACTCCGCACTTGAATAAGTGCCTATGCACCTTGGAAATCCAATAATACCTGACACAAATATAGCATGAAACCGTCTGGTTTTGATATCATTGAGTTGCTCAAAATCAATCAAACCGCAAATGTAGACAAAAGGACCATTGGATACAAACGCAGGAAACAGTCCATGGAAAAAGGAACCTCCGCCATGCTTTCGCTTTTGGAAACTGCTAAAAAGGCGGTAATCCCTGCGAAATATGTTCTCTTTGACAGCTGGTTTTCCTCTCCAGGTACGCTTCATGCTGTAAAAGAGATTGGATATGATGTAATCGGCATGGTTAAGAAAACTCCAAAGATGTTCTTCTGGATCAATTAAAGGTACTTTGATATCGTAATATGGAAGTAAAATGCTTCCCGGCATACTTTCCAATGCCGGAATTTGAGCGGGTAAACTGGTATTGCGTGATCGCACAAAAAGGGTCAGGCGCTTGACTTTTTACACATTCCATGCTAGATTGAAAATAATCGTAAAAAAATAAAACACCATGAAAAAGAGAGTACATCTGTTGGAACTTTACAGAGAAGTTTCTATAATTCCGGGAAAGGTGATGTGAGTCAGGTACTTTAATAAGAAAACCTGTATCACAGAAAATGAAAGGTCGAACCGGAATGAGGCTGAGAGGAAACGGGCGGACATAGATGGAAGATGGCTTTGGAGTGGCAGGACTGAACTGTTTTAGAAAATGACAGATAAGTCCCGACAGGTCCGCCTGTTACAGCGGGAGATATTACAGCAGACAAGCACTCGTACAGAGTTTCGGTGCAGTCAGTGAGATATCAGAATGAGGCTGGCATTTTATGCCGGTAAATGGGAGTGGTACCACGGGATAACGTCTCGTCTTCTTTTTAGAGGACGGGACTTTTTTGTTATAATCCGCATCCATAAGCAAATTATTTAAGAAAGAAGGAAATACACATGAGCAGCAAAGGAAAATTTTATATGACAACAGCGATTGCCTACACATCCGGCAAGCCGCATATTGGAAATACCTACGAGATCGTACTTGCAGATGCGATCGCAAGATTTCGCCGTCAGGAAGGCTATGATGTTTACTTCCAGACCGGAACAGACGAGCATGGTCAGAAGATCCAGGAGAAAGCCGAGAAAGCTGGTATCACTCCGAAGGAATATGTAGACAACGTTGCCGGAGAAGTAAAACGTATCTGGGATCTGATGAACACTTCTTATGATAATTTTGTCCGTACAACGGATGAAGATCATGAGAAACAGGTAAAAAAGATCTTCAAAAAATTATATGATAAAGGTGACATCTACAAAGGTTCCTACGAGGGACTTTACTGTACACCGTGTGAATCTTTCTGGACAGAGTCACAGCTTGTAGACGGCAAATGCCCGGACTGCGGACGTGAGGTCCAGCCGGCAAAAGAGGAAGCATATTTCTTTAAAATGAGCAAATATGCTGACAAGCTCATCGATTACATTAATGAGCATCCGGAATTTATCCAGCCGGTTTCCAGAAAAAATGAGATGATGAACAACTTCCTGCTTCCGGGATTACAGGATCTTTGTGTATCCAGAACCTCATTTTCCTGGGGTATTCCGGTTGATTTTGATCCGAAACATGTTGTGTATGTTTGGTTAGACGCGCTGACAAACTATATCACAAAGATCGGATATGACGCAGATGGCAATTCCAGTGAGCTGTTCAACAAAAACTGGCCTGCAGACTTACATCTGATCGGAAAAGATATCATCCGTTTCCATACGATCTACTGGCCGATCTTTTTGATGGCACTGGATCTGCCGCTGCCAAAACAGGTATTTGGACATCCGTGGCTTTTACAGGGTGGCGAGAAGATGAGTAAATCCAAAGGAAATGTGATCTACGCAGATGATATGGCTGATTTATTCGGTGTGGATGCGACACGTTACTTTGTACTGCACGAGATGCCGTTTGAAAATGACGGAATCATTACCTGGGATCTTGTCATTGAGCGTTACAACTCTGACCTTGCAAATATTCTTGGAAACCTTGTAAACCGTACGATCTCCATGAGCAACAAGTATTTTGACGGTGTAGTAAAGAGTACAGGTGTGGCTGAGGAAGTTGATGCAGATTTAAAGGCAGTTGTAACATCTACAAGGGATAAAGTTGCAGAGAAAATGAAAAACCTGCGTGTTGCAGATGCAATCACAGAGGTATTTAACTTATTCCGCCGCTGCAATAAATATATCGATGAGACAGCACCATGGGTACTTGCAAAAGACGAGGCAACAAAAGACCGTCTGGCAGAAGTTCTTTACAATCTGGTAGAATCCATCACCATCGGAGCATGTCTGTTAAAGAGCTTTTTACCGGAGACAGCAGACCGTATCTTAGCGCAGCTTAGCACAGGTATGCGTGAATATGATGATCTCGATAAATTCGGACTTTATGAGAATGGAAATAAAGTAACAGAAAAACCGGAAATCCTTTTTGCACGTCTTGATGCAAAAGAGATCATGCCAAAGATCGATGCGATCCGTGAAGCACAGAAAGCAGAATTTGAGGCAGAGCAGAGAGTACTTGGTGAATTGCCAGAGACAACAGAGGAAGCAGGCGAAGCAATCGATATCGAGGCAAAACCGGAGATCGAGTATGATGACTTCATAAAAATGCAGTTCCAGGTCGGAGAGATCATTTCCTGTGAAGCAGTGCCGAAGTCAAAGAAATTATTATGCTCCCAGGTAAAAGTCGGAAGCCAGGTAAAACAGATTGTTTCCGGTATCCGTAAATATTACACACCGGAAGAGATGGTCGGCAAAAAAGTCATGGTACTTGTAAACTTAAAACCAGCAAAACTTGCCGGAGTTTTATCGGAAGGAATGTTATTATGCGCAGAGGATGCAGAGGGCAATCTTGCGCTGATGACACCAGAAAAAGCAATGCCGAGTGGAGCAGAGATCTGCTAACATATTGAAAAATAAAAATCTGTCATGACAGTTGCGATAAATCTATGATGTTGTGCCGGATTTGTGAGGGAAAAAGAGATAGTGTATGCGCTATCTCTTTTTCGGTATCACACAGGGAGGAACAAAAGAGTGAGAAAAAAAATACAGGGGATATTTCAAAGAAACCTGCCATTTGTGCTGGTGTTTATGGTGGCACTTATCTGGCATCTGGTCATTAAAATTTCTGCCGGTGATGATGTTGTCTATTTTCAGACGCTGATGGATGGAAGAAGTATCTGGGAGATTTTAGCGCACCGCTATGCGACATGGTCTTCAAGAATGACAATCGAATTTGTTCTTATACCACTGGTACAGGTTTCGTGGCTGTGGAAAATCCTGGATATTATTATTTATACACTGATTCCTGTATTGTTATACCGCTTATTAAATAATTACACGGAATATATTGATGAAAATGTAAGCTGGTCAGATAAAGATTCAGACAGGGAAGAATCTAAGAGTATATTAAAATGGCTTGTCTGTGCGTTTATGCTGCTTTACCCATTTTCGGATATGGTATCAGCTGGCTGGATCGCAACGACGGTCAACTATCTGTGGCCGCTTTTTGGAATCTTATATATCGCCCTGATTTTACAGAAACTGGCACAAAATAAGTTTCTGCACTGGTATGAGGGCGCAGCAGGGATGATCTGTTGTATTTTTTGCAGCAGTCAGGAACAGGTGGCAGCAATTTTACTGGTTATGATTTTTCTTGCGTTACTTTATAACTGGCACAGAAAAAAAGCGGGGAGTCTGTGGATTTACGGATATTTTGCCGTTGATCTGATCTCACTTTTTACGATTTTGTGCTGTCCGGGAAATAGTATCCGCAGCATGCAGGAAGTCGAAGGGCGTATGCCGGAATTTGCACATTTTTCCATTTGGGAAAAGATTTATATGGGAGTTGTAAATATAGAACGCATTTTTATTGCGCAGGTTAACAGTATTTTTCTGATCGTCTCGGTTATACTGGCAGTACTGGTCGGACTGAAAACGAAAAATATGATAAAAACATTGCTGTCATCTGTTCCTGTATTTTGTATTCTTGGATATGCACTGATCCGCACCGGGCATCCGTGGTATGAAAAAATATTTATTATACCGGAACAGACAGCAGGGTGGAATTTTAAAGATCCGGTGAACTGGCTTCCGGTGTTATTTTTGATCGTGACGGTGGCGGGGATGTCCTATGCACTGTTTTGTCTGATGAGAGAGAAGCTGGAAATATATCTTTATACACTTGTGATGCTTGGTGTGGGACTGGCATCCGGCATTGTCATGGGATTTTCTCCGACAATCTATGCATCGGCAGACAGACCATATATTTATCTGTATTTTATTCTGATGGTAACGTGTCTTTTTTGTATCCGGCAGATGTATGGGCAGATCAGAAAAGAAATTCCGGTACTGGTTCAGAAGATTTCAATGGTTGTGCTTGGAATGTTTTGCATGGTCAATATCGCAGAAACACTTTGGATGTGTCATATTATGTAAAAGAAACAGATGGATAAGGTAATCATTTTACATAGTTTTGCCGATGTTAAAGATATATGAACGGATTCATTTTCATGACGGGCATGTTTAAATTGATCCATATAATGTTTGTTTACAGAATGTACGATTTATCTGCAAAGAGGTATTCTGGGATTCCTGTCATGATTTCAGGGAGGAATATGAGCTATGGGATTTTCGGTAAATAGTGCTGGGAGCACCAGTGGAGCTATGGCAATGGCTGGAACATTGACCATTAAAAATGCGAATAAAGATGCACGTGCGCGTATTGATTATGTCTGTGGAAAGAGTAAAAGCAGCACAAAGAAAAAAGTAAATTATAATTACAGGGAAGTTTCGAATCAGCTTTTGCGTGCGAAGAAGCCGCAGGGCGCAGCAAATGCGCTGACAAAGGCAAAGAGCAGACTTGCCACTTTGCAGCGGTGTGCAGCAACCGGGGAATATGACAGCAAGGAGATATCTGCAGCAGTTGCGCATGCGAAAAGAATGGTAGAGTGCGCACAGTTAAAAGTCCGCCACTTAAAGCAGGAAGAAATCGAAAACAATAAATATAAACGCGAGAACCGGGCGGATAATATGCAGAAAAAAGGTGAGATCAGGCGCCGGGCTGCAAACAAAGAGCGTGAGTTGAAAGAAAAGATTGCGATTGAAGAAATACAGAATGTACAAAAGGAAAAGGCAAAGCGTGTTGAAATACGGCAGAAGCGCAATAATCACAGACGTCAGGAGCAGAGTAAGATCAGCGAAGCGGATATGAAATATATAAAAGCACAGATGGAAAACCACAACACATCTGATATATCTCCTGATTCCGGCGTGATCGTGAGCCTGTCTGCCGAATCTGCAAATCTGCAGATGACAGAGGCACAGATCAAGATGCAGGCACAGCAGGATGCGGAGTTAGAGACAGATCTGACATTGACGGATGCTGCCGGTGCATTGCCGCAGGGTATGTCTGCTTCTTATACCGGTGATCCATCGGGAAGCGCATCTGCCACAGGGCAGGGAATGACAGAGAATATTAATATTTCGATTTAATAAAAAAAAGATACTCAATTAAAAAAAAGACATTTTATATAACCTCTCTTCTTTTTAAGATAAAAATAAAAAAGATGGGAGGTTTTTTATGTCGAAAAAAAGAAAACTACATCATGCAGATTTAATTGTGCCACACAGTTCTATTCGATTGCAGTCTGGGGAATGTGTCATGGAGACAAGCGGTAAAGTCAATGAAATGGTGGAGAGTGTCAGCGGACAGATGGAGGAGCTCTCTGGGCAGATAAAAACGGTCCGGGAGCTGGTACAGGGAACAATTACAGGACTTGAACATCAGAAACAGCAGATTGAGGGTGGAATGAACACTGTAAATATGATGATGCAGCAGTTAAAAGATACGGCAAATATAACTGGTGAAGTTGAACTTCAGGTAGAGATGCTGGGATCAAAATTAGAGCAGATCACAGATTTTGTAAATAATATTGAAGATATTGCATCACAGACGAATTTATTATCATTGAATGCAACGATTGAAGCAGCACGTGCAGGAGAGCATGGCAGAGGATTTTCAATTGTTGCAGAGGAGATCCGCAAACTTGCAGACAATTCCGGTGAAATTGCAAAAGAAATCCAGATTGTGATAAAAGAAGTAATGGAATGTTCTAAGAATGCAGTGGAAAAAGTGGCTATGGCAGGCGATTCTGTCAAAGTACAGGTAGAAAGTGCCGGACATACTATAGAGGCATTTGGAAATATGAATGATGTTATGGAACAAATGATACAGGATCTTGATCATATATCCGGAAAAGTAGATGAGATGAATGGAAGAAGACATGCAGTGTTAGATAAGATACATGCAATAGGTGCTTCTTCTGAGCATACGGTAAGATCTACTGAGTTTTCATTTAAATTAAGAAAATAAATTATGAAAAAGAGATCATCGAAAAAGGTTATTAAATTTGCCGGTTACCGTGTGTTAATGATATATTGATATTATAAAAGTGTATACTGTAGGAAAAAATGATTGACATATAAGAAAAAAGGAGAAACACAATTATGATATTTGAGACACATGCACATTATGATGATGAACGGTTTGAAGAGGACAGAGAGGAATTGATCACATCCATGCCAGAACGTGGCGTTGGAACGATCATCAATGTCGGTGCATCGATCGAATCCACCAAAACAACACTTGCGCTGTCAGAGCGGTATGAATTTGTTTATGCGGCAGTCGGAGTGCATCCAAGTGATATCAGTGGTCTGAATGAGGAAACATTTGCATGGCTGAAAGAGCAGACCAAAAGAGAAAAAGTGGTTGCAGTTGGAGAAATCGGGCTTGATTATTACTGGGATAAGGAGCCGGAAATACAAAAACAGCAGCGATACTGGTTTGCTGAGCAGATGAAGTTAGCGAGGGAAGCATCACTTCCTGTAATCATTCATTCGAGGGATGCGGCAGCAGATACCATGGAAGTGATGAAATCTGTATATGCGGAGGAAATTCCGGGAGTCATCCACTGTTATTCTTATTCGAAGGAGATGGCACAGGAGTTTATAAAAATGGGATATTATATCGGTGTCGGAGGTGTTGTGACTTTTAAAAATGCCAAAAAGTTAAAGGAAACCGTACAGGAAATCCCGCTGGAACGAATCCTTTTAGAAACCGACTGTCCATATATGGCACCGGAGCCGCATCGCGGAGAGAGGAATGATTCATCCTATATTCCGTTTGTGATCGCCAAGATCGCAGAACTAAAAGGAATCACACCGGAAGAAGTGGAGCAGGTGACCAGGGCGAATGCAGAACGGTTATTTCGTATAATGTAATTTATGTTCTGTACATGATAAAAAGTCTATGTTATCATAGCACCATAAACTGGTTGCGTAAAAGAGCGTAATCACAAACCTAAAAGAGTTATAGGAAGAAGGGAAAAAGATGATATACAATCAAAATTACATAGGAGAGATTATTTGAGGTGGTAAATTTCGTTGCAACCACGCACCCTATGGGTTAAAAGAGATGCAGGAGCCGCGACGCCTGCCAAATAATCTCTTTCATCTATAAAGAGAGGCTCTGTTTATGGTAACAGGGCTTTATTTTTTACCAAGTTCCGGGGTATCATTCCAGAAGCGCTTCGGGATATTCTGCGCCTGGAGTCCTGGATTGATCCGTGCCTGGATGGCGATGTGGTCGAAAAAGGTCTGCCACAGCTTCTGGTATTTGGTCTCTCTGTCGGAGGTATGTTTTAAAAGCTCCTGATCTATACCGGAAGCGTCCACTAACATAAAATTCTTTCCGGCGGCGTGAACTGCGGCAAGCTGGCGGTTCTCGTCATATATCATAAAATTCTCCTGCGGGAGACGATCGGTAAAGTGCTCTGCCAATATCGGCAGGGCATTATTTTTGGGGTGAATCGTGGAAAACAGTACACCATTTTCCAGTTCTGAAAAACGAAGAAAACCGAGCAGGTGATGTGCCTCATTTGCTGTGGCACGGGACAGAATAAACAGGCGGTGGACATAAGGATTGGCAAGGTCACAAATGGCGCGTGCTCCGGCGGATGTATTCAGACCAAGTACAAGAGTATGGTAGATGGCGTCCGCTTTGTCTAAGTTATTCTTTTTCTCCGGAACAATGGAAAGAATCGCATTTAAAATGGTATCGTAAAATTCACTGCCAAGTCTGCGCTGTATGGTGCGAGCGACTTTCGATGCTTTATCAGAGGAAGTTACCACATGGATATACTCACAAAATAGTTGATAATTGTCCGGTTCATGACACAGAATGTGGATATCATCGTGGGTGCAGGCGCTTTTTGGGGCACTGGAAGAACTATCAGCCGATGTGCTGCGGGCAGAATATTTTTTGTTTTCTTTTACCTTAAAATCCCATGCATCATAGATGCCGGATAAGATTCCATTGGGGGAATCTTCACAGATAAATGTGTACATATTATAAAATCCTCGTTATAGAAAGCCATTAATGCATCAGATTATTGATCATTAAGATGATGTTACAGCGAAATAGCAGGTTTTAATTTGCCAGCCGCTAAATTATGAATCGCTGTAGGTTCCGTCATCAGGAGAATAAACTGAGCTGCTGGTATCCAGCTTCACGTATTTCACGTGGAATCTGGGTGCGGTCTGCGATCAGGCTGCGGCAGATATAGTCCTCATCTAACTTTGTAGGGTACATCATGTGACCGGAACAGGTAATAAAGTATAGTGCACGTTTTAGTACGACACCGATCTTTTTCAGATCAGAGAAATCGAGCTTATTCATACGTCTTGCCTTTACGATGCGCGAGGCAGACTTTGCACCGATGCCGGGAACACGCAGAAGTGTACGATAATCTGCACGGTTGATCTCTACCGGAAAACATTCTAAATGGCGGAGCGCCCAGTCACATTTGGGGTCCAGATAAATATTAAAATCAGGCCGGTCTTCTGTTAGTAATTCATCTACTTTAAAATCATAATAGCGCAGCAGCCAGTCTGCCTGATAAAGCCGATGTTCCCGTAAAAGAGGCGGGCCACCCGGCAAAACCGGCAGATTTGAATTGTGGTTGACATTGACAAAGGCAGAGTAGAACACTCTCTTTAAGTCAAATTTCTGATAAAGCGTTTCGGCAACACGCATAATCTCATAATCGTGTTCCGGAGTAGCGCCAATGATCATCTGGGTGCTCTGTCCGGCTGGAACAAAACGTGGTGCTTTGCGGTAAATGGCAAGCTCGTCTTTATTTTCCGTGATACGGTTCTGAATCTGGCGCATTGGTTTCAAAATAGTGGTTCTGGATTTATAGGGAGCCAACTTCTTTAAGCTGTCAGCAGTCGGAAGCTCTAAGTTGATACTCATGCGGTCGGCAAGAAATCCTGCTTTTTCTACAAGCACGGGATCTGCACCAGGGATAGCCTTGACATGGATATAGCCGTTAAAATGATAGACATTGCGCAGCCGGTAGAGTGTCTGGTAGATCAGATCCATCGTGTAATTTGGGCTGACCATGATGCCGGAGCTTAAGAAAAGTCCCTCAATATAGTTACGCCGGTAAAATTCCATTGTCAGTTCACAGACTTCGTCGGGGGTAAAAGAAGCCCGTTTCACGTCAGAGTTACAATTATTCTGACAGTAGGCGCAGTTGAAAATGCATTCATTGGTAAAAAGTATTTTGAGCAGAGAAATACAGCGTCCATCTGCAGAAAAAGTATGACAGATTCCGCATGCAAGGGAATTTCCCATACCGCTGCCATTGCCGCTGCGGTCTACTCCGCTTGAAGTGCAGGCTACATCGTACTTTGCAGCGTCGGTAAGTATGGCAAGTTTTTCCATAAGAGACATATTTTGCTGAATGTTCATGTTGATCTTCATCTCCATCCTTAAGGTCTTTGTCAAAAATATGATTGTAAGTTATGATCCGGTATTTGCATCAAATATTACGAAACATGTACTGCAAAACAAATGATGGTTTGTTGGGATATGAGTTCCCCGGCGAAGGGTGGTTCCGGGGGATTTCGATTGGCAAATTGCATCAAGCCGGGACTGTTTTGTTCCGTTGTCCGAAAATAAG
>OHAQ01003004.1_pt1 | contig 11851 bp, 8 predicted proteins | sample 1577111 | NCBI WGS metagenome assembly OHAQ01 (sample SAMEA3541549, study PRJEB24748) | human gut metagenome | biome: human gut; feature: human-associated habitat; material: faeces | place: China | collected 2012 | reverse complement strand
CCATCCTGAGGCATTCAAAGCTGTTGTTGCTAAAGTAAAAGCATCATCCGCGTCCTGCACGGGCTGTGAGCCGTCCAATGGCGTGCCCGAGTAGCTGCCGAGCACGTCGGTCGGGATTTCGCCCTCCTTGTTCATCGGGTCGTTATAGGGCGGCATTTCTATTATTTTTTTCTTCTGCTTTTTCGGCTTGTCCATAAATTTCTCCTCTCTCTGCGTTTGCTTTTTTAGCTTTCCGCACGGGCGCGCCGATATTCCGCGAAGAAGAAAGTTGAATTTGCTCGTTATTTTTGATAAAATCATCTTATCCGGTCGTTCAGCCGAAAAACGGAGGTTCATATCATGAAGATTTTTAAAAAATATATCGCTGCTATGCTGATTTTTGCGCTCGCGCTGAGCCTCTGCTCGTGCTCGCTCATAGACCGCCTCAAGCCCGCACCCGCGCCGGAGACGGTGAGACTGACTTTCCCCGAGGGAACAACGGCAATTCAGGCGGCACAGAAGCTCGAAGAGGGCGGCGTTTGCACGAAGGACGAGTTTATCGCGGCGGTCAATGACGCTTCGCGTGAGAATAAATTTGTGCAGTCGATAAAGAATCCGCGGGAGCGCCCGTTCCTGCTCGAGGGCTATATCTATCCCGATACATATGATTTCTATGTCGGCGAGGGCGCGGAAAAGGCGCTCGGCCGTTTTCTCTCGAACACGGAGTCGAAGCTCACCGACGAGATGTACAAGAAGGCCGAAGAGCTCGGGATGTCCATGGACGAGGTTATTACGCTCGCCTCGATAATCCAGCAGGAGGCGTCCGTGCCGTCCGTCATGGCGAATGTCTCCTCCGTGCTCCACAACAGGCTCAATTCATCGAGCTATCCGCGCCTGCAGTGCGACGCGACGATATTCTATTTAAAGCGCAGCGTCAAGCCCTATATAGGTGAGGAGCAGGCGGACAAATACGATGAGTTTTATAACACCTACGACCGAAAGGGGCTTCCCTCGGGTCCGATTACGAATCCCGGCATCGAGGCGATAAACGCCGCACTGAATCCCGCAGATACCGAATACTATTTCTTTGTCACGGATAACGACGGCAACTACTATTTCGCCAAAACCTACCGGGAGCATCTCGAAAACTGCAAAACGGCGGGAGTGGGGCAGTAAAAAAGCCTGCGAATTTGTCACTCTTGTCATTGAATTTTTCGGCCGCGCATAGTATAATTAGATTTTAGGCAAATCAAATATACTTCATCATAGGGGTATAGAGAGGTATTATGAACGGTCTTATCGCATCTGCAAAGAAAATAGAAGAATACGGCGCGCTGCTCGACTGCGTCAAAAACACCCGTCTGCCCATAGGCATGACGGGTCTTTCCCATATACACAAGGCGCATTTCGCCGCCGCGCTGAACGCGGACTGCGGCAGACCCGTGCTCGTGATAACGGCGGATGAGGCGCAGGCTTCGCGCCTTGCGCTCGACATGAAAACGCTCGGCTGCCGCGCCCTGCTCTATCCCGCGAGGGATTTTGCGTTCCGCTCGACGGAGAGCCAGTCGCGCGAATATGAGCACAGGCGGCTCGGCGTGCTCGACAAGATGCTGCGCGGCGAGGCGCAGGCGGTAATCTGCTCCGCAGAGGCGGCGTCGCAGCTGACTCTGCCGCCAGAGGAGCTTAGAAACCGCACGATTGAACTCGCCGTCGGCGACGAGATGCCGCTCGAGGATATAGTAAAAGCGCTGCTTCGCGCCGGCTACTCCCGCTCGGCGCAGGTCGACGGAGTCGGTCAGTATGCAGTGCGCGGCGGAGTGCTCGACTTCTTCACGCCCGGCGAGGAATATCCCTGCCGCCTCGAGCTGTGGGGCGACGAAATAGACAGCATGGCGTATTTTGATATAGAAACTCAGCGCCGCACGGACAACATTGAAAAGATAAAAATAACCCCGTCAAACGAGATTCTCCCGCCCGACACGGACGAATTCGTCGAGCTGCTCGAGCGTTTTCGCTCGGAGATACGCGGCAAGGGTGCTGTCAAGGCGCGCGAGTGCGTTGACAAGGATATCGACAGAATAAAGGGCGGTCTGCGCCTGCAATCAACAGACAAATATATGCCCCTGCTCTACGATGTGGCTTCGATATTCGACTACGCTAAGGGCTTTATTCTCTGCGTGAGCGAGAGCTTTTCCGTCAAAGAGCGGTTTAACGCCGCCATCGGGCTCATGCACGAGGCGATGAAGGCGATGTTCGAGGAGGGCGAGCTCTGCCCCGGACTCGACAGATTTTCTCTGCATCTCTCAGACCTGCTGAACAACTATGAGCAGATGGGCGCCATATACATGGACAATCTGCCGCGCGGCGGATTCGACACGCCCGTAAAGGAGCTCATCGGCGTCAACGCAAGGCAGATAACCGCCTGGAACGGCTCGTTTTCCGTTCTCAAGGACGACCTCGACGCGCTGACAGATAAAACTAAGCGCACCTGCGTTATCTTCGCGGGCACGCGCAAGGCTGCCGACGCACTGCGCGGCGATCTTATAGACGACGGCTACAGCGCGCTCTACATGGACGAACTGCCGAACGAACTGGCTCCCGGCACGCTGACCGTTGTGCCCGGCTGTCTCTCGGCGGGATTTGAATATCCGCTGGCAAAAATAACCGTATTCACCCACTCCGGCAGGGCGGCGGTCGCTCAGCCGAAGAGAAATGTCCGCAAAAGCTCGAACGCGTTCCACAGCCTCGATGAACTGCACCGCGGCGACTACATCCACGAGCTGAACAGCGATGTGGAAGTGACCTGCTTCGGGCAGGAGTTTAACCCCTCCACCTTCGCCATTGCAAAGGCGGATATGATGATCCGGGGCGGCGACCCCAATAATATGCGGTTCGGTGATACGCTCTCCGACGATCAGTTCCCGGGCTTCACCTTCCGGTACTGCATTTCCAATCCGCCCTTCGGCATCGACTGGAAACGGGAAAAGAAGGCCGTGGAGGACGAAGCCGCTAAGGGCGAGCTGGGGCGCTTTGCGCCCGGTCTGCCGAAAATCAGCGACGGACAGCAGCTTTTTGTGCTCAACGGCCTGTCTAAGCTGGCGCCGGGCGGCAAAATGGCGATCATCCAGAACGGCTCGCCTCTGTTTGCCGGTGATGCCGGAAGCGGCCCCAGCAACATCCGCCAGTATATCTTGGAAAACGATTGGCTGGACGCCATTGTTCAGCTTTCCACCGACCAGTTTATGAACACCGGCATCTCCACCTATATCTGGGTGCTGTGCAAGGACAAGCCCGCCTACCGCTGCGGCAAGGTGCAGCTCATTGACGCGTCCCACTGCTATGAACAGCGCCGCAAAGCCATCGGAACCAAGCGCAACGACATCAGCGACCATTGCCGGGAACTGATCGTGCAGGCCTACGGCGAATACCGGAACAACGCCGTGTATGGGGACAAACCCGGCGTGTACTGTGAGAGCAAGATTTTCGGCAGTGAGGAGTTCGGCTACAACAAAATCGTAGTGGAGCGTCCGCAGCGGGACGAAAACGGCGAGATCGTGATGAAGCGGGGCAAGCCGGTGGCGGACACCGCCCTGCGGGACACCGAAAATGTGCCGCTGGTGCAGGACATTGACGCCTATTTTGCCCGGGAAGTCCTGCCCTACGCCCCGGATGCGTGGATCGACAAGAGCAAGACCAAGGTGGGCTATGAAATTCCGATGACCCGTTATTTCTATGAGTATCAGCCGCCGGAGCCGGTGGACGACATTGTGGAGCGGATTCAAAAGCTGGAGCGTGAAATTGCCTACAGTTTGAACACGCTGTTCCATAAGGAGGGCTAAAAGTGTTGGAGAAAGAAAAGCGGATAGATGACATTAAGGCTGAGTTTGAACTGCGGGAAAAGCGGCTGAAGCTGGTTTATAAAATTCTGTATGTCGGCGTAGCACTGTGGGCAGCACTGTTTGTCGCCTATGCAACGACGGAAAAAACTGTTTTGCCCTTATATTGTGGATTCCTTTCGGCGCTTACAGCGGCAATTTTGAATATCCTTTATTACATTTTCGGAGAATTGCGCTGTATGAAAATATATGCGCCGGCGGCAGATGAAAGCAAAGTTGAGGCAGATAGCAAGTTTGTGGAAATATGGAACAGTTTTGGGCTTGGGGTTTCTATTTCTGCACTTTTGACTTTGATACATACTTCCTACCCTGCGATTATCAATATCGTATCGGTATGGATCGTTGTCGGAGTGACGGCTGTTTTATTGGCTATTAATTCCTGGTTTATCAAGGGAAAAGCTAACCCTATCATCCGTAATATGACGACCCCCGTGTTGTGCTATGCATTTTTTGCTGTCGCTCAGATCGTTGAGGTGAGCGTCAATGCGTGAAATGAAAGACAGCGGGATTGAGTGGATTGGACAAATACCAAAGGGATGGAAATTGCGCAGAGCAAAGACACTATTTACGCAACGCAATAGTAAAGGAAATGGAACTGAAGTTTTGCTTTCTCCAACACAAAAATACGGGGTTGTTCCGCAAAGCCAACTTGAGGGCGTTGTCCAAGTCAAAGAAGATACAGATATTCAAATGTTCAAAACGGTACATAAAGGCGACTTTGTTATAAGCCTAAGAAGCTTTCAGGGAGGATTTGAGTACTCTTTATATGAGGGCGTATGTTCTCCTGCATACCAAGTCTTTTATCCGACATCACCCATTTGTGACACATATTATCGTTACCTGTTCAAATCACAGAGCTTTATTAGTAAGATGAATAATCTAACAGTGGGTATTCGAGAAGGGAAAAATATCCAGTATGTTGATTTTGCAAACTCTCAAATTCCAGTCCCACCACTTGCCGAGCAGGAGCGCATTGCGGCCTTTTTGGATGCGGAGTGCGCCGAAATCGACGCTGTATCGGAAAAGACCCGCGCGTCCATTGAAGAATACAAAAAGCTGAAACAGGCGGTCATTACGCAGGCAGTCACCAAGGGCATCCGTGGCGACAGGCCGATGAAGGACAGCGGCATTGAATGGATTGGGGACATTCCGAAAGAATGGGACTGCAAGAAAGTTAAGTATGTTACTTCTATCTCAAGAGGAATATTTAACCACCGGCCAAGAAATGATGAGAGGTATTACGGTGGTGAATATCCCTTTATCCAAACTGGAGATGTTGCAGGCGCTCAAAAATACATTGAGTCGTATAGCCAGACGCTAAACGAACTTGGAAAAAGTGTTAGCAAGTGTTTTCCCAAAGGAACTCTCACAATGACGATTGCCGCTAATGTTGGAGATGCAGCCATTCTTGGATTTGACGCTTTTTTCCCTGATAGTGTAGTCGGATTTATTCCAAATGCAGATATCAATGATGAGTATCTATACTATATCTTCAAAGCGATGAAACCAGAATTCGTACGCACAGCGATTAAAAGTACACAATTAAATTTGAATGTTGAGCGAATACGAGATTTGTTTGTTCCAGTCGTAGTTCAAAAGTCCGAGCAGCTTGAAATTGCCGAGTATTTAAATACGAAATGCGCAGACATTGATGCTTTGATTGCCAAGAAACAGCAATACCTCACCGAAATCGAAAACTACAAGAAATCTCTGATTTATGAGTATGTGACTGGCAAGAAGGAGGTCAAAACAAGTGTGCTGGCTGACTGATGTGATAATCCCGATTATATGCGCACTCATTGGCGGCGGTCTAACAATGTGGGGCGTGCAACGGACATTGAAAGCTCAGAGAATCGAAAGTGACCGTATCCGAATCCAAGAGGCAAAGCCCTACTTATTTGCAAAACACCCTATGCGAGCACCTGCGTGGGACAGCATTCCGCAGTTGCCATTAAAGTCAGCAGAAGGCGACAGGTGTGATTATGCGCTACAGTGTTATGTTAAAAACAGCGACAACGGCATCGCTGTTGTCAAGAAAGTGACTACAGATAACCACACATATATTCCAACAGAGGGCAATGTGATTGACAAGGATTGTGTAACCGGCTTGAATATTTTTCTAGTAGATAAAACTGAAACAATGCACGGTTGGAAATTGTTCGTTGAGGACATTTATGGGAATGAGTATTGCTATCTGATGATATTGGATGGAAATATGCTGAACATTGGAGCATGCGTGGAATCCGAGAATTCACGAAAAGGTAAAGTGAGGAAATTCAAATGATCACCACCGAAAAGCGTTTTGAAGCGGATATAGAATCCTTCTTTCTCTCCCCGGCGGGCGGATATACCAAGGGCGCAGACACCTATGACGCCAAACAGGGGCTCTATGTGAATACCCTGATCGACTTTGTCCAGCGTACCCAGCCTAAGGAATGGGCGCGATTTGAAAACGCCAATCAGGTGGACCCGGTGCGGAAGTTCTGCACGGCGTTTAACACGGCTTGCGAGACGGAGGGCCTGCTCTCTGTCCTGCGCCACGGCTTCAAACACCGTGGACTGCGTTTTCGAGTGTGCTATTTCAAGCCGGAGTCTGCCCTGAATCAGGCGGCAGCTGCCCAGTGGGCGGCAAACACCATCGAGTGCTATCGCCAGTGGTACTTCTCTGCTGACACGAAAAAGAGCGTGGATATGGTGCTGGTGCTCAACGGTATCCCAGTGTTCGCCTTTGAACTGAAAAACCAGTACACCGGACAAACGGTGGACGACGCCAAGCGGCAGTGGATGTATGACCGTGACCCGCGGGAGCTTTGCTTCCAGTTCAACAAGCGCATTCTGGCCTATTTCTGCGTGGATCACACCGAGGTGTGGATGACCACAAAGCTCGCCGGAAAGAACACCTATTTCCTGCCCTTTAACCAGGGCTCCAACGGAGCCGGAAACGACGGCGGCAAGGGCAATCCGGCAAACCCAAACGGCTACCCGACGGCGTATCTGTGGGAGAATGTCTTTCAGAAGGACAGTATGATGGACATTGTCCAGAAGTTTATGAACCTGAAGGACGGCAAAACGCTGATTTTTCCGCGCTATCATCAGCTGGATGTGGTGCGCAAGCTGCTGGCCGATGTCCGACAGAATGGAGCGGGGCATAATTACCTGATCCAGCACAGCGCCGGAAGCGGCAAGTCCAACTCCATTGCGTGGACGGCTTACCGGCTGGCCTCGCTGTTCAATGAGGAGAACAAGCCGGCGTTCTCCAGCGTGGTCGTCGTTACCGACCGCACCGTGCTGGATGCGCAGCTGCAAGAGACCATTTCCGGCTTTGACCACACCCTTGGCGCCATTGAGACCATCGGGGAAGATAAGACCTCCAAGGACCTGCGGGACGCCATCAACGGCGGTGTGCGCATTATCGTCACCACCTTGCAGAAGTTCCCGGTCATTTATCAGGAAGTGGATAAAGTAGCGGGACGGAACTTTGCGATTATCGTAGACGAGGCCCATTCTTCCCAAACTGGCAGCTCGACTCTGAAACTGAAAGCCGCCCTTGCGGATACCGAGGACGCTCTGCGGGAATACGCTGAGATCGAGGGCAAGGCCGAAGAAGAGCTGGACCCGGACGACCGCCTGATGCGGGAAATGACAGTTCAGGGGCGGCATAAGAATCTGTCCTTCTTTGCCTTTACCGCAACGCCCAAGGACAAGACTCTGGAATTGTTCGGCACGGAATATGAGGACGGCAGCTTTCATCCGTTCCACATTTACAGTATGCGGCAGGCCATTGAGGAAGGCTTTATTCTGGATGTGCTCCAGAACTATATGACCTATGACACCTGCTTCAAAATCGTCAAAACCTCGGAAGATAATCCGGATGTGCCCGCCAGCCGTGCGGCTAAGGTGATCCGCAAATATCAGGAGCTGCATCCGTATAACATCTCGCAGAAGGCACAGATCATCGTGGAGACCTTCCGGGAAACCACCCGAAACAAGATCGGCGGCAGGGGTAAAATGATGGTCATTACCTCGTCCCGCCTTGCAGCAGTGCGCTACTACCACGAGGTCAAACGCTACATAGAGGAGCAGAAGTACAACGATGTGCAGGTGCTGGTGGCCTTTTCGGGTGCTGTGCAGGACGGTGATGAGGAGTATACCGAGCCGAAGCTGAATGTTCGTGCGGATGGAACGCACATCGCCGAAACGCAGACCAAGGCGGAGTTCCACGATCATTTTAATGTGCTGATCGTTGCCGAGAAGTACCAGACCGGTTTTGACGAGCCGCTGCTGCACACGATGATCGTGGACAAGAAGCTGAAGGGCGTCAAAGCGGTGCAGACGCTGTCCAGATTGAATCGCACCTGCACCGGCAAGGTGGACACTTTTGTTCTCGATTTTGCCAACAAGAAAGAGGACATTTGGGAGGCGTTTCAGCCGTTCTATCAAGAAACCTCGCTTTCGCAGGAGGTCAACGCTGACCTGATCTATCAGACGCAGAAGGAGCTGCGGGGATTTGCGGTCTATAACGATGCAGATATTGAGGCTTTTGCCAAGGAGTATTTCAGCACAGGCCGGCAGGATGCCCGGGCGATGGGGCGAATGACCAGTGTGTTGAAGCCGGTGGCAGACCGTTATAATCAAAAAACGCCCAACGAGCGGTATCAGTTCCGCCGTCAGGTGCGCAATCTCATTAAGTGGTACGGCTATATTTCGCAGATCCTGCGGATGTTCGATAAGGAGCTGCATAAGGAATATGCGTTCTGTTGTTATCTGATCAATTTGCTGCCTGCGGAAACCACGGATATGGTGGACCTTGAGGGTAAGTTGAAGCTGGAATACTACAAGCTGCAAAAGACCTTCGCCGGAAGCATTGAGCTGGAACAGGTGAAGGGCGTGTACGAACCGGCCAAGCAAAAGGGTGCAATGGGACTGGACACAAAGTCGCCGCTGGATGAGATCATCGCCAAGATCAACGAAAAGTACAAGGGCGAATTCACCGAGGGAGACAAAGTGCTGCTGACGGCTCTGCGCAGCCGTCTGATGGCCGATAAGAAGCTGACCAAGATGGCGCAGACCTCAGATCCGCAGATTTTTGTGGAAAGCATTTTCCCTAAGGCCTTCGGAGCAGCGGCCCAGGACAGCTATCTGGAATCGCAGGATACCTATACCTCGCTTTTTGAGGATCAGCACAAGTATAATGCCATAATGAGCGCATTGGCTGATGTAGTGTATCGGGAGATGAGAATGGGCTAACCCAAATTTATTACATTTTCAGAAGGGGGATAACAATGAAAGATGGCATAATTTTTGTTGCGGGGATCTATGGCGTGGGAAAAAGCACCTTGTGTGAAAGGCTTGGCCTCTCTATTGGAATCCCCTGCTATTCAGCTGGCGACTTGATAAGCGCACTCAACGGAGAAACTTATGGTCGTAACAAAACTGTGGTAAACAAGGAAAAAAATCAGGATATTCTTGTTGCGGCAGTGAATGACAGGCTACAGAAGGATACGGCATTTATATTAGCGGGTCACTTCTGTATTTTTGATAAATCATTTAATGTTGCAAGGCTGCCTGAGTCTGTTTTTTCGTTAATGCCAATTGCGAAGGTGGTTTTACTTGAATCAGATGTGACTAAAGTTTGTGAAAATCTTCGGTATAGAGATTCCCGTTGCTATCCACTTGATGCATTGAAATCCCTAAAACAAAGTGAAAAGATGCAATGTGAAAAGATTACAAAGCAATTAGGTCTCCCACTTTACATCCATCAGATGTTATTTGACGATTCCGATGTGCAGCAAGTTAGAGAATATATTTTAGGGGGTGAGTAAATGCGAGCGCTACTCGATACGAATGTCATTATACATAGAGAAAATACTAAAGCGACAAGCTTTACTATCGGGAAACTATTCTACTGGCTCGACAAACTGCACTATGTAAAGCTGATTCATCCATGCTCTATAGACGAGCTCCGTAAATATCGCAACCCACAGATGCAATCACTGTATGACGCAAAAATTGATGCTTATACAGAGATGCGATGCATTGCTCCGCAGACGGCGGAATTTACCGCACTTCTAAGTGACACCCCTAAAACAGCCAACGATCAAATTGACAATCAACTTTTGTGCGAATTATATTGTAAAAGAGCAGATATTCTAATCACAGAAGACCGCCGTATGCGCTTAAAAGCAGATAGATTAGGGCTGTCAGAGCGTGTATTCACAATCAACTCGTTCATTGAAAAATGTACCAATGAAAATCCTGACCTTATAGATTATAAGGTGCTTGCAGTCAAAAAAGAACTGTTTGGAAATATTGATGTGACAGACCCGTTTTTTGCTACCTTCCGTGAAGCGTATACGGGGTTTGAGGATTGGTTTATAAAAAAGAGCAATGAAGAAGCCTATGTATGTCGAACAGATACAGGCGCTATACTTGGATTCCTATATCTCAAAACAGAAACAGAAGAGGAAAACTACAGCGACATTGCCCCAATTTTTCGACCTAAGCGAAGATTAAAAGTTGGAACATTCAAGGTTGAAGCCTCCGGCTTTAGACTCGGTGAACGATTCATCAAGATTATTTTTGACAATGCTATTGAACGTAATGTGGAGGAGATATATGTTACACTATATATGAACCGTCCCGAATTAAGGACGCTATATGATTTGCTGGTTCGGTGGGGGTTCTATGAATATGGCATTAAGAGAAATGACAACGGTGAAGAAGTTGTGCTCGTTAAGAAAATGGCCGGTTATGATAAATCAAAATCGGTTAAAGAGAATTTTCCCAATATCAGATACGATGTGCAGAAATTCTTTCTTCCGATTGAAGCACAATACCATACTCCGTTATTTCCAGACTCGCAATTGAGAACCGAAGGAAACTTTGATTATTTGGGAGACAAAGCTCATCGCTATGCACTGCAAAAAGTGTATATTTCTCTCTCGTATAAACGGGATATGCGTCCGGGCGACTTGCTTGTTATTTACCGGAAGGGGATAACGCCAAGAAGAAAAGCGTATGAATCTGTTGTCAGCACGATTTGTGTTGTTGATGAAGTGCGATATAACTTTTCAAGCAAAGAGGATTACCTCAAATACTGTGAAAACCGGACAGTCTTTAGCCCCGAAACGCTAAATCAGCTTTGGGAAAAGCACAGTGAAAAACTTCTGGTTGTTAAATTCATCTTTATAAAAAGCCTTACAAAACGAATTACTTTAGGCGAATTATGGAGTAGTGGAATCATACCACAATATAGCGGACCAAGACCATTTGATCATATTTCTGACGCAGATTTTGACACGATTTTAGCCAAATCGCAAACAAAAATACACTTTGAAAGGCAATGAGGCATGGCCACGATTCTATTATCTATCAAACCAGAATATGCCAATAAAATATTTGACGGGCAGAAACACTATGAGTACCGAAAACGTATTCCTAAAAAAGAGGTATCAAAGATTGTTGTGTATTCCTCTGCTCCAGAACAAGCTGTTATTGGCGAGTTTGAAGTTGTAAAAACGCTCAAGATGAAACCTACGCCGCTCTGGAACAGTACAAAAGCAAATGCTGGTATTAGCAGGTCAAAGTATAGAAAATACTTTAGTGGATGCACAACGGCATACGCTTTTGTCATTGGATCATTCGAAAAATATCCGACTTCGAAGTCGTTAGCAGACCTTAATATTCAGTCTGCACCTCAATCATTTGTATATTTAGACGATTGATATTACTACGATAGGGCACCGACCGCTTGGCCGGTGCCCTATTCCTATAGGAGCCATCTATAAGTCAATAGTGATTATCAGCCGTCCTCCTATCACCGGGAGGGCGGCTTTTTGCGTTCAGATAAAAAATATTTGAGAAATTTCTCGAAAACACCTCCACAAACGGCGCCCCTTATTCAGAGTAAGTGAAGGGAGAAATATTTTTGTGGGGAATTTTGAAAACACCCTGCCAAATGGCACCCCTTATTCAGA
>OHAQ01002981.1_pt1 | contig 11897 bp, 8 predicted proteins | sample 1577111 | NCBI WGS metagenome assembly OHAQ01 (sample SAMEA3541549, study PRJEB24748) | human gut metagenome | biome: human gut; feature: human-associated habitat; material: faeces | place: China | collected 2012 | reverse complement strand
GTGATTGCTTTCGGTACGGTGCAGCTTTGTGGAAAACTCGCCGGTAGAAAAAGATATGTGGGGATAACGGTGGCTATTGTGCTGTTTACGATATCCGGCAGTCTGATCTACAGGAATCCCAATTTTCAGAAGGCGGAAAATGCGTATCATGTACCCCAGAGCGTTGTGGATATCTGTGATACCATTGAGGTTCCGGGCAGAGAAGTCATGGCGGCATTCCCGGGAGAACTGCTGCAGTATGTGAGACAGTATTCCAATGTGATTTGTATGCCCTACGGCCGGGACATTATGGTGAGCAAGTGGACGGTGCAGAATGATCTTTATGATGTTATGGAGCAGGAGGTCATTGATGCACAGGAGCTGGCAGAACTGGCCAGAGAAGAGGCCTGTGCCTATGTGATCCTGTCGGAAGATAAAAAACTGGTGGGGAAGATGCAGGATCAGGAATTTGAAGAATTCGGAAGAATGCACGGATATGTGATCTACAAAGATTCCACAGTGGATCTGTATTACTTTATGAAGGAATGAGATTTCAGGGAAAAACAAGTGGCTCCCGGAGCAGCAAAGTAACTGGCTGCTTCGGGAGCCTTTTTTGACCGGAATTATTTTTCCTGGGATGCATAATCCTTGGAATAGTAATTCAGGAAGTATTCAAAACGTTTGGCGATGAGCTTACGTCCTTTTACATTCAGGTGCAGATTGTCGACAAGATATTCATCGGCATTGTCTTCGGTAATGCTGCCGTACAGGTTATCCATGAAGGATACGCTGTGGATATTGGCGGAGTAACATTCCTTGATCACATAAGTGGATAAGACATCACGGCCGTTGTAAATATACATATCGGAGCTTACATAGTCGCCGTTCTCATCCACAGCATATGCATAGGTCGGAGACATGACGATAATGCGGATCTGGGGGTAATAGTTCTGCAATACTTCAATGCTGGCCTCCAGATTGCCGGTAAACTGCGTGGGATCCGTGGGATTCTCATCACTGTACATGGCATTGCCGGACAGATAATCGGTAGCATCATACATAATGGCAACGGTGTCGATCGTGTTGAAATCCAGAGTTTTCAGTGTGTTGATCACTTCCTCTGCTTCGGCCGGTGTCTTGTCGCCCAGAGCATTGGCTGCATCGGTGTAGTAGCCATCCAGAGGAACCCCAACGGCCAGGTTCACCAGCCAGTAGAGACAGTAAGCATCCATGGGGGCAACGGTGGGGTCGTAGTTTAACTGCTGTGCAGCAAGGTAACTTCCGCTGATGGAACAGTTATAAACGGTGGTATCGGTCTCTTTGGCGATCAGATTGGCCAGATTGTCGGAAGAGTCCCTGTCATCTGCGAAGGGAGCATTTCCGAAGACAACGATATTGGAAGCATCATTAATAATCATCTGACCGTTTTCGTCGGTCAGGGGAAGGATGGAATCCCAACTGTCGTCGTAGGAACCCTGTCCGTCCTTGAAGATGTCGGACTGGCTGATCCTCTGTCCCCAGTGTGTGACGCGGTATCCTACCACGCCGACAACAATAAGAAGCACGAGAGCAAACAGTACGTGAAAATTCAGAAAGCGCCGGATACCGGCAGGGGCCGCAGACTCTTCGCCCTCAGGGATTTCTTCATCGGCATCTACGTAAAGGTCTTCTATGTCGTCATCGGAATCGGTATGGAAATTGTGCACAGAACCGGAACGGGTATTCCCGGAATGGAAATTACCAGAATCTGTGTCTTGCATTGTGTCGTTTTCCAGATCTACAATCTCAATATCCGGCATGTCATTCACAGAAGATGCGTGGATATTATGGTTGTTATTGTTTCGTTTCATGTATTCTCTCCGTTTCAGGTAATTCAATAATGTAGTGGTAAAAAGAGTTATATTGATTTTACTATTATACGAAAAGAAAGTCCATAATATTAGAAAGATTTAAGAAATTCTGAAGAAATGGGTGAATGCCTTGATGTGGGGAAAATACAATGCTATAATGTTACGGAATTGTTACACCGAGAATTATGAGCAGAAGGGATAGATCAGATGAAAAAATTATTTAACCATACAAAACGTCCGGACCGTAACTGGGAAGAAGACGTACAGGATGGTTACGATTGGGACGAGGAAGAATATACCGGAGAAGACGACGGCGAGGAATACTATGCCGACGAAGAAGAGTATCCGGAAGAGACTGACGGCGAAGAGTACTATGCCGATGAGGAAGAATACACCGGAGGAGACGACGGTGAAGAGTACTATGCCGATGCGGAAGAGTACACCGGAGAAGAAGACGGCGAAGAGTACTATGCTGATGAGGAAGAGTACACCGGAGAAGAAGACGATGAGGAGTACTACGCCGATGAGGAAGAGCACACCGGAGAAGAAGACGGTGAGGAGTACTATGCCGATGACGTGGAGTACATCGAAGAGAGTGACGATGAAGAGTATTATGCCGACGAAGATTACGAGGAAGAGCCGGCTCCCACGGGCAGGAGAAAGACCGGGGGCAAAAAGCAGGGCGGAATCGCTGTAATCTGGACAAAATTCCTGAACCTGAGTACCATGGACCGGATCATGGCAGCTACCGGAGTGGCGGTACTGATTCTGGCTATCGTGACCGGAAGTGTCTATGCCAGTGCCCGGGCAGTGGATGGACAGGTATCGGAGTTCGTCAGCGTGGGAACACAGCTGGACGGCATCCAGATGATCGGTGAGCAGGGACTTCTGGCAGTGGCAGACGCACAGATGGCAAAGATCGCGGCAGCCAATGCGGTAGAAGAAGATCCGGAAGAACAGAAGGAATATGAAGAGGCAGAGTACACCAACGGCGGTACGGTAGAACTGGAGCTGGTCTCTGTACAGAAGGATCTGAAGATCAAATTTAACAATAAAAAGACCGGCAAGCTGATCTCCAACGTACCCTTCAGCGTAACCATCACAGATCCCAACGGCAAGACCGAGACCTGGACTGATGACGATATGGACGGTATTATCTATAAAAAGGGTATTACGCCGGGGAATTACTCCGTAGCGGTAAACGCACTGACGGATGATAAATACAAGGACTATGTTCTGCCGACAGCAGCACAGAAAGTAGAAGTAAAGAAAGATATCGCCTATAAAAAGGTCGATGTCTCCAATGAGATCAAGAAAGAATCTGAGATCAATGCTGCAAAAGAGGATACACAGATCAAGGATACTACTGTAGAGTCAACACTGCAGGATACTGTGCAGTGGGTGGCAAGTACCGCGACTGCCAATACTTATAAAGAAGTATCCAAGGATACCATTACCGATCCGGAGACCGTAACGGTGGCTTACAGCGGTAAGTTCCTGCGGATGGCAGAAGTGTCTTCTACAGCGGAACCGACAGCAGAACCTACAACAGAGCCCACAGCAGAACCTACAAAAGAACCGACAGTATCCCCGACTGCAGAGCCCACAGCGACTCCGACAGTAACTCCGACGGCAACAGCAACCCCGGCGGCAACAGCAACCCCGACAGCGGCCCCTACGGCAACCCCTACAGCGGCCCCTACGGCAACTCCTACAGCGACTCCTACGGCAACCCCTACAGCGACTCCGGCGGCGACAATTACTCTGGATAAAACGGCAGTGACGACTTATCAGAAGGCAACGGATACAGTTACCGCAAAAGTCAGCGGAAGTGGAACCGTAAGTGCGGCTTCCAGCGATACCGGTATAGCAACTGTGGCTGTAAGCGGCAAGACCATTACTATCACCGGTGTGAAAGCGGGAAGTGCTACGGTAACGGTAACGTATACAGAAGGCAGCAACAAGGTGGAAGCCAAGTGCACAGTAACAGTAAAGGCTTCCAATGCGAGAGAAGATAAAACTACCAAGCTGAAAGACAAGAGCGGTGTACAGCTGTATGTACAGGATGGTGACAGCTATCGTGAAGCAGTCTATGCGGATTACTTTACTGCCTCTAAGTTCTTTATCAAAGGTGATGTGAAATACACCGGATGGCAGACACTGGACGGAAAGCTTTATTTCTTTACAGCGGATGGCAACAAGGTTACCGGAGAACAGGTCATTCAGGGCGCAAAATACAATTTTGCCAGTGACGGATCTCTGGTAGTTGGTTCCGGCACCATGGGAATCGATGTGTCCAAGTGGAATGGAAAAATTGACTGGAACGCCGTGAAGAATTCCGGTGTCAGCTATGTGATCATCCGTGTGGGTTATCGCGGTTCCTCTCAGGGAGCACTGATCGATGACCCTACCTTCAAGACCAACATCAAGGGAGCTACGGCAGCAGGACTGAAAGTGGGTGTATACTTCTTTACCCAGGCAGTGGATGAGGTCGAGGCAGTACAGGAAGCCTCCATGGTACTGGACCGTATCAGCGGTTACAAGATTTCCTATCCGGTATTCCTGGATGTGGAAGGAAGCGGCGGAAGAGGTGATAAGATCGATTCCGCTACCAGAACGGCAGTATGTAAGGCATTCTGCAATACCATTCAGAATGCAGGATACACCGCAGGTGTGTATGCCAACAAGACCTGGCTCAGCCAGAAGATGGATGCAAGTGCACTGAGTGGTTACAAGATCTGGCTGGCCCAGTATGCAGCAGCACCCACCTACACCGGACGCTATGATCTGTGGCAATACAAATCCACAGGAAAAGTCAGCGGCATCAGCGGCAATGTGGATCTGAACCTCAGCTACCTGGGATATTAAGATTTGCAATAAAGCCCAGACCGACTGCTTGCAGGCGAGGCTGGGACTTTATTAGCAAATCAAACACACATGAGCATGTAGGACGATAGTCCGGAATGCAAATGGGTGTCACGGGTCCGAGAACACGAAGTGCGGAGGAGCCGTGTTAATACCCGGCGATAAGAATGCCAATAGTCCGGAATGCGAATGTGTGTCACGGATCCGAGAGCACGAAGTGCGGAGGAGCCGTGTTGATATCCTGCTTGTTTTATGGTAAAATACCCCTATCTATAACAAAAAATGTGCGCTGTGCGCAGAACGGAGAAAAAATGAGAACTTATCTGGTAACAGGAGGGGCCGGTTTTATCGGTTCCAACTATATTCATTACATGTTTAAAAAATACGATAATGAAATCCGTATCATCAACGTGGATGCACTGACCTATGCAGGCAATCTTGAGAATCTCAAGGACGTGGAGAAGCGTGAGAACTACACCTTTGTCAAGGCTAATATCTGTGACAAGGATGCCATCAGCAAAATTTTCGCAGAGAATGATATCGACCGTGTGGTACATTTTGCGGCAGAAAGCCATGTAGACAGAAGTATCCGCAACCCGGAGATCTTCGTACAGACCAATGTCCTGGGTACTGCAGTGATGCTGAACTGTGCCAAGGCAGCCTGGGAGCTTCCCGATGGCAGCTTCAAAGAAGGCAAGAAGTTCCTGCATGTATCTACAGATGAGGTCTACGGATCTCTTCCAGATGATGACAATGCATTCTTCTATGAGACCACTCCGTATGATCCCCACAGCCCTTACTCCGCAAGTAAGGCAAGCTCAGACATGCTGGTGAAGGCATATATGGATACCTATCATTTCCCTGCCAACATTACCAACTGCTCCAACAATTACGGCCCTTTCCAGTTCCCTGAGAAGCTGATCCCTCTGATCATCAATAATGCATTGCATGGCAAAAAGCTTCCGGTCTACGGTGACGGTAAGAACGTCCGTGACTGGCTGTATGTGGAAGACCATGCTAAGGCTATCGATATGGTACAGGAACAGGGAAGACTGTTCGAAACCTACAATGTGGGCGGACATAATGAGAAGCAGAATATCGAGATCATCCACATTATCATTGAGACTCTGCAGGAGATGCTTCCGGATTCCGATCCCCGCAAGGCGCATATTAACAACGACCTGATCACTTACGTGGAGGATCGTAAGGGACATGACAGAAGATATGCCATTGCACCGGACAAGATCAAGGCAGAGATCGGCTGGTATCCCGAGACCATGTTCAAGGAAGGCATCCGCAAGACCATCGCCTGGTACTTCGAGCATGAAGACTGGATGAATAATGTGACCAGCGGTGATTACCAGAAGTACTACAATGAGATGTACGAAGAAAAGTAAAGAATACCTGTTAAATGGGAACGATGAACGTCGTTCCCATTCGGTGTGTTAAAAAACAAGTAAAAAGAAGCCCGAAAAGGGCGGATCGGAGGACGAAATGAAAGGAATTATACTGGCGGGAGGTTCCGGAACCAGACTGTATCCCCTGACAAAAGCGATTTCCAAGCAGATCATGCCGGTGTACGATAAACCCATGATCTATTATCCCCTGTCAACACTGATGCTGGCAGATATCAGAGAGGTATTGATCATCTCCACCCCCAGAGACCTTCCGGTATTTCAGAAATTGCTGGGAGACGGCAGCCAGCTGGGCATGCGCCTGGAATATGCGGTGCAGGATCAGCCCCGCGGGCTGGCAGATGCCTTTATCATCGGTGCGGATTTCATCGGTAATGACAGAGTGGCACTGGTACTGGGAGATAATATTTTCTACGGACAGAGCTTTTCCGCAGTATTGCGCAGAGTAGCTGCCAGAGAAAAGGGCGCAACTATTTTCGGCTATTATGTGCGTGATCCCAGAGAATACGGTGTAGTGGAATTTGATGAGAACGGCAAGGCACTTTCCATCGAGGAGAAGCCGGAGCATCCCAAGAGCAATTATGCGGTTCCCGGACTGTATTTCTATGACAATGCTGTAGTGGAGATCGCAAAGAATGTAAAGCCCTCTGCAAGAGGAGAGATTGAGATCACCAGCATCAACAACGAGTACCTGAACAGAGGCAGTTTACAGGTAGAGACACTGGGAAGAGGCTTTGCATGGCTGGATACCGGCAATCATGATGCCCTTCTGGATGCGGCAGATTTTGTGGCGGCTTTCCAGAAGAGACAGGGTCTGTACATTTCCTGTATTGAAGAGATCGCTTTCAAGCGAGGATTCATTGACAAAGAGCAGCTGCTTGCTCTTGCAGAGCCGCTGCTTAAGACGAACTACGGAAAATATCTGGTAGAGGTAGCAAATGGACTCTAAGCTGCGGAAAATGGCGATTCTGGCCTCCATGGCGGTGATCCTGCTGGTGGCACTGCTGGTCATGTATGTCAATAGGGAGCAGTTTACGGCAGCTTCCGGACCGCCGGCATCCGGCACTCAGAATGCCGGAGCGGGTGACAGTGCATCTCCGGCGGAAAATGGCGTTCAGGCAGAAGAGACGGTCTCACCGGATGGTCAGATCGGCAATGATCTGAAGGCATTTTTAAAAGATAATACGTTTTTTGATCAGGAAGTAAATCCAATTCTGGAAGCTGCAAAGGATAACAGCAACCGTCTGTCTCTGGTAGCCACCTCCATAGAAAAGGATCTGCGGATCCAGATCGTGGATAACGAAGGAATTCCGGTGACCGGTGAAAGCTTCTATGTGCGGCTGGATGGCCTGGGTGATTACAAGGATCTGGATCAGGACGGTATCATTTACATTGGAGATCTGGATTCCGGAGACTATTATATTGAGCTCCTTCCCATTGAGGGATATAAGGTTCCGGTCAGTGAGACAAGAGTTCACGTCAAGGATAAAGTGGAGTATCTGGCCATTGACGATATTTCCCTGTTGATCAAGACGGAGGATGAAGTGGATGCAGAAGCCGAGGACAGCGCCGTGGCAGATGCTCTGGCAGATGCGGACAAGACAGAGATCCAGAAGCTGCAGACCACGTCCGGTAATGCAAAGGTCGGTATCGATGTCTCCAAATGGAACAAGGAGATCGACTGGGATAAGGTGAAAAATGCAGGAGTGCAGTTTGCCATTATCCGTGCCGGATACCGCGGTTCGGTAACCGGAAGCCTGGTGGAAGATCCCATGTTCGTGACGAACATGAAGGGTGCACAGGCCGCAGGAATTCCGGTGGGCGTATACTTTTTCACCCAGGCTGTGGATGAGAAGGAAGCTGTGGAAGAGGCTTCCGCGGTGATCGAACTGATCCGGGATTACCGGCTGAACTATCCGGTATTTATCGATACCGAAGGTGCGGGCGGTAACGGCCGTGCGGACAATCTGGATGCTGAGACCAGAACACTGGTATGTGAAGCGTTCTGCAGGACCATAGAAAATGCCGGATACACGGCGGGTGTCTATGCCAGCCGTAACTGGTACAACAATAATCTGCAGACAGCAAGACTGGAAAACTATCATATCTGGCTGGCAGAGTATCGCAGTGTTCCGTTATATCAGGGATATTATAAGACCTGGCAGTATACCTCCAAGGGAAAAGTGGACGGCATCGAAGGTCGTGTGGACATGAATATCACCTACGAATAGTCAATAAAAATAAAGAGTGAGGACGAAATAAATGGGTAAAATAACAGTAGAAACCTGTGAAATTGAAGGATTAAAGATCATTACTCCTACGGTATTCGGAGATGCCAGAGGATATTTTATGGAGACTTACAATTATAACGATTTCAAGGCTGCGGGAATTCCTGAGGTGTTCGTACAGGACAATCAGTCCGCTTCCAAGAAGGGTGTATTGCGTGGACTGCATTTCCAGAAACATTTTCCTCAGGACAAGCTGGTGCGCGTGATCCGCGGAGAAGTCTATGACGTGGCAGTGGATCTGCGGGAAGGTTCCAGGACTTTCGGCCAGTGGTACGGAGTGCTTTTGTCTGAAGAGAACAAGAAGCAGTTCTTTATCCCGAAGAATTTTGCACATGGTTTTCTGGTACTGTCGGATTATGCGGAATTCTGCTATAAATGTACGGATTTTTATCATCCCGATGATGAGGGCGGTATTGCCTACAATACACCGGATATCGGTGTAAAATGGCCGATTCCCGAAGGTATGGAACTGACGCTTTCCGAGAAGGATACCAAGTGGGGCACACTGGAACAGTACGTGAAGGAAAAAGAGAATGAAGGTAAGTAAGAAAACGGGTATTACCCTGTTTGTGACAGCGGCAGTGATCATGGCGGTGCTCATTGTATTCCATAAGAATCCGGGACCTGCGGCAGATCCGGGACAGGAACTGGCCAAGAAGATCATTTCCTGCGTAGTGATCGCGGCGGCATGCGCTGCTTTTATTCACTGGTATGATAAATTCACCGGACTGCCGGTGGAACTGTTCCAGAACCGTCATCTGATCTGGAAACTGGCCAAAAATGATTTCAAAAAAAGATATGCGGGATCTTATCTGGGTGCGGTATGGGCCATGGCGCAGCCGGTGGTCACGGTGGCTATGTATTACATTGTTTTTGATAAGATCATGGGTAATACGAGTACTCCCCTGCGGGAGGGTGTGGAAGTACCCTTCGTATTGTTCCTGACGGCGGGACTGGTGCCCTGGTTCTATTTCAGTGAGGCATTGAACAATGGGACAAATGCACTGCTGGAATATAATTATCTGGTGAAAAAGGTAGTATTCAAGATCAGTATCCTGCCTATCATCAAGATCATTGCAGCCACCTTTATTCATGTATTTTTTGTGTGTCTGTTGTTGATCGTGGCCGCTATCTACGGATATTATCCTACCATATATACTACACAGATCATTTATTATAGTTTCTGCCTGTTTGTTTTCGTACTGGCGCTAAGCTACACGACCTGTGCAGTAGTAGTTTTTTTCCGGGATCTGTCCCAGATCATCAGTATCGGATTGCAGATCGGCATGTGGGCCACTCCTATTTTGTGGAATCTGGATTCCCTGTCCGGCAATTGGATCACGATTCTGAAGCTGAATCCGCTGGTGTATATTGTAAACGGTTATCGAAGCGCTATTTATGAGAAGGAATGGTTTTTCCAGGATTTCTTTTCCACCATGTATTTCTGGATCGTAACGGTAGTACTGTTCGGGTTGGGAGCCGTTATTTTCAAACGATTGAAGGTACATTTCGCAGACGTTCTATAATACGAATGATTGTTACGATTTCGAGAGTTCGAAGAACGGAGAAATCGTATTATAAAAAACAGAGCATAGCAAAACTTTTATAGATGAAGAACCTTGTGGGAGGAGCTGCATTACAAAACTGTTGTGGGGAAAACAGAAAGGGTGAAAGTAATTGAAGGGTGCTCGTGAAAAATTTAGAAAATTTTGGTTATGGAAGCCGGGAAAGATCCTGCTGGCCGTGGGATGCTGCGGACTACTGCTGTTGACGATGATTCCATTGTTTCGTCTGACAGTCTATGCGGTTCCGTATTATGATGATTACAATTTCGGAAGATTTGCCAGAGCTGCCATGGAGCAGGAACAGTCAAAATGGGCTGCCATTTCCGGTGCACTGGATTGCTCCAGAACGCAGTGGTATGCGTGGCAGGGAACCTATTCTTCTATTTTCTTTATGGCATTGATGCCAGCAATCTGGGGAGAACAGTATTATTTCCTCGGTCCAGTGTTCATCCTGCTTCTATTGCTGGCGGGTACCATGACATTTACCCATGTGATCCTGCGGAAAGTACTGGGCATGGAGAAGTGGACCGGCCTGGCAGCACAGGCAGTGATTACAGTGGCAGTCTTTATGTTTATTTATTCCGCACAGAGTGGCTTCTACTGGTATAACGGCGGAGTTCATTACGTGGGAATGCACGGCTTTGGATTGTTGATGTTGTCTGTGGCAATCTGCCTGGAGAGAGCAGAAGGAAGAACTGCTACCGGGCTGCTATTTACGGCCTCGGTACTGCTTTCCATGATCACGGCCGGAAGCAATTTTGTCACGGCATTGCAGGGACTCTTATCGCTGTTGACGATTCTGTTTATAAGTGTGGTAGTGGAACACCGGAAAAAGGGACTGTGGCTGTTGCCTGCTACGCTGGTATACATTATAGGATTTGGGCTGAATGTAGCGGCACCGGGCAATTCCGTGCGGGCCCGCAGCTATGTCGGCTGGGGATACAGTCCCCTGGAGTCCATCGGCAGATCTTTTCTGGAAGGAGTAAAACATCTTCCAGAGTTTACGGGATCTATTGTTCTTATGGTAATGGTGATGCTGTTACCCCTGATCTGGCAGGCACTTAAGGAGACGGAGTATCGTTTCCGGTATCCGGGAGTCGTACTTCTGTGGTCCTTCTGCCTGTATGCCACCGGTTACACCCCAAGCCTGTATTCCCTCGGACATGCCGGATTGTCCAGAACTCTGAATGCGGTGAAGATCACATATTTATTGCTGTTGTTCCTGAACGAAATATACTGGTGTGGCTGGCTGCAGCAAAGACTGCAGAAGAAGGCATCAGGCAGCGCGGCAAGATGGCTGGCGAACTGGAACGGAGCCGCAGTGTGGTGGTTTTATGCGATTATGGGTCTGGAATTTATCATGATCTTTCAGGTGTCACCCAATCAGGCAGGACATTATTCGGCTTATGGGGCCTATTACTATGTGCATACCGGAGAAGCGTATAATTTCCATCAGGAATATCTGGAACGGGTGGAGAAGCTATTGGGAGATGAGGATGATGTACAGCTGCAACCTTATCACTACAAGCCCTGGTTTTTGTGCATGGGAGACCTCTCGGAGGATGAAAATAACGAGGCCAACCGTTCTCTGGCCATATGGTATGACAAAGACAGTGTAACGCTGATAAGCGAGGATTAAAATTGATGCAGGAAAAGAAAAAGCTAGCCATTGAAGTCGATAATGTCCAGAAGATCTATAAACTATATGATAAGCCCTCAGATCGGATGAAGGAGGCTTTCGGCTTCGGAAAAAAGACGAAGCATAAGCTTCACTATGCCCTGAAGGGTGTGGACATGAAGATCTATCAGGGAGAAACGGTGGGTATTATCGGTACCAACGGTTCCGGTAAATCCACGATCCTGAAGATCATCACCGGTGTATTGAATCCCACTTCGGGAAGAGTGCTGGTAAATGGCCGTATTTCCGCTCTGCTG
>OHAQ01002978.1_pt1 | contig 11907 bp, 10 predicted proteins | sample 1577111 | NCBI WGS metagenome assembly OHAQ01 (sample SAMEA3541549, study PRJEB24748) | human gut metagenome | biome: human gut; feature: human-associated habitat; material: faeces | place: China | collected 2012 | reverse complement strand
TTTGTTGCTCAGGTACTTAAAAAAAATATTTTATAATAGTGTTGCGGAATTAAGGGCTACTTAAAAATTTGGTTGATTCAGACTTTATCATGCGGTATTTACCCTATATGGATGCAAAATTACCCGTGTTGCTTTGGCTGTAACAGTAAAATTCGGCTGAAACGGATAAATTTATATCTGAACCGCCCAAATAGGCGGTTTATTTTGAAAAACAGATTTTCTAAATGGTATTTCGGCAAACATAAAGTGCAACTCCATCCGTTTCAACATTCATTTTCATCACTTCAATGGTGATTTTATCCGTTTCAGTCGGTTTTATCCTATCAACTAAAGATGTAAATCCCTATTTTTGCGGAATATGAAGTAACTTTGTATCTGATATGGCCAACGAGAATATAAAAATAATGAATTGGAAGAACGGTCTGTTGTTATCAACCGTTTCCTATATGCTCTACCTCATTCTGTGGTTTATACTCGATGATGAAACCGCCGGCCAATTACCGGAGATGGCAATAGCCGATTATATCATCGATTATCTGTTGTGTATGCTGTTTACCTACATCTCTTTAGGATTTTCCTTTTTGGTCTTTAGGGTATTGCCATTTAGGACATCTTATGTGTGGGTGATTGTCTATGCTTCCTGCCTTTTTACCCTGAACAACGTTGTCGCATTCGGCATGATTTCTTTGTTCAACTTCTTATGGGGTGAAAACGGCAACGGGCTTCTTGACGAGCTCCTCAACATGAAAGGCGCATATACTTTTGCCATGATTTCCACATTCTTGTCAAGCGTCTATGCCAACACGTTCTATCTTCAGTCTTACATCAAGGCACGCAACGAGAAACAGGCACTTGAAATGGCACTGATGAAAGAAAAGGAGATAGCCTTGCAGTCACAGCTCAATTCCCTGAAACTGCAAATCAATCCGCATTTCATGTTCAACAACTTCAACAATCTGCTGGAGCTGATTGAGGAGGATAGCGGACTTGCCGGAAAATTCCTGAGCAATCTGTCGAAAGTATACCGATACATCATCACCAACTTGGACCGAAACCTGATACCTGTCGCGGACGAAATCAAGTTTCTTGATTCATACTTGTACTTGATGAAAGTGCGCCACGACGAAGGTGTCATTGCAAAAGTAAGTCCGGGCGTCAGACAATGCAAAGGTTTTCTTCCACCGGCTGTATTGCAGCTTCTTGTGGAAAACGCAATAAAACATAACAGCTTTTCATCTGAACATCCGCTGGTCATCGACATAAAGCTGTCCGATGATTATATAACAGTCAGCAATCTTAAGTCACCTTTGATGTCCCCAATCGAATCAACCGGTTTAGGACTTAAAAATATCACAGAACGATACGCTTTGCTTTGTGATAAAAAGGTCAAGATAGAGAATGCCGAAAACTTCTATTCGGTAAGTCTGCCCATCATAAAAAACACCATCCCCTATGAACATACTGATTCTTGAAGACGAGCCACGCAATGCCAAACGCCTCATAAGGCTGCTGAACGACATTGACAGAACATTTATTGTCGAAGGCCCTCTTGCCAGCATCAAAGAGACGGTCGAATTCTTTCAATCCGGCAAAACCACAAACCTCATTCTGGCGGATATCCGTTTGACTGACGGTTTGAGTTTCGAAGCTCTAAAATATGCCCCGGCAACCATACCCATCATATTTACCACCGCATACGACGAATATGCGGTACAAGCATTCAAGTTCAACAGTTTCGACTATCTTCTGAAACCGTTGGATTCGGATGAACTTGAAGCGGCCATTGACAAGGCGGCCAAAGCCGGTAAGAATTACACCGACGAAAACCTACAGCAGCTTTTCGATGCCTTACAGAAGAACAAGTTCCGTTATCGGGAGCGTTTCTTGCTTCCTTACCGTGACGGATATAAGACCGTGCGCGTTTCGGACATCAACCACATCGAAACAGAAAACAAGATTGTATATCTCCGTCTTAACAACGGCACTTCCGAAGTGGTCAATGTGTCAATGGATGAACTTGAACACCAACTGAATCCCGACTATTTCTTCCGGGCAAACCGCCAATATATTATCAATGTAGAGCACGTTTTGTTCCTCGGTAATTATTTTGGAGGAAAGTTGATTGTCCGTTTGAAAGGTTATCCGAAAACGGAAATACAAGTGAGTAAGGAAAAGGCGCAGAGGCTTAAGGAATGGATTGACAGGTAATTATTAACATGTGCGTAAAGTGAAATTATGTTCGTTTAGATTTGATTCTTACAAAATTTGCATTTGGCTCATCCTCTTTTAAACAAGTTATATCATTATCGGATTCACTTTCATCGTTTCTAAATTAAGGAACAGCCCGTGATGTTCCAACATCCCGTTACGGAACATCTTCCAAAGGATATTGCATCCGAGTTGTGCCAGTGTGGAGTTGATGAACAAGTCCTGCTTTTCCAACGCCTCCGCCAAGGAGCAGCTCGGTCCTGAATCCGCCTCCTTCACCCTCGCGTATTTCACGAACCGGGTAATGACCTTCAACGAATCGACAGTCTTGTACAACTCGGAAGCGGGCTGTTTTATTTTCTTGGGTATGGTTCCCAACACAACCTGACCCGTACTTTGTGTGTTCCCGAAATCCATCCAGTAAAGCGGTGTTTCGTAATCACGGTAATTCGAGGTGGGCACGGCTTTCAATACGTTCCATAAGTCAAGCCGTGACTTGATGTTGTCGGTACAGGTGACGGTGATATTCGCCATGTCATCCCGTCTGGCATCTTTCAGCACGGTCGGGAAAATATCCGGTACCGCTTTCCAGTCATTGCCGAAGAAATTGTTCACTCGGGTAATCAGGCATTGCGCCTTGTTCAGTCCAAGGTCGGAACAGCCGAAAAGCTGGCGACCGATGTTGGCATCCGTCACTATGTCCGGGTCATAAAGTGTTACGAACAATCCCGGATGTCCGAGTGCCCGCAATGTCACGTCCAGCCGTGCCAGACAGGTCAATACCTGCGAGCCGGTTCCTCCCGCGCCGATCAGGTTCACCGTGACCGGGTGCTGCGGGTTCAGCAGATAGTTATCTATGTAGTGTACTCTTTTCATTTCAATATATCTTTCAATTTCAAGTTATTCAAAGGTTTCAGTTCGTCGAGGTTGAAAGGCTTGTCCTTTGCGGCCTTTGTCACCAATATCAGGTTTGATCTGGTCGGGTTGCCCCCTCCGCCCAGGTGTGAAAACTCCGTCAGCCAGAACTTCTTCTCCCAATACTCCAACAGGTTTTTGTAGGTCAAATCTCTCGGCTTGTCTATTTTAGCGGAACCCAGACAGACATTTGCCCCTGTCACGTTGAAGAACGGTGCGGCATAAAGCTCCGTCTTTTCCGTCAGTTTCTTGTCCTTGTAAGCATATATACTCAACGAACTGCCACCTGCCACGTAAATGACTCCCGGCAGGTTGTATTTTGCATTCTCTACTTGAAGGGATTCCTTGAAAAACATCATCCGTTTCTGTGGGGAGTTGTACCAGATATACCTCTCACTGCCCTTGCGCGGGTCGCACCACAGCATATTGGGCGGAATCCTTCCGTATGGCGTGGTGCTGTGGCTTTCGGAATAACCGCGCACCAGTTCGTTCATGAAATCCACCGTGACGGGCCGGCCTTCTCCCATCATTCCGTTATCGTCTATATCCCTTATCTCAACAAAATAGTTGTTGTCAGAGGCATAAGAGTTGTCTTTCTCGCCTGAATAGGCAATCAACGCCGCCCTCGGATGGAGCAGCGTCCTCAATTTTTGGGTAAGTTCATTCGTTTCCAACATAATTCAACTGATTAAAGATATGAATTCGTCCGCCCACCGAAAGAACCGTTCCGGGTAATCGTCCATGCTGAACAGTTCTTCGGTATCGGGCGACAGGTCAAGGGCAGTCACCGGAGTGATGTCGTAGGTCTCCCTGCTACAGGAATTGTAATAGTCAACGAGATAGTCGGATACAATGTCGTTGATGTCATACACGACCCTTATCTGCTGTTGCAGGTACATCGGGTGGAAGTCCGGATTCTCCGAGTAATAGGCGTCATAAGCGTATTGCATGATGCCCCGTGCAGGCGTCAGAAACGGGAGACCCCGTTTCATCGCATCGACCAAAGGCTGTTCAAACCCGTTTTGGGGTTCGTATGTATCCAGTGCTTTCGGCAGGTTCTTGTAGTAGGATTTCGATTCCACCCGTTTGAGCAGCCTGCCGATTTTCCCTTCCTGATAGGAGTCCAGCAGTTTCATGCGTTCTTTCCACTCCTCCGGGTCGCTGCCGTCATCCTCCGAAAGCATTTCAAACAAAAAGTCCGATTCTTCGTAATCCACGAATGTATCAATGCCGTTTGCTTTCATCAGTTTATGGATAAAGGTAATGGCAATCCTCCTTAAAATGGGATTGAGCGATTCCAGAAACTTCACCGGGAAGTAGTACAGCGTGAAACTTCCCCACTTGTGGTATTTCCACAGCCGGAAGAAAAGCCTGCCGGCTTCCTGCTCGATGTTGACATGCAGTTCGTCACCGACAAGCGTGTTCATTTCATCGTACAGATTGGCGATGCCTTCCCCGATACTGTTTCCTGGCATGTGTACGCCCTCCTTCTGCAATAGCAGGGAATACCTGAAATACGAATCACGCAGGAATTCGTATGCTCGAAGCCTGTCAGGAACTCCTGCGCGTTCTGATATGAGTCGTAGGAGTCGGGGATAGTGTCCGCCAATTTGCCGGAGGGGTTGACATCGCCGCAGATAATGTCTGCAATCGCCATGCCGCCCTCGAGTCCGCCCTGCCAGCCGGAGATTATCGCGCCGACTTTTTCATTGTCCGCGAAATACTCGCAGTCAACGACTGCGCCGGAGTTGAGGACTATAACTGTGTTCGGGAACGCCGCAGCGACTCGGTCGATGAGGCTCTTCTCCGTGTCCGAAAGGTAGTAGTCGCCGGGGATAGCCTTTCTGTCAACGCCCTCTGCGGAGAAGCGGCTGAGGGTTATTATCGCGATATCCGCGTTCGCGGCTGCCTCCGCTATGAGCTCGTCGGGCATATGCGCCTCGGCAACATGCATGCTCGCGAAGGTGTCGTAGATTATATCGTCTTTCTCTTTGCAGAAGGACATGGCGTTGACCTTGTCCCATATCTTCTCAATCTGGGCGCGGGTCGGGATGCGCTTGCTCGCCTCCTTGACGTATTCTTTGTAGAACTCGACGGTCGGCTTGAACACGCTGACCTTGCCCTCGGCTTCCTTCTGACTGAATCCGTCATAGACATTGCGGATGTAGGCGCAGAAAACATCGCCGCTTCCGCCGCCGCCCTTTATGTATTCGATAGTCGCCTTGCCGAAGAGTGCGACTCTTGTTCCGCGCGTGAGCGGCAGAGTGTGAAGCCTGTTTTTGAGCAGAACCATACCCTCGCCGGCGGCCTTTCTCGAGAGCGCGGCGTGCTCGGGCGAACCTGTGACCTTTCTGCCGTCCGCGCCGAGCGGGATGCAGGGCTGATATCTGAATCTTGCGTATTTGTCCATAGCTGTTCTCCGTCCTTTATTTGAATTTATTTAAGCTCACCTTGTGTTATTCTGTCGATGAAAATGCATTCCGACTCATACGAATCCGGCTTGTTTTCGTCTATTATAATCAGTCTGCCGCCGCGTTTGTCGCCGTAGGTGTGGTAGCCTGCGCCTGGGCTCTGAACGAGCTTTATGCCGTCGACCTCCATTGTGAATGTGTTCACATGGTCGTGGCCGAAGAATGTGGCGACTATATCGCCCGTTCTCTTCCAGCTCTCGAATTCGTCTCCGTTTTCGAGCGGCGGGCATGGGGATTCGTAAATCTCGCCCTCGAGCAGTGCGCCGTCCGGGACGGAGTAGTGCTGCGCGCCGAGGCTGTATTCGCCATCCGGGTCTTTTTTGAGTTTTTTGTATTCCTGAATGACGGGGATATGCTGAAACAGCAGAGAGGGCACGGCTTTTCCGCCGTTCTGCGCCTTGAGTTCGGCGGCGCGTCTTTCGTACCATGCTATCTGATCTTTTTTTACAAAGCCGTATCCGGCGTCGTCTATAACATTGAACTCATCGTCCCTGACATAGTCGCCCGAGTCGATGCACCAGATGTTCCAGGCGATATGCTTGCCGTCGGAAGACAAAATAGGCAAACTGCAATTCGCGCAGCCGGAGACATCCTCGTCGTTCATCGTGCTCCTGAAATTCTCGTATTCGGCGTATATACAGATCTGATTCTCTTTCGCGAGAAACGGCAATTTGGGCTGAGCCTCGGCATCGTGATTGCCGAAAACTATGGCGAGCGGGATATTTTTCTCCGCAATCGGCGCGACTATCTTTTTGATAGTATTATACATATATTCATATGTGAACTCCTGCCAGTAACCGCTGATGTTGTCGCCGCCGAAAACGATAAGATCGGGATTTGCAATTTCGATGCATCGGCGAATGACATTTATCGTCTCTTTGCTCTTGTTTATCGGTATCTGCCTGTCCTCCTCATCGTCCATCTCCGGGTCGACCTCGTGGACATCAGTCAGATGCAGAATGCGGAATTTTCCGTCCGCGCCGAAGCGCAGGGGAGCCTGCTTTTCTTTTATATATTTCTTTGAATCCGGCAGCCCTTTTGCCATGCTGTTCCCTCCGATATTTGATACTGAAATTATATACTTGCTTCGACACTGTGTCAATAATTGTGTTGCATTCGCGATTCTGCGTTGTTTACTGTGCATAATTTAAAAAGTCCGTTTTTGGCAAAAGTGCATATTGCGAAAAGCAGAACGCGGTGATATAATTGATTTAATAACACGGTTTTCTAATTTGCAGATGAGGGGCGCGCTTTTTGAAAAATACACTTGATTCATCCATAGTCAAGCTGACGAATTACCGCTCTGTGTGGGGATACATACACAAAAACAAGCAGGCGACAATTCCACAGATAGCCAAAAGCATCGGGCTGAGCCTGCCGACCGTGACGCGAGCTATTGATTACGGTGTTGCGGAGGGAATTATTAATCCGGACGGAGTTATAGGTGCGGAACGCGGGCGCAAGGCGCAGGTATATAAGCTTAACGCGGACTATATGCATTTTCTGCTGATTTATCTTGACTCCGATGTTCTTTCATACAGAATCCATGATTTCAAAAGCCGTACTATCGGCAGCGGAAATATACCGATTTGTGACGAAAAAGTACTTTCGACGCTTGAGAATCTTGTTATGACAAGCGTTGCGGCCGATCCGCTCATAGCCATGACGGCGATAGCCGTTTCGGGCGTTGTCTGCAAGGGTGTTGTTATGGACTCGGCGGCATTCCCGTCGCTCAACCATATCGATGTTGCAAAGAGGCTGAATGAAAAATTCGGACTGACGGTTCTTATTGACAACGACCTGCATGTCGCAACGAATGTGGCAAGAAAATATTCGAATTATCAGGAGGGCATAACCGTCCTCTTATGCCTACGGCAAGCACAAGAGCGGCTCGGGAATAATCGCAAACGGCGAGGTGCTCTGCGGCGCGTCGGGCGCTGCCGGCGAGGTCGAAAACATCCCGCGGCACACTCCGGACATTGAATCCGAGCGCATAGCTTTTTGCAGCGAACGCCTCCAGACGATAATCGCGCTGATGAATCCGGGCAGGGTAGTTATATATGAGCTCGATGAGGGCATGGATACCGATAAGCTCATAGGTTTGATAAAGAGCAAAATGAAGCCTTATCTTCTGCCGGAGTTCAAGCTCGGTCGCGATTTCTTTGAGGACTGCTTCCTCGGGCTTAGCATCGTGTGTGAGGTTGGGATAAAACAGAGCCTACGGGAGAGACTTGATTTTTAAACAACGAGGGGAATTTCAACAATTCCCCTTATATCTCAAATAATTAACAACACTTCTTTAAGATATAACTTTACTTATTTGTAGATATAGTGTATAATATCCGCGAGGATTCTGAATTATTTTATGAATAGTGCGGTACTTTGTCGGCTCTGCATATTAAAAGCTGAATTTATAACTTAACGTTATAATATAAATTACTGCAAAGGAGGAGAAAAAAAGAAGCAAAGAATAACAATGTCTATAATGTTTTTACAAAACGAAAGGAGAACAGAGTAAATGAAAACATTTAAAAAAGCGCTGAGCGTTATACTTTGCCTGTGCATGATAATGTCCGTTATGGCGGCAGGGCTCAATGCCTTTGCGCAGGAGGAAGCGACCGCAGCGCTTGACGGCGCTGTCAGCGAAGCGGCTGCTCTTGCCGTATCCGATCCTACGGACGAAAAACCCGACGTTGACGCTATGGAGCGCACAAAGGTTAAGTATCCCATCGGCGCTTCCAAGAAGGCTGTCAACAGGTCTATCGGCAGAGTTGAAGATATTCTTTTCACCGTTTTGAAGGTTCCCGAGGGCGGAGTTCCCCAGGTGCTCAACGAGAAGGTATATACCAATGAAACCGTAGCTCTTGTTGCGAAGAAGCTGTTCCCGCTTGTCGGCGGACTCAGCAGTCTTGTTGCAAAGGGACCCAAGGATCTTGCCGCAAAGCTTGACAAGGAGACCTGCGCGGGTGCTATCGCGGCTCTTAACGCCGCCGCAGCTACGCTCGGCGCGGACGGCAAGCCCGTAGATAAGCTTGACGCATGGCAGTATCTTACTGTTGTTGACGGCGACTTCGGTTTCGCTAACGGCGACAAGGAGGGCTTCCTCGACGCTGTTGCGTCGCTGTTCAGACCCCTTTCGCTGCTCACTACCGTTGTTTCCTTTGAGAACACAACCAGCTTATTTTACGGTCCGCAGCTGGGCATATACGAGGATCTCATCCCCATATTTGAGGCTCTCGGCATAAAGGACTTTATGACCTCCGACGAGTACACCGCATATGTTAAGAAGGGCGCCAACACAAACGAGAAGATGGATCGCCGTATCCGCGGCATCATCACTCCCATATTCACTCTTGTTGACGCAGTTGCCTCTGCGGAATCCCCGGTCGACGAGGTTCTGAAGCTTCTCCCAAATCTTGCCTCCGCTATTGACACGGGACTTATCGACACTCAGATACACAGTATGCTGGGCAAAATCAGCTTGGGTATCGGCAACAACGTTAAGGTTGACCTCACCACCGGCGGCATATACGATATGATCGCTCCCAAGCTCAAGGACATCGAGCTTCAGGCTGCCAAGACTGACGAGAACGGCGAAGTTACCGCCCCCGCGGTCACGCTTACAATAAACCTTGACAAGGAGAAGTTTGCGGCTGCAATAAAGGATATTGCCGCCTGCGGAGTCTTCAGCGCAAAAGAGAGCGCAGCCAAGACCAGAAACTGGTTTGTCGGCATAGAAGGCGACTCGGCGGATGCGTTTATCGTTCTGTTCAGATATCTCCATTCCGAGCTTACCGAGGAGAACAACGCTGTGGCGATAAAGACCGCTGTTGCAGCTCTCGACATGAACGCCTCGCAGAAAATTGTTGTCAATTTCCTCGTTTCCTCCGTGCTCTCGTCCTCTGCTGACGGAGCGCTCAGAACCATAGTTGCTCTTCTTCCGCTTGCAAAGACCGGCGTGAAGATAGCAGCCCGCTTTGGCGCGTTTGATAAATAAGCTTTAATTTGCAAAACATAATTTCATAAAAGCGAGGAACGGCGGAGCGTCATAAGGCGTTCCGCCGTTCCGTTGTCAATCACAAATCAAATTGTTAAATCAACTAAAAATAAAGCTGTTTTTTCGGCATTTCGTACAGGCCGCCGCTCTTGTTTTTTATTTCTTGTTATGTTAAAATCAATTTGTATGAAATACATTTTTGGAGGTCTTTCTATGAAAAAATGGCGAGTAGGTATTATCGGTGTCGGCGGAATATTCAACGGCGCTCACCGCGAGCACTATCTTAAAGACGATCGCCTTGAGGTTGTCGCGCTCTGCGACATAATCGAGGAGAGGGCGGTCGAGTGCCGCGACGGGTTTTTCCCCGACGCGAAGGTATATACCGATTTCAACGAGCTGCTCAAGGACGAGACGATAGACTCTGTCGATATCTGCACCCCGAACTATCTCCACTCGATAATCGCGGTTGCCGCTTTCAAGGCGGGCAAGCACGTTTTCTGCGAGAAGCCGGACGCTGTCAATGTCGAAGAGGTCATGAAGATGAATGATGCCGCTAAGGCTGCGGGCAAGACGCTCATGGTCATGAGAAACAACCGCTTCACCGACGCGTCTAAGCTTGCGAAGAAGTTCATTGACGACGGCAAAATGGGCGAGATATACTGCGGACGCTGCGGCTGGCAGAGGAGACGCGGAATCCCCGGAAAGGGCGGCTGGTTCACCACCAAGGCGCAGTCCGGCGGCGGCCCGCTCATTGACCTCGGCGTTCACATGATAGACCTTGCGATATGGCTCATGGGCAGCCCGACTCCAGTCGCCGTGACCGGCAGCACATACTGCAAGTTCGCCGACAACGACGTCAGCGACTCTGTGAACTCCGACTTCGGCGACAAGGTCGAGGACGGCACGTTTGACGTTGAGGATCTTGCGATGGGTACTATCCGCTTCGATAACGGGGCACAGCTCCAGATAGAGTTCAGCTGGGCGTCGAACGTCAAGAAAGAGACACGCTTTGTCGAGCTTCGCGGCACGAAGGCGGGACTCAATTGGCAGGACGGCGAGGTCGAATTCTACACCGAGGAATACGGCAAGTGCCTCGATGTTATCCCGACTAACTACGCTACCGACAGAGAGCACGCGAGAAACCTCAGGCACTTCTACGATGTGGTTATCGAGGGCGCCGAGCCGTGCTTCAAGCCGCAGCAGGGAATTGATATGATAAAGATTCTCTGCGCAGTTTACGAATCCGCCAGGACGGGCAGAGAAGTAGTGCTCTGATAAATAAACTTAACGAAAAAGCACCCTGCGGCTCAGTGCACAGGGTGCTGTAATTTAAAGCGGAGAGGCACACGCCCCTCCGCTCTTTTCGTTTGTTATTTCTTCGCTTTCTTCGACTTCTTGTCGTATCTTCCGCCGAGTCTTTCTTCGGCTTCGGCGCGGGTTATTTTGCCGCTGTTGCAGTCCGCCATGGTCTGAACATCCTTGTCGGTGAGCTTGTAGCGGGTCCAGATGACATAGGCTATGGCGTAGCCTATCGCCGTGAACATAACATAGATGAACCACAGAACGGCCTTCGCATGGTCTGTCTGGGTGACACCCTGGAGGTCTGCGAAGTTCTGCGCGCCCTCAACAGAGACCCAGCCGGTGGACTTGAGACCGAGTATGAACATTCCGAGCGCGCCAGAGACGGCTGCGGTGAGCTTGCACATGAAGGTCTGGATTGCGAAGGTGATTCCCTTGGCCTCGATGCCGGAGGTGAATTTGCCGAACTCCGCGCAGTCGGGCGTGAACATGAAGAGCATGACGCCGAGAATAGCCATGGGTACCGCGCGCAGTATCGAGATGATGATGAAGCCTATCATCGAGTTGTAGCCGATGAGCCACATGACGACGCTTAAAATAACGGTAGCCAAAGTGCAGACTCTGAACAGCTTCATCTTGTCAAATTTTCTGACCATGTGGGGCACGAGGAACGAGAATATCGCCGCGGGAACAAGGCTCAGAGCCTGAACGACGAGCGAGAACTGCGAGTTGTTAAAGAGATAGAACGAGACGAAAAGGTTGAGCGAGCCGGAGACGTTGGCGCTCGAATAGAAGAAATAGCCTATGTAATAGATGAGCAGATACTTGTTCTGAACGAGATAGCTGAACATCTTTTTGAGCGTGAAATCCTCATCCCTGTCTCCGCCGAAGCGCTCCTCAAGCTTGAAGCAGGCGGGGATCATCGTGATAATTGCGAACACGGCGCAGATTATTGCGACTACCGTGTAGTTGAGCTTGACCTGCTCGCCGACGAGGACGGTGCCGAGAATGAGCGCA
>OHAQ01002974.1_pt1 | contig 11913 bp, 10 predicted proteins | sample 1577111 | NCBI WGS metagenome assembly OHAQ01 (sample SAMEA3541549, study PRJEB24748) | human gut metagenome | biome: human gut; feature: human-associated habitat; material: faeces | place: China | collected 2012 | reverse complement strand
TTGTCAGAATGAGTATTCTTAAAATTTTCCGCCCGAGCTGCCGCCAAAACCGTCGCTGTCGGTACTCGAGCCGCTCGAGCTGCTCGAGCTGTCGTTCTTGACGGGGTCGTATTTTTCGGTCTCGGTAGTGTGGGTGTAGGTGTCCTCCACCACGGACAGCGCCAGACCCTCGGCGGGCATGTAGGCGTTGGCATGGGTCTGCTCGTTGGCAGTTTTCATCTGCGCATAGAAGATGCCGCAGACAATACACGCTACAGCCAGCGGAATGACAAACACAAACACCCACTTGATCCAACCCTTGGCGGGGTCGTTGCCGCTGTCCAGCGGTGCACCCTTTTCGGCATAGAAATCCAGCGTGTCAGCGCACATTTCTATGTAGGTGTCGGAGGCCTTGTAATACGATCCGTCCGAGAGCATCGGCACGATCTTATCCTCGATCTGCGCGATGCGGTAGTCGGTAAAGGCGGTCACGCCGCCGCCGTAGGTGATGGTAACATAATCGCGGGAATCCAGCGCAATCAGGAACAGGATACCGCTTTTGCCCTCGCCGTAGCCAAGGTCATAGTCGCGGTACCAATCCTTGGCAAACTCGCGCACGTTCTGCCCGCCGATGTCAGACACCGTCAGCAGGTAGACGTTGACACCGTGTCCGGCACTGGCGTCCTGCGCCTTTTGTTCCAATTCAGCGGTCTCTTCGGGTTTGAACAGCTCGTAGGTGTCCATCACCAGCGGCATTTCGGCAAACGCCGGTACAGCACAGAGCAAGCACAGCACCAGTGCCGTAAGCAGAGAAAACAGTTTCTTTTTCATACTCTGTTTCCCCCTTTCAAAACAGGATGGCAAGCAGGATCATCAGCGGAACACTGATGCCCGCAAACCAGGCGGCCACCTTTCGCTTATCAACCGGCAGATCACCGACCAGCTTGCCGGTCTGCCCGTTCATGGCGAACAGATAATCCTTGCCCTGCCACTTGGTGTGCAGCATCCATACGGGCAGCAGTGCGTAGTGCTTGGCGGTGTAATCAATTTGGATGTTTTCGCTCAGGGTGCTTACGCTGCTGTAGCCGGTAATGCTGGCCGAAAGCTCGCTGCTGACCGAATTCTGCATCCGGCTGTGGGCGCGGGCCTGGCAGGTGTCGGCGTCCTCGTCGTATTTGTCTGCCATGTAGCCCGGCAGATAGGCGGTCGAGAACGGCTGGAACGCGCGGTAGTCATACGGCTCAATGGCGTCCATGTGGCCGTTGGGCATCTTGGTCGAGCCATCCACAGGTACGCCCATAAACTGCGTGGTGCCCGCGCGGCGGACATCATAGTGCCTGGTCGTGGTGATGACATAATCGCCGTTGCGGTGCCTGGAGCTGGTCGTGGCTTCATATTGGCCCGAACCGGAGGCGTTGGCATCGAACAGCCAGAACGGGACATACACGCCCTTGATCTCCTCGATATGATTCTGCGAAGAGAAGGCATTGGGCAGGAATCTCTTCCCGCGATAGTATTTTTTCAGTGCGGCCTTGGCGGCGTTCTTATCCAGCACAAACGGCAGGACAAGCTCAGGCCGCTGCATGCCGCTGAACTGCCCCGCGATGACCGTTGGATTGCCGCAGTACGGGCAGCTTGTCGCGGCGGTCGTCTCGTCACAGATCAGCTCTGCGCCGCAGGACGGGCAGGAATAGCTGCGCAGTCCGGCGGCCTCGTTTTCGCTCCAGACGGAGTCTGGCGGCGGTGCTTGTTTATTCTGTGCCGCGGTTTCGGCAGCGGCTTCTTTTTCAGCATAGAGCGCTTCGATCTCAGCAGTATCGTAGCTGCTGCCGCAGAAATCGCACACCAGCTTTCCGCTGGCACCGTCAAAGTGAAGCGGACCGGTACAGGCAGGGCATTGGTAGTTGGTAAGCTGCGTTGCCATTATGCGTCACCTCTCTTTCCTTCGGTTTGCAGCTGCCCTGCCAGATCTTCAAAAAAATCACGCAGGGTGCTGCGCGTATTGCCATCGGCATCCAGATAACGGTAGATGATCTCGTCATCCGGGGCCTTGTAAATCAGGCAAACGCTAACTAACGTTTCATCGGTGATGAATAAGCCGGGAGAATTTTTCTTTTCGTCTGGCAGGCTTTCCAGCCCCAGCTTTTCTGCCAGAGCCAGGGCTTCTTGCCATTGGGTGTCCTCAACAGGGATATTTTCCAGCTCCACCCATTCATCATCCTTGTAATTACAGCTGAAAAGGCAGCCGTCAGCCGGGTCGTTTCTTATGCTGAACCCATAGGTGTCGTCATAGCACATACCGGAATAACTGATGCTGATACCGGTCAGTGTGCCGGGCGGCGCTTTTTTACAGCCGGACATTGTCAGAAAAGCGGCTGCGGCGCAAAGCACCGCAGCACTTTTTTTGCGCATCACTGGCCAAACGGCTTACCGCACTCCGGGCAGAACTTGGGCGGATGGGCCGGGTCATCCGGGGTCCAGCCGCACTGGCTGCACTTGGCGGGAGCCGGGGCGGGCTTGGGGCTGCCGCAGTTGCAGCAGAACTTACCGGTGTTGGAGGTGCCGCAGCTGCATACCCAGCTGTCGGCTGCGGGTGCCGGGGCAGGCTTGGGGCTGCCGCAGTTGGCGCAGAATTTGCCGGTGTTGCCGGTCTGGCCGCAGCTGCAGGTCCAGCCTGCGGGGGCAGAGGCCGGGGCCGGGGCGGGCTGTGCGGCGGCCTGCTGCTGGGCACCCATCTGGTACAGGTTCTGGGCGTTCATGCCGCCCGCGGCACCGGCCATATTCATGCCCATAAAGGCCATGGCGGGGCCTGCGCCCTGATTACCGGCCGCGGTCTGCATGGCACTGGCCTGTGCACCGACAAGATGCGCAGCGGCGCGGGTCGGGTCCATAAAGGCTGCGTTGCGCTGCATTTCCTTGAGCATCTGCTCGTCTTCCTCGCTGGCCTTCACGCTGGAAACGCCGAAGGATACGATCTCGATGCCGCGCAGCTTGCCCCACTTGGCGCTCAGCACATCGTTGAGGGCCTCGGCAAGCTCCATCGTGTGGCCAGGCAGTGCGGAATAGCGGATGCCCATATCGCTGATCTTGGCAAAGGCGGGCTGCAGGGCGGTCATCAGCTCGGATTTCAGCTGCCCGTCGATCTCATCGCGGGTGTAGCCTTCCTCCACATTGCCGCAGACATTGGTGTAGAACAAAATGGGGTTGGTGATGCGGTAGCTGTACTCGCCGAAGCAGCGGATGGCAATGTCGATGTCGATGCCGGCGCGCTGATCCACCACGCGGAAGGGCACCGGGCTGGGCGTGCCGTATTTGTTGCCCACCAGCTCCTTGGTGTTGAAGTAATAGATGCGCTGATCCATCGGGGCCTCGCCGCCGAAGGTAAAGCGCTTGCCGATGTTCTGGAACACTGCGCCGATGGACTCGGACAAATCGCCGCTGAACAGCGTCGGCGCGCTGCCGGTATCGTAGGTGTACTCACCCGGCTCGGCGCACATATCCACGACCTTGCCCTGCTCCACGATCATGGCACACTGACCGTCGGCAACGGCCACGATGGAGCCGTTGGAGATAATGTTGTCATTGCCTTTGGTGTTGGCGCTGCGTCCGCTCTGGCGTTTCCAGCCGCGGGTAGCCAACAGGTCAGCTGGCATGGCTTCACAATAAAAGTATTCCTTCCACTGGTCGGCCATAACGCCGCCAGCAGCGCCCATTGCAGCTCTGATAAGTCCCATAATGATCCTCCTATATCAGGGGCGGGCAGGCCCCGCCCCATTTTGTACAGATAAATCAGGTCGTTATTTGTTGGCCAAGGCGGCCTTGTACTCCTCATAGCGGGGCGGCAGCTCTTCGAGCTCCTCGTTCCACTCGGTGCCGTCCAGCCTCATGTAGAAGCTGACCGCACAGGCCGTACCGTCGTCGCCCTCGTAGTCATACATGAACAGCGAGATGCTGTCGTTATACGGGTACAGGTTGAACTTATACGCATCGCTCTCGGTTATGTTCTGGTCAAGCACCCAGTCGTAGCCGTCCAGGATAGGCTCGATATGGTCATCATAGACATTGACCCACATCGTGATGACCGGGTCATCGGGCATACCGTCACGGTAAACCTCAAAGTAGTGGCTGCCGTCATCGCTCTCACCGATGTAGCCCCAGCAATCGTAGGTGTCGGTGTCAAAGTAATCACGGTTCGGTACATTCTTGTAGTTTTCCATCCGGAACCAGCCGTACCAGTTGGTGTTGCCCAAATCATCGTAGGTGTTGCCGTCGTCGTAGGTGTAGGGCGGGTCAGGCTCATCCGGGCCGTCGATCCAGCCGTCGCCGTCATATTCGTCCTCGCCGCCTTCCAGCAAAGCGGGGTCGATTTCAGGCTTGGTGTCGCTGCGCTTAAAGACCATGGTCATACCGTCAAACTCAATGGTCAGCAGGTCACCCTCGCGGGTGTAGGTCATGGCCGGGGTATCGGGGTCGGTCAGCGCGTAGAAGCTGCCGTCCTTCCATTGGAAGGTGACAAAATCCTCCATGTAGGTTTCGCCGGTGCCGTCCGCGCGCAGCTCAATGTAGAAGTCCTCCATATCGACGAGGGCAAGCTCCTCCTTGGAGAGGGTGTACTCGCTGTCGGAGGCGGATTCCAGCACATAGATGCCCACATCGGTATCGCTGCCTGCGGTGGTGCTCTGGGTCATGCTGTCACCGTCCAGAGGCTGCTGCATGGTGCTGCCGGACTTGACGAAGTAGATCGTCACGCCCTGTCCCTGCACATCGTTCAGGGTCAGGATTTCGTCTTGCAGGGTGCCGGTGCAGCTCAGGCCGCCGCAATCCAGCTGGAAGACCCCGCCGTTCAGCGTCCACTTGCCGTAGGACTTGGTGCCGTCCACCGTTACAACGCACTTGCCCTTATCATTCAGGTCCATCAGGAACCCGCTGCCGAAGGCATCCTCGACCTGCGTCACGGAGCCGCCGATCTCGGCGTAGGCTGCTTCCCAGGTGCCCTGATTCGGGTCACCGGCGTTCGGCTTGCCGGTGCGGATAGAGCCGCTAATCATTGTTACGATGATCATAAGCAGGAATATCACCGGGATGGCGATCAGGATCATCCGCTTGGGGGACATTGGTGTGCGGGGGCGCTTGGGCTTGCCGCCGGGGGCCACATTGCCGTAAGGGTTGCCGCCCGTGCCGCCGGGTGGCGGCGGCGTGACAGCATGGGGAGCATCCGGCGGTGTGGACGCAGGCGGGGGTGTGTTTCTGGCGTAAAGCGGTGCGCCTGCGCCGGTCTGCGGCGGTGTGCCGGGCGCATTGCCCGCGTAAGGATTCGCTGCGTTCGTCCGGGGCTGCGGGGCGGCAGGTGCGCTGCCTGCATAGGGATTGCCGCCGCTTGCCTGGGGCTGCGGGGGCGCAGGTGCAGCCTGAGTCGGCTGAACCGGGGGCTGGGGCACAGCTGCGGGCTGTGCGGCGGACTGCGGTACGGATACTTTTGCACCGCAATTCTCGCAGAATTTAGTACCGGGCTTTAACTCGGCACCACATTGCGTACAGGTTGCCATAGTGTCTGCCTCCTTTACAAGATAATCGTTTCAGATTTTTTTATTCGTTTGTCATTTCAAACCAAACGGATTCGTCCTTTGGCAGGTTCAGCAGGGATTCCCCGCCGATATGCCTTACGTAAAAGCCGCCATAATCGGTGGGCATCATGGCCAGGGTTTCGCGCTGTGCGCGTTCTAAATCCATGCGGTACAGCGAAATGCTGCAAATCCAGCCGCGGTCATCCATGCCAAGGTAGGTGATGCCGCTGTCCCATGTGGCGGGCTCTCGGTTTTCGTTTCGGTATTCGCCGATGTAGAAGTTCGGCTGATCCTCGCAAATTTCAAACCATGTACTGGTGTGATCGCTTACATACGAGCCAATCAGGTTGGGAAGTCCTATTGGGTCGGCAATGTGCATAGCCTCAACCAGATTGTACTTTTCGTTATCACGGCTGACTGCGTACACGGTTGTGTACTCGGCCTCGAAATCTGCATCGTAGGCGGTTCCGATCTCAAATTTGACAATCTCGTTGATGCCGTACAGCGGGCCGCCGTTGGCCATGGTGCCGCACTGTGCGCCGCTGATGACGTCGATGTACTCGACATTGCCGTCCTCGGTCAGCAGGAACACATAGGGGGCATAATCCTGGCCGACACTGGTCATGAGCATCTTTACATAGTTGCCGTAGCAGCCGTTTACCGTAAACTCGGTTTGGTCGCCCAGCTCGTACCATTCCTTCATGTCTTGGTAGGTAACTGCGCCGTCGGAGCTTACATAGTCGGTCAGGGCGCGCACCGTTACCTTGCCGGTGGCGGTCACATCGCAGGTAAACCATTCGTCCTGGCCGTGCAGCACCTGGCCGCTGGCCTGCCGCTTGTTGGGGTCAACCTGAACATCTGTCCAGTACATTCCCGACCCGGCGGGGGTGTACATCGGTACGGTCACGACAAAACCGTTTGAAAAATGGGGAAATATGGAGTAGTAGGTAAATACACTGTCAAGCTCGCTCAGGCTTTGCGCGCGCATCTTGTACAGCATGGCGGTATATTTGGGGTCATAGCCGCCGACATGGACATCGAAATGCTGTGCTGTGGCGCGCTGCAGCGCGTTCAGGGTCTTTGCGCTGTCGGTGTAGCCCATGTATTCGAGCAAATCCAGGTTGGTAAGCTCCTGCCCTGTGGCAAAGTTGTAATGGTAGCTGCCCACATCGTGGTTGTACAGCGTGTCGGAGCTGGTCACCTGCAGGGTCAGCACGGGGCCGGTCCAGTTGCTGACCCAGATGATGAAGTTTGTGTCGATGAAATCATTGCGGGAACGGGCATCCAAGGCGCGTTCTACCAGATAGCCGTATCGGTAGTCGATCATCTCGTTGATATGCTGTGCGTCCTCGGTGTCATCGTCGATCTGCGGTACCTCATAAAAATAGGTGTCCTCGATGCCGTAGGGGTTGGTGTAGGTAAAGCGCCCGTTGTACAGCGGGACAATGCGGGAATCATCCAGCCTCCGGCTGTTTTGCGGCTTGACAGCGGCTTCGTCCTTCTGAACAGTCGGGGTCGTATCGTCGGACGACTCGACTGTCGGTTCCGTTATCGGGGCGGAAACCGACGGGGTGCCGGAAGATGCCGAGGCAGGCGGGGCATTGCTGCGCCCGCAGCCCGCTGTGATCAGCAGCAGGGCCGCCGCCGTCAGGGATAGCAGTTTTTTCATGGTCGGTTCACCTGCCTTTTCGTTGCGGGTAGTGTGTGTCGGCGTTTTTTAGCCAAAGGTGATGCTGTTCAGCACGGCATCGCCCTCGGTGCCGGGGTCAATGTCCACGCCGGAGATCCTGATGCTCAGCCAGCCGCCGGTGGGCATCTCACCGTAGTATTCCGTCCACCACATACCCACGTTTTTGTAGGTGCGTCCGGCCATCTCCACGCCGCCGATGGTGCGCGGGGTAAGCTCCTCCACATTTTCAAAGTCGTCGTAATAGTAGTTGATCTTATCCAGACCGCTTTGCAGCTCAAAGGTTATGCGCGGGTCGCCGGAGAAGATATGGCTGGGGTCATCGGTCGGGAACAGCTTGATATCCCCGAAACTGGTCGCGGACTTGTACCAGCCCTGGTCGGGGCAGGTCACGTTGAGCACCAGCGTAAAGTCCGTGCCGAATGCCTCCAGGGTCTGGGTGTTCGGGCCAGCGGCCGATGGATAATCGGGATTTTCTGCGGGCGCGGAAGCGGGGGCCGGTTCGGCGGTGGCTTCCGGCTCCGGCTCTGCAGCGGGCTCCGATGCAGGTTCGGATGCCGCGTCGGTCTTGGGCTCTGCCGGGGTCTCCGTCTGGGGTTCAACGGCGGGTTCGGCAGCCTGCGCTTTCAGGTCGGATAAGCCGGAATTGACCTCTTTGGTTACATCCCCCTTGGAGCAACCGGCCAAAGCCATAAGCATCATGGCTGCCAATGCGGCAGCGAGCGTTCGTTGTACTTTTTTCATAGCTGTCCTCCTTTTGGTCATAAAGTGTCCATCATAGCGCTCAGATAGGCAGGCGAGACGGAAGCGTAGACGAAATCATCGACAATGTGATCCTTTTTTGCCAGGCACACGGCGGTGGCCAGTTCGGGATATTCGGCCTCATCCACAAGCAGTACCGTTTTGCAGTGCGGGCAGACATCCCGCAGGTCGTTTGCCAGCAGCAGTCTGTCCTGCAGGGTGCGCGGCGGATGCGGGCAGACCTCCAGCAGCAGGACATCCGCCCTGCAGGAACGGCATAGCTTTACAATATCCTTTGTCTTAGGGCCAGCGTTTTGCACCTGGAAGTCCGGCCTGCCCTGTTTCAGTGCCATTGTCAATGCGCTCGTCATCACAGAGTATTGCGCGTCCAAAACGATCCTCCGCACGGCGCAGCCCTCCTTCCCTGCAAAGAATACGATTTGTCAATTTCATCATACAAGAATCGGACTATTTTTTCCCCCTCCATTTGGATAGTTTTTTGAGCTTTTTTCTGCTTTTTTTCGGCACTATTGCAAAAAAGTGCAGATTGCGTCATAATGGTACTGGAAAGAAACTGACGGATGATCTCCCCTTTGGAAAGGACAGGCGCTATGACAAAGGTACGGTTTGGCAATCTGTATTTAGCCGCTGCGGTTGCAGGGGTGATTCTCTGTGCTGTCCTGATGCGGGCATTCTATATGCCGTATTCCGGCTTTTGGCGCACGGTGCTGTATAATATTCTGATTTTTTCCTGGGCGGTATCGGTCTGGTGGCGTATCCTGCACGCACAGACCCGCCGCTGCCTGCTGGGCGCTGCCGCCCTGATGCTGTTCTGGCTGGATATCCGCCTGATCCGCTATGACTTTGCCCAGACGCCGGAGATGCTGCGGCGATTGTGGTATGCGTACTATATCCCGATGCTGCTGATCCCGACCCTTGCACTTTATACGCTTTTCTTTTTGGATCGTGGGCAGTCCGGTCCGCTGTACAAATATCGGCATCTGATCTTTGTGTTTCCGGTGGTACTGTTCAGCCTCGTGCTGACAAATGACTGCCATCAGCTTGCGTTTGCGTTCCCACCCGGGCAGGAGATACTGGGCAGCCCCGATTACACCTATCGGTTCGTATATTACCTCTGTCTGCTGTGGATATTTTCCTGTGCCGTGTTCACGGTGGTGTACCTTGTACGGCGCTGCCGTATTCCGCATACAAAGCGCATCCTCTGGCTGCCGCTTGTGCCGATTTTTTTGGCCACCCTCTATGCTTTACTGTACAAGCATATTTTGAATGTGCCGTGGATGCATGCGATTGCCGGTGATATGACCGTGGTGCAATGCCTGACCTTTACAGCGACCTTTGAGGCGTGCATCCAGTGCGGGCTTATCCAATCCAACATGGGGTATGCCACGCTGTTTGAGGTATCTATGGCCAAGGGTCTGATCACGGACCGGGCGTTTGTGCCTGTGCAATGCTCCATGCAGGCAGCGCCGCTTCATGAGGAGCAGCTGCGTCAAGCGCTCACCGGCAGTGTCCAGCTGGATGCCACGACCCAGCTTCACGGCCACCCGATCCGGAAAGGGTATGTTTTCTGGCAGGAGGACATCACCGAACTGGTGGCTCTGCTGGAGGAGCTGCGTCTCACGCAGGAGGAATTGCATGACATCGGGGACATCATACAGGCGGAAACAGCCCAGAAGGCACAATGGCTGAAGCTGAGCGAGCAGAACCGGCTGTATGACAAGATCGAGACCGTCACAGCCCGCCAGCTGGCACGGATACAGGAATATCTGATCGCGCTCAAGGCCACGGACGATGTCGATACCGCCCGGCGGCTGCTGAAGCACATCGTCATTTTGGGAACCTATATCAAGCGGCGCAGCAACCTTGTTTTTGTCTGCGACAAGGCGGAGGACATCGACACCACGGAGCTGCGGCTGAGCCTGTTTGAATCGGCAGAGAGCCTGCGCCTGAGTGATATACGCTGCGCCGTACAGATTGCCGACACAGCAAAGATTTCCCCTGCATCCGCCGTGGCAATCTATGACGCCTTTGAAGCCATCATAGAAGCGACCCTGCCGGGATTGCAGGAGATCCTTTTCTGCGCCGAGCATACGGCGCAGGGCTGGGGGCTGCGCTGCAGCGTTCAATGCACCGACGCGCCCGCTGCGCTGCCCGGCCTGCCGCAGATGCAGCTTGAACGGGATGATGACGGGCTTTTGTATTTCACGATGTTTCCGGCAGAAGGAGGCGGCCTATGATTCCCCGAATCTCCCGCAACGCCGTCAAGGAAGGCTTTGACACGCTGCCGGCGGCCATCTGCTACTTTGACCGCAATGGTCTGCTGCGTCTGATCAATCACAGGATGCAGGAAATCGCCGCAGTCCTCTGTGGCCGGGATCTGCAGACCCTTACGGATCTGGAGCAGGCGCTGCGCAGTCCCGGCGGCGGTGTGCAGCTGCGCGATGAGGCCGCCCGCATCTACGAATTCCCGGACGGAACGGTATATCATTTCACGGTGCGCCCTGTTCAGGACAAATACGGTATACCGTACACCGAGGTGATGGCCACCGATGTCACCCAGCTGGCTACATTGCATGCTGCACTGCAGCAGGAAAACGAGCGCCTTGCCGATGCAAACCGCCGCGCAAAGCGCTTATATGACAATATGCCCGACATTGTGCGGGAGGAAGAAATCCTGAAAATGAAGATGCGGGTGCATGACGACATCGGCCATACCCTGCTTGCCGCACGGCGCGCACTGCGGCATGAGCATGACCTCGCCCGGCTCAGGAGCGAAGCTGCGAAGTGGGAAAGCTCCATCTCCCTGCTATGCCGCGCCCAGCAGGAGAATGCTGCAGAGGACCCGCTGAGCTATATGCAAAGGCGGGCGGCTGTTCTGGGTGCAGCCGTACAGCTGCGCGGTGCGTACCCTGCGGCACGCGCCACCCGCGAGCTCTACGCACTGATCCTGCGGGAGTGTACCTCCAACGGTGTGCGGCATGCGGGCGCCACGGAATTGTACGCCGATTCCGAGCATCGGCCACAGGCATGGCACCTTTGCATCACGAACAACGGCGCGCCGCCCAAGGCGAAGATAAAGGAAGGCGGCGGGCTTTCCTCGCTCCGCCGCCGTATTGAAAAAGCAGGGGGTACAGTAACCGTACATTCCCTGCCTGTATTTGTTCTGGAAGTCACCCTGCCCGATAAGGAGAGCACTTATGATACGCGTTATGATCGTTGAGGACCAAAAGCTGGTACGGAGCCTGCTTGAAAGCTATATTCAGAACGAGGACGGGTATCAGCTTGCTGTGTCTATCCCCGGCGCTGCAGAGGCTCCAATCCTGTGCGATACCGAGGACATCGACCTTGTCCTGATGGATGTGCAGACCGAACACCGCGAAAACGGTCTGGCCGCCGCCGAAAAGATACGAAAAGCGCACCCGGAAATCAAGATCGTGGTGGCGACCTCGCTTATTGACACACAGGTCTTGGCACGCGCAAAAGCCGTGGGCGCGGACAGCCTGTGGTATAAGGACGGCGATGAAGGGACCCTGATGCAGGTCGTGCGCCGCACGATGGCGGGGGAGCATATCTTCCCCGATGCACCGCCCAGCGTGGAGATCGGCACTGCCATGAGCGCCGAGTTCACCAAAGGAGAGATGAAGGTCCTGCGCTGTCTTGTGCGCGGGCTGTCCTATAACGAGATTGCAAAAGAACTCGGCATCGAGCCATCCACCGTGAAGTACCACGTCATCAATATGCTGCAAAAGACGAACCTGGAGAATAAACTCCAGCTTGCAATCGCCGCCACCGAAGCCAAATTGGTGGTGGAGTTGGCAGAGGAGTAATTTGTAGTATATAAGGCAATACCGCACAATTCCCGCCTAACGGCTTAAGCACCGCTCCGGCGGCTGCGGCACGGCATCTGCGTTGCCAAAATGC
>OHAQ01002972.1_pt1 | contig 11922 bp, 10 predicted proteins | sample 1577111 | NCBI WGS metagenome assembly OHAQ01 (sample SAMEA3541549, study PRJEB24748) | human gut metagenome | biome: human gut; feature: human-associated habitat; material: faeces | place: China | collected 2012 | reverse complement strand
TCGACCGGAACGACCGTTCCCCAGAAGGGATCGTCCATTCCGTTGAAAAATTCATAATGTTCGCGTCTTTTCCAGGTCGTCGTGTCGATTTTGTACTTCATATCGTTTTTATAGAAACTGGTTGAAAAATTCTTTTTCCCGGCTGAGGTCTATTTCTGGAAGCGATTCAATGATTTCCAGTTGTTTGCGGCAGAATCGACGGTATTCGTCGCTTTCGGGGTGTAGCGGCCGGTGGCCGGCGGCGGTCGTCAAGGCTTCGACTTGCGGGAGTTTTCTGCGGGCCTCCTCGGTGAGGGTCGCTGCGGTGAAGAGTTCCCAGATGTATTGCTGTGCCTGTTGCGAGGGGTGTACCAGATCGTCGGCATAAAAACGGTAGTCGCGCAGGTCGTCCGTGAGGATTTCGTAGGCGGGGAAGTAGGCCGAGTCTGCATGTCGGCGGCAGATTTCGTCGATGGCCAGGCGAAGGGTCGCTTTGCTCAAAAAGTTGTCGGGCAGACCGTCCCCGAGGTGCCGGACGGGACTGACCGTGAGGATCACTTGCTTTCCGGCGAGCGGGCCTGCCTGCAGATCGTCGTAACGGGCGACGATCTCTTCGACGGTCAGACGCCGGCGCCGAAAGAGTTCTGCAGGTTGCTTGTGGCAGTTGGCCACGATCTCTCCGGTCGAGCGGAGCTCGTACACCCACGCCGTCCCGAAGGTAAGAATCACGCGGTCGGCTTCGCGCAGGGCGCTGGCTCCTGCCCTGCGGGCCAGATTCATTTTCGAGAGAGCCATTTTCTGCGAACCGTCCGAAAAAGCTCCGTGAAAACCGTAGTGGAACCAGAGCCCGTTGCGGCAGCCGAGTTCTTCGGGGACGACCTCTTGCGGCGCGGCGTAGGATTCGAGGGTTGCAGCGAGCGAAAGGGGGTTGAACAGGATGCCGGAGGGATTGCTCGTGATCCGAAACCGGGCTCCGGACAGCCGGCCCGAGATGTGTTCGGCGAAGCAGGATCCCAACGCCAGCAGACGGTTTTCATAGCCGATCCGGACGGAGAGCGGCGCGATTCGTATTTCAGTGCGGAATTTCATGCCGTAAAGATAGACGGAAACGGCGTAAAACGGAAATTCCCGACAGGGAGTTTTTTCGAGCGGAAAACAGAGGAGGGGGCGGGAAACAGAAAATAAATTTTCGATCGCTCTCGCCTTTCCCTGTCTTTGACATAGTTTTAGATGGGATGCGCCGAGAGAAAACTGCGAACAAGTTCCCGTTTTCTCCCGGCTTTCACTATCTTTGTCATATGATTCGCAAGGCAAATTGTAAGATCAACATCGGGCTGGACGTGCTGTGCCGTCGTGAGGACGGGTATCATGAATTGGCGACCGTAATGATTCCTGTGTATGGACTGTACGATGTCGTCGAAGTGGAACATGCAGCGCAAACTTCCTTCCGGTCGAGCGGCCTTACAGTCGATTGTTCGGATGCCGATAATCTCTGTATGAAGGCCGTACGGCTGATGCAGGCATGTTACGGTGCGGGCGATGTTTCGGTTGCGCTCGACAAGCGGATACCTTTCGGTGCCGGGCTGGGGGGCGGATCGTCCGACGCGACCGCCGTAATCTTGGCGCTCGATGAATTATTCAGGTTGAAGCTTCCGGAGCGGGAGTTGATCGACTGTGCCGCAGCACTGGGAAGCGATACGGCCTTTTTCGTGCGCAATACGCCCCAACTTTGTACGGGACGCGGCGAGGTGATGACTCCCGTGAAACTCGATCTGCGGGGGCTGTGGATCGCTGTGGTAAAGCCTGATTGCGGTGTTTCCACGCGCGAGGCTTATGCCGGGATTCGGCCTGGCGTTCCTGCCGTCCCGCTTGCGGAGCGGATCGCCCGACCTGTGACCGAATGGCAGACATTCCTGAAAAACGATTTCGAACCCCATATTTTTGCCGCCCATCCGGAGATTGCCGCAGCCAAAGCCGCGCTTCTGGATGCCGGAGCCGTTTATGCCGCCATGTCGGGTTCCGGATCGGCCGTTTTCGGGCTTTTCGATGATGAAGAAAAGGCGCGGAGCCGAAGCCTCACGCCTTTTGTCTTTCCCTTACAATAAATAAAACGTTGCCGTTCCGCTGCCGGTTTATTGACGGTTGCACGCCTTGACGGGAATCTTCTCGATGCGTCGCTGGTGACGGCCGCCTTCGAAATCGGTGGCGAGGAACTCTTCGACGAATTCCACTGCCTGGTCGTTGGTGATGAAACGGGCGGGCAGCACGATCACGTTCGCGTTGTTGTGCTGGCGGATCAGGTGGGCGATCTGCTTGTCCCATACGAGTCCCGCACGGATGCCCTGGTGCTTGTTGAGGGTAATGGCCATGCCTTCGCCCGAACCGCAGAGTCCGATCCCGCGCTCCAGCTCCCCGCTTTCGATGGCATTGGCCAGCGGGTGTGCGAAATCGGGGTAATCGACGCTCTCCTCGGATTCGGGGCCGAAGTCGAGGACATCCCAACCCTTCGCAGCCAGATAGCCTACCAGAAATTCTTTCATTTCATAGCCCGCGTGGTCGCTGGCGATACCGATTTTCTTTTCCATAACGTATTTGTTTTTAGTTGATACCTCGTGTACGGCAATATTTCTGCCGCGATCGCTGCCCGTGTTCCGGGCGTTTTCTGAAAAACCGTTCGGACTTGTGTGCCATTCCGAATGATTTTCTCCATATTTTACAAAGTTACGGAAAATAATTCGAAATCGGCTGTCTTTCGCAGACTTTCGTATCGGGATAAAACGGCGACGGTAAAGTACGGCCGACGGACTCCTTTTTCGACGGAGCCCGTTCGGTGCAAGGCATGTTGAGAGACCTGTCGTTACTTTTTCCGTTCATTCGGGTGTTTGCGGCCCGATATGGTGCGAATGACGTTGCAAATCGTTTCTACGATCTGTTCATCGCCGGAGATCGAACTGTCGAGCATCATGTGATAGTAGTGACGTTCGCCCCATTCGCAGCCGGTATAGTGCAGGCAGTGTTCCCGCCGCTCCTGGTCGATACGTTTGAGCAGACTTTGAGTCCGGTTGTCAGCCACGCCGTATTCGGACGCTATGCGTTTCCGGCGGGTCGCTTCGTCGGCGTAGATGAAAAGATGTAAACAGGCGGGGCGGTCTTTCAGTACGAAGTTGGCGAGCCGACCGACGATAACGCACGGTTCTTGGCAGGCGATGTTGCGTATCACCTGGCTCTGTGCGCGAAATACGGCGGTCTGTACCGGGTCGTCGTACATCAGTCGTCCGCTCACGGTTTGTTCGCTCTCTTGTACGGTACTTTCGCCTAATCCGCTTTGCTGCGCGGTCAGCGAGATGAGTTCTCTGTCGTAGAATTTCACGCCCAGCCGTTGCGCCAACCGTTCTCCGATGCGATGTCCTCCGCTGCCGTATTCACGCGAAATAGTGATGACGAACGGCAAAGATTTACGGGCCGACAGGCCGGGACGGTCGTCATCGGAGTTCAGGCCCGTTCTGCGGTTCTGCGGATTGAACGACGAGGCGTGACGGCGTCCGAAGGCGTAGTAGTAGCCTGACGACAGCAGACACGGTACGATCATGCAGAGGAACATGGCGTCATAACCCAGTTGCTTCACCAGTATGCCTGCCAGGAAGCCGCCCGACGCAATACCGAAGTCGAAAGCCACGAAAAACGTGGAGCTTGCCGCCCCGCGCCGTTCGGGTGCTACGGCGTGCATCGCCATCGTCTGTAAGGAGGGCTGGATGGCGCCGAAACTGTAACCCAGCAGAAGAGCCGACAACAGGTAGCACGGTACGTTGTGCGCGAACACCAGCAGCAGAATACCGATCACGATGGCTGCATTGCCGGTGTAAACCAGCCTCGCTTCGCCGTACCGATCGACGGCACGCCCCAGCAGAATACGCGTGGCTACGGTAGCCAGTGCGATGAAGATAAAGTAGATTCCGCCTCCGGGCAAGCGGCAGGAGGCGGCGTAAATCGCCATATATACCTCCACTACGCCATACGCCATCATGAAAAAGAACTGCGTGACGGCGGCGGGCAGGGACATCGGCTCGAACAGCTCCCGAATGCGCAGCGGGGCGTCGGATACCGCGTAGTTGCGGGACCGAATCCCCATGCCTGTCAGCAGGGCCGCCAAAGCCGTCAGCGCAGCGATGGCGAACAACGGTCGGAATCCCCAGGCGTTCATTACCGCCAGCCCTAATGCAGGAGCTACGGCGGTGGATATGGCCATCGAAAGTCCGTACATTCCCAATCCTTCGCCCATGCGTTTGTGCGGGATGATGTCCGTCACCCAAGTGGAAGAGGCATTGCTCGAAGCTGCATGGAACACGCCGTGCGCCGTGCGCAGTATAACGGCCGTCGCGATGCCTGCCGATACGAAATAACCCATCGGGATGAGTGTCATGCCGATAAGTCCCAGTACCAATATCGCGTATCGTCCCCGCGTGTCGATGAGCCATCCCACGAACGGTCGCGATACGATGGAAGCGATGCTGAACAGTGCCGTTGCCAGTCCGATAGTTACCGCATCGCCGCCCAAGTAGGTGACGAAGAAGGGGAAAGTAGGCAGCAGCGCATGAAAATTTACGAAAATAAAGAGATTCACCAGGCAGATTCTTAAGAAAGAACCTGTCCACAATCGATCCTGTGTCGTTGTTCCTTTCATATTTTTTTCGGTTGAGTTATGGCAAAAAAAAAGTGTCTGAACAGATAAATCGCAACTGGATTTACGTGTTCAGACACTACTCGTTGTTCTCTTTAACGTCCGCAAAGATACGAATAAGCCGCGAGCAAAAGCAAATTTTTTTGCATTTTGCCGAAGCGAAGTATCTAACGCGAAGTCAAAGATACGAAAAAACTGAATGTAAAAGCGAATTTTTTGCAAATGACCGGAACGAAGCGTTTAAGGTCCACCCGAATATGAAAAAAACTTGTCGGGCGGACGTGTTTTCGCAAAAACCGCTAATTTTACTGCGTGAAAACTTTGGGAGCCATACTCGGAAGCTTCTTTCTGGGACTGGGTATCGTCGGTGTCTTCGTGCCGTTGCTGCCGACGACGCCTTTCCTGCTTCTCGCCGCAGCCCTTTACGTTCGTTCTTCGCCACGCCTCTATGCGTGGCTTCTGAACCAGAAGCATCTGGGACCTTATATCCGTAACTTTCGTGAAAACCGAGCAATACCTTTGCAGGCGAAGATCGTTTCCGTGTCGTTGATTTGGCTGACGATGGGGTATTGCATCTTTCGGGTCGTCGATGCATGGTGGTGGGCGCAGCTCGGGCTGTTTCTGCTCGCAGTCGGAACCAGTTGGCACATCCTTTCGTTCGCTACGTTGAGGAAGAAGGAGTAGTCTTCCACGTTTTGCGTTGCGTGTCGAGTACGACGATGCTGACGGCCGCAACGACCAGTCCCACGCCCAGGGCGCTTGTCCAGCCGAACCGCTCTCCGAAGACCGTTGCACCGATGGCTACTGCCGTCAGAGGTTCCAGTGCCCCGAAAATCGACGTGAGCGTCGGCCCGATGAATTTGATCGCCCTGACCAGCGTGATGTTGGAGATCGCCGTGGCCGGGAGCGCCAGTCCGAGAATGGCGAGCCTCTCTTTTCCGTCGGTCACGAGCCGGACACCGCCCGTGAACATACCTCCGCAGAGAAACAGCAGAGCTCCGAAGGCCATGACGTAAAAGGTCAGGGTGGTCGATTCGACCTGCGCCGCGCGGCTCTTGCGTACGCCGATGATATAGCCGGCATAGGCGAATACCGAAACGGCGGCAGCAATGGTCCCCGCCGTGGTATCTCCGCCCCGGCTGCCGATTCCTCCGGTAGAGAGGAGGGCGACACCGGCCAGCGAAACGCCGATGGCCGCTGCCGTTCGCCACGAGATACGTTCGCGGAAAAAGAGTGCCATGGCCAGGGCGACGGCCAGCGGGTACATGAAATGGATGATCGAAGCGACCCCGCTCGAGATATTTTGATAGGCGATCACCAGACTCAATGATGTCGCGGCCCGAAACAGGCTCAAGAAGAATACCGTGCATAGCTCCTGCCGGGAGATGCGGAACCGGCAGCCGCCGGCGAGTCCGATGATTCCCAACGTCAGGGAAGCTACTCCCCAACGGTAGGAGAGCACTTCGAACGACGAGAACCCGTCCGAGAGCAGGAGAATCGAGAACAACGGAGCTAGTCCGAAGGTCGAGGACGACAATGCCGCATAGATGATACCCTTGAAATTCTTCATTTTATGCCAGATATCGTTCTGCGACGCTGATGAGGAATCCCAGCAGCAGGGCATTGAGCAGGATGACCGGAGCCGCCTTACGGTCTTTGCCCGTGAGGATCAGTACGACCGGCAGAGCCATCATGAGAGTCACGGCCATACCGTCCGCCCACCAGGGCAGGTAAGGCAGGTTGCTGTAAAAGACGATCGGTCCGGCAAAAAAATATTGGAGGAAGGCCGACAGGCAGGAGCGGAACGAGAGTTTTTGGGCGATCATCGGGATGATGTCCAGAGCGCCTGCCACGGCACCCGTCATAAGAGCCAGCGTGAAGTGATCCATGGACTATTTCGATGCGCGTTTGCGGTCTGTTTCGTTCAGCAGGATCTTGCGCAGGCGCATGGCGTGCGGAGTGACTTCCACGTATTCGTCCTCCTTGATGTATTCGAGGGCCTCTTCGAGCGAGAATACCTTGGGCGGGGCGATCGAGGTTTTTTCGTCCGATCCCGAAGCGCGCATGTTCGTGAGCTGCTTGGCCTTGGTGACGTTTACCGTGATGTCGTTCTGGCGGGTGTGTTCGCCGATCACCTGGCCTTCGTACACCTGTTCCATCGGAGAGATGAAGAAGCGTCCGCGGTCCTGCAGTTTGTCGATCGAGTAGGCGTAGGCCGTACCCGTTTCGCCCGAGATGATCGAGCCGTTGACCCGCATTTCGATTTCGCCCGTCCAAGGTTCGAATCCTTTCAGGCGATGTGTCATGATCGCTTCGCCGGCCGTTGCCGTGAGCATATTGGATCTCAGACCGATGATACCGCGCGAGGGAATCGTAAATTCGAGCCGCGTACGGTCGCCGTTGGTTTCCATGTTGGTCAGGGTCCCCTTGCGTTTGGTGGCCAGTTCGATCACTGTCCCCGAGTACTCCTGGGGACAATCGACGGTCATCTCTTCGATCGGTTCGCACTTCTTGCCGTCGATCTCCTTGACGATGACCTTGGGCTGTCCTACCTGGAGTTCGTAACCTTCGCGACGCATGGTTTCGATCAGCACCGAGAGGTGCAGCACGCCCCGTCCGAATACGATGAAACTGTCGGCGTTGGCTCCCGGTTCGACGCGCAGGGCGAGGTTTTTCTCCAGCTCGCGGTCGAGGCGCTCCTTGATATGGCGGGAGGTGACGTATTTGCCGTCCTTGCCGAAGAACGGCGAGTTGTTGATCGTGAAGAGCATCGACATCGTAGGTTCGTCGATGGCGATCGGGGGCAGCGGTTCCGGATTTTCGTAGTCGCAGATCGTATCGCCGATTTCGAATCCGTCGATGCCGATCAGGGCGCAGATTTCACCGCAGGGCACTGCATCGACCTTTTTCTTGCCCAAACCTTCGAAAACCATCAACTCCTTGATACGGCTCTTTTGCATCGTCACTCCGTCGCGTTTGGCCAGGGTGACGTTCTGTCCGGTCTTCAGCTCTCCGCGCGTCACTTTACCCACGGCGATACGGCCGATGTAGGAGGAGTATTCGAGCGAGGTGATAAGCATTTGGGGCGTGCCCTCTACGACGGCGGGTTCCGGAATTTCGTCGAGGATGGTGTCCAGCAGCGGAGAGATCGAGTCCGTCGGCTGATTCCAGACGTGGGACATCCAACCCTGTTTGGCCGAGCCGTAGATGGTTTTGTAGTCAAGCTGCTCCTCCGTTGCTCCGAGCGAAAACATCAGGTCGAAAACCTGTTCGTTGACCACTTCGGGACGGCAGTTGGGCTTATCGACCTTATTGATTACCACGATGGGTTTCTTGCCGAGCGAGAGGGCTTTCTGGAGGACGAAACGGGTCTGGGGCATCGTTCCTTCGAAAGCATCGACGAGCAGCAGTACGCCGTCGCACATGTTGAGCACACGCTCCACCTCGCCGCCGAAGTCGGCGTGGCCCGGGGTGTCTATAATGTTGATTTTACAGTCTTTGTAGATGACGGATACATTCTTCGAGAGGATCGTGATGCCGCGTTCGCGTTCCAGATCGTTGTTGTCGAGGATGAGTTCTCCGGAATTTTTGGCATTGTCGCGCAGCACGTGGCTCTGCATGATCATCTTATCGACCAGTGTGGTTTTGCCGTGATCGACGTGGGCGATAATGGCTATATTGCGAAGTTTTTGCATAAAGGGAATTTTAGGTTACAAAGGTAATGAAAATGAGAACAGAGTGTGATGGCCGTGTTCGTTTTTTATAGAATTCCTCTCGATTTTCTGCAAAAGGAGTGGATGTATCGGGGTGTCATGCTGCGGATTATGTCTCCCGGTCGCTTCTGTTTGCAGGGGCGGGCATATCGATTCCATCCTGTTTCGATGCGGGAGGCGTGGCAGGTCTGTTTCGTACGTTCGTTCCGGAACTCGAAATGCGGTTTCCCGCCTTTCGGTCCGAGCGACAGCCGGTCGGGAGCGTGTCAGACACAGCGAACCCGAACGCAGATGCGTTCGGGTTCGCTGTGTCTGACGTTGCGATTTATTTATACACGACTTCCGCCGCTTCGGGCTTTTCGAAAGCTTGCAAAAGCTGGTCCTGTCCTTCACTCATATAAATGGTTTTGAGCGATTCCATCGGGTTGCAGAAAAAGCCCCGAAGTTCCGGATTGTTACTTACGTCTATCGTTTCGAACTGGTTCTCATAACATCTGAGAAGATACAGGGCGGGAAGATTCGACAAATCCAAACTTTGGAGATCGTTGTTTTGACATTCGACCCAGGTTAATTCTAGACTGTTTAGCATCAAGTCCGTCAATTCGTTGTTGTTGCAGTAAAATTCTTTCAATTTGGAAAGATTGCTTGCATCCAGATTTTGTAATTTATTATCCGGTACGCGTAAATATTCGATTTTCTTGTTGTTCGTCAAATCCAATTCTTGCAGTTGGTTCTCGTCACAATAAAGTACTGTTAGTTTTGGGCATGCACTTACGTCGAGGGTGGTGAGATTATTGCTTTGGCATTTCAAAAGGTCCAAGTCCGGACACTGTAAATTCATATGAGAGATGTTGTTCCCACTGAAATTGAGCATTACAAGTTTTGTACAATTACTAAGATCGAGCGCAGAAAGGCTGTTGCCTTCTAAGGAAAGATGTTGCAATTCCGGACAATCGAGATAGAGTTCAGACATTTGACTTAAATTTGCCATTAGGACTTCCAGCTTATGGTTGTTGCTGCAATCGAGAATGGATACTTTATCGAAAGCAACGTATCCGTCTCCTCCGATTCTCAAATCTTTCAATTCCGGATTCGCAGATAAGTCCCATCTCTCAATTTCAAGAGAACAGGCATAACAATGCAGTTGCAAGAGATTCTTGTTTTGCGACACGTAAATTTTTCAGATGAGTATTGATTGAACAATCGAGCGTATCGAGCAGTTTGTTGTTGCTTACATCGAGTTTGGTCAGGTCGTTTCCCGACAGATTCAGGTAGCGAAGGTTCGTGCAGGCTTCTATGCCGGTCGCATCGCACATATAGGCCCCTTCTCCTGCATTTATATTTCCGGGGCAGTCGATTCGTACCACTAACGATGCTTCGTAGCGGGAGAGTTCTCCGTTGCGGTCGAAATCGAAATACTTGAGTAGGTAAGTGCGGAGAAATTCGTCGGGGATCGTTACGGCTTCGCGCCCTTCCGGGCTGTCGGGGGTAAGCGATCCATCCTGCGGAACGGGATCGTCTTTTGAACAGGCAGACATCAGGCCTGTAAATGCGAGCAATAACAGAGCTAATCTTTTCATGGTTTTGGGTGTAATTTAAGAAAGTTTGACATAAACGACGTCGGTTATTGCTCATATATATATATCCAAATATTTACGAAATAAAATGACGGTTTGGATATAATTTTTTTGCATCCTTATCGTTTCTCGATAAATTATCGCTCCGTATACCTCCTCATGACTTCCTTTTTCGTATCGTTCATTCGTCGAAATAAACGGATTTATCGGATTGTTTTGTCAATGTGTTGGTCGATAAAAGGGTAAATATGATTATCGCCCGATACAGTTTTGTGGAGGTCGGTCCTTTATTTTGTCGGGTAAAGTAATCCAGCCGTCGATAGGTTTACCCGGGTTCTTTTCCGATAGCGGTCTTGCCCCCCTCTTCCGGCTGGAGCCGGTTTGTCAAAGTCGGGATTAAATGCCATTTCAAACAAAAAAGCGCCCCGAATAAATCTCGGGGCGCTTTTTTGATGCCGGTCCTGATGGGCAGGGATTCGGGTTTACTTTGTGTTTTTTACACGTCGGGTGAGCGACGCGGCGTAGGCGTCCCAATCCTCGATCTCGCGCCGTGCTACGCCCGATTCGATGGCTGCACGCGCCACGGCCGTGGCGACGACCGCGAGCAGACGCGGGTCGCTCGGTTTCGGAATCAGGTATTCGCGTCCGAACGAGAGCGACTTCAGACCGTATGTTTTCAGGACCTCCTGCGGAACCGGTTCCTTGGCCAGGCGTGCCAGTGCGTGGGTGACGGCCAGCTTCATTTCGTCATTGATCGTACTGGCATATACATCGAGCGCACCCCGGAAAAGGTACGGGAAAGCGAGCACGTTGTTTACCTGATTGGGATAGTCCGAACGGCCCGTTGCGAAGATGATGTCCGGACGGGATGCCATCGCCTCTTCGTAGGTGATCTCCGGCGTGGGGTTGGCCAAGGCCAGCACCAGCGGATCGTGGGCCATCGTGCGGACCATTTCGGGCGTCAGGATACCCGGAGCTGAAACGCCGAGGAAGACGTCGGCACCTTGGAGGGCGTCGGCCAGCGTATCGACGTCTTCCCGGTCCGTAGCGAGTTGTTCCTTGACAGGATTCAGGTCTTCGCGGCGGGTCGAAACCACGCCTTTGCTGTCGCAGAGAACGAGATTTTCGCAATTCAGGCCGAGCTTCAGGAAAAGGCGGGCGATAGAAACCGCCGCAGCGCCTGCGCCGTTGATGACCACACGGGCGTCGGCGATGGACTTGCCCGCGATTTCGAGGCCGTTCAGCAGGGCCGCACCCGAGATGATGGCCGTGCCGTGCTGGTCGTCGTGCATGACGGGAATGTCGAGCTCTTCACGAAGCCGGGCTTCGATTTCGAAACATTCGGGAGCAGTCTCTCCACAGCAACGACAGGCTACTATCAGACGACGGCGCATAAAGGCTCGCTTCTGATAAAGCAATTTACCCGACTTAATTACGCTCTCTACATACAAACTGAAAATATTCGCCTGAAGAGGCATTTCAATTAAACGGACACCGCTATGCCCCGACTCTATCGCCTTATCCCACTCAGGAATCAATTCAACTGCAGGCAAGGCAGAGGATTTCATCGCTACCCGATCTGTAAAGCGTAAGGGAGCCAGATCGGTGGCAACACCATCCCGAGCCGTCATGATAATTCAATTCATACCGATGGCCAGGATATACACTATTGCCATCGTTACGTAATAAACACTCTATACCCGACATCTTAAAAAAGGAACCGTCCTTCCCGAGGTCCGGCATAAGCGACAGGTTCCCATTTCAAGTTATTGAATACACTCAAATACCCATAGGTAACGGATACCGGTTTGAGGGGTGTCACCGGGACATCTTTCACCCGGGTATAACAGGAAGTCACGTCCCGGTAAATATGTATATAACTGCCTTTCTTTTTTAGCTGTCGATAATATTTTTGAAAAAAAATAATATTTCCGACGCAACCAATCTCTAGTTGTTGCATCTTATAAATGAAAAC
>OHAQ01002969.1_pt1 | contig 11936 bp, 10 predicted proteins | sample 1577111 | NCBI WGS metagenome assembly OHAQ01 (sample SAMEA3541549, study PRJEB24748) | human gut metagenome | biome: human gut; feature: human-associated habitat; material: faeces | place: China | collected 2012 | reverse complement strand
CACCTGGTTTCGCTTTTTCTACAACAGCCTCTTGTATGTCCAGGCAAACCTGATGCCCGTAGACGATTACCAGTCTGGTCGCAGCTTTTATCTTTTCCCGGCATTCTTTTACTTTGTCCGCATCCAGAAAGTCTGCATAGTAAAACGGGGCACGGCGTCCAAAAAGGCGATCGTCTGTCAGATAAGGACGCGTCATCTTCTCAATATCTTCTACGCCTTTAAAACATTGATCCGAATGAATCATCAAAGAAGGATGCAATGTTGCCAGGTGTTCAGCCAGTTCCTCCGGGTATACACCATGATAACATTCAATGACAACGACCTTTCGCGCCAACTCTTCCGGGACGTTGCATACGTCCTTCAACTTATCCAGAACAGACTCCCAACCTTTCCAAAGAGCCCCGTCGACGGTTGTCGAGGGACTTTTATCGTAATTACTTTTTCTCATTTATATGATATTTTATTATTTATTCTCTTCCGACCATTGATTGAACATCTCGATAGCTTTCGCCAGTACCCCGGCCGAGCCTTTGAAATGACCGGAACCGCTGGGTACGCCGCCTTTGCCGTACCATTCATAAAATCCCTGGTTCTTTATGACGCGGTCAATCATCGGACGCACTTCTTCATAGGCTTCCTTCACCATGCCGTTGGCAATAAGCTGCTGGATCATACGACCGCCGAACCAGGTCCAGTCTCCCCCATTCTGATAAATATAGGGTTTGGACATTCCGCCACGGAAGAACCCTTCCGGATAAGTAGGATACAACGTAAGACCGATACTCGGCATACCGGACAGGCGGACATTCTCCAACATCTGCGCATTGACAACGGCTATTTCTTCGGGAGACAACAGACCGGCTTCTATCGCGATGGCGGTTCCTCCGTGATAATGCACATCCAGTTCGTTAAAGCCTTCCGGTATCGGAGATTTCTCCAGGTAGATATGGGGAATGAACTTCTGACGCTGTTCATCCCAGAGATGTTTGCGGGTATTCGCTGCTATATGCTGGCGAAGTTCTTTCCAGCGGGTCTTATCCACATTATCCGCAGTCATTTCCTGCATAAAATCGAGGGCGATGATAAACATGGCATTGTCGTAGACATCGATCGCTGGGTCCGACAATTCATTCATATCGCAACCGAAATCGTCGTTGGGTTGCACGTCGCCCCAGTCTGCCGTCATGGCTCCGTAGAGAAGGCCATATTGTTCGTTATAACGTTCCTTCATCAGATAGTCGATCATTCCGACCATACGGTCGTAGACGGTGCGGCCGGCTACCACTTCGTTCAGGATAGAGGTGTCGCCGGTCTTGCGGATATACTTTCCTACGATATGGATCAGGGAAGATTCCTGGTCTGTTTCGACTGTATTCTTGAAAGCGACATGGTCGGGCGCGGCATCGGAATAATAAGGATGATCGTCACCCCAGTTGAAGTCTGTTTTCAGGACATATCCGTCTATCATCTCGTCGTTTGGCTGTTGCAGGGCAAAAAACAGCAGGATCGCATTGCGCAGATCGGACGGGTTGCTTTCTTCACAGGCCACTTCAATAAAGGTATTCATATCGCGCGCCCATATCTGGGAGTAACCGCTTCCGGCATTAAAACCGCTGCGGATTACGGCACGGGCCATACTGTCGACGGTATGAAAACTTTGGTCGGCCAGGATATCCCCGGCTAACTGTTGAGTTGCTGTAGGCGCTGTACAGGATAGAAGTCCGCTACAAAACAAAGCAAAGAGTAAGTGTTTTTTCTTCATGAATCAGTTGTATTTATCCACGGCAAAGATAAAAAGGTTACTTCTGAATAAAACAAGCATTTGTTTCGATGTAGTTGGACTATCTTACGATTTGGAAGTTCGGGAATGCCGGTTAAACGGTGAAAGTTGCCTTCCTAGACCTAGGGAATGAACTTTAAACGGTGAAAAGTCATTTCTTAGACCTAAGAAGTCTACTTTAAACGTTTGAAACACGTCTTTTAGGCCTAAAAGATAAACTTTCACCATTTAAAAGCCACTTTTTAGGCCTAAGAAGTCCACTTTAAACAGTTAACCGGGATTTCTTAGGCCTAAAAGACTTTTTTTTCACTCTACAACCACTTCTTTCCCTTCGGTATTCGCCCGTACCAAATTATCGTACATGGCTTCGCAATAAACCGGGGGCAGATAGAAACGTCCCGGATAAACGGCACAGAGATTGATCTTTACCGTCACCTGGCGGCCGGAAGGCAGATAGTCGATGTAACTATACACCTTGTCGTCGCGAATATCCTGATAATTTATGCCTGTGGCCGTCTTGTCTGTCGCCCCGTCGTTCAGGAAGCGGGTGTTCAGGATTTCCCAGCCGGCAGGGAATATTTCCGTCAAGACCAGGTTGTTTATGCCACGGGCGGTAGGATTCTTGACCGTCACCACGGCTATGAAATTCGTTCCCTGCTGCATGTCAGCTATATTCACAGCCCGGCCGTTCTGGTCGGTGTAGCTGACGGCCAGCGACAGGCCGTTCGCATAGGCTTCTTCCTTGCCCTGTTCGGGAATACCTTCGGTAATGATGCGGGCGAACAAGGTCGATGTTCCGGTGTTCTTTAGTTCTACGGAAGCGGATGTCCCAGCTTTTTCCAGTAAGGTTTCCGTCCAAACGTTCTTGACGGAGCTGACTTTGTCATTCTTTCCGGCGCAGGAATAGGTGAAATCCATCGATCCGCCCACCTTGTATTTTGCCATGTATTCGGAGAGGGATACCAGGGCAAAGGCCGTGGATTGCGTACTCAGCCAATCGTCCGACGAAAGTTCTTTCGAGATGTCACGGGTGAGCAGGGCGGCTTCCTTACCGTCTCCGAGCAGGGTAAGCGTCATCAGGCGGATGGCCTGGTCGCGCAGGTCGCTACCGAATGTAAGGTCGTAGTCCGAATAATCTGTTTTCAGTTCCGTAGTCTTTTCGATCAGGTTCTTTGCCACGTCGCTGCGGCCGATCAAGGCATAGGCGGAGGCAAGCAGCCAACGGCTCATCGGTTGCAACGATTTATTTTCTTTCAGGCGGTTCATGGCGCCTACTTCCGGCGTCTGTCCCAAAGCAAGAACATAGAGGCGATAGGCTTGCGTCATCTCTTCCGAACGGGAATAATAGGAGTTGACGGGCTTCCAGTCGCGTGCCACACGGCGGAGGTTATTCAGGACATTCCGTTTCATGCCGTCGGGCACCAGATATCCTTTCGTCTCGGCAGAAAGCAGGAAGTGGGTGGCATAGACCGTGCCCCAGGCATTGCTGCTGGTTCCGCCGGGCCCGCTGATACGTATGGCATGGGTCGGACATACCTCTATACATTCTCCACAAACAAAGCAATCTTCATTGCAGACTGGAGCTGATGGCTTGGAAGCCTGTATCAGTTTATAAGGAGAAGTACCTTTTATAAAAAAAGATCCAATCAGCATAGACAATTTATCACCCATAGCTTTTAACCGGCATCCTGCTTGCAGAGGAGGGGTCAGTGTGCTTAATGCTTCTGAATTCTGCATTGCTTTTTCCAGTTTTTTCAAACTGTCGGCTCCGAATGTGCGGGCTATTTGTAAATCAGTCGCATCGGGGCGTCCGGCTGCAACAGGCATTTCGGCTGTGCTGTAACTGTGTTCTCCGATAAATGCTCCTGCCGAGAGAGGAGTGAATCCCAATGATGCTACTGTGTCACGCAGTTCCAACAGGGCATCTTCATAGTCGCGGTTACCATATACCACTACGACGATTGCCGGGGAGTTGTTACCTTTCAGGCGCTTGATGCGTTGTAAGGCAACCGGAGCAACACGTCCGCCATATACAGGTGCAGCAATGACTGTAAGTGAATCGTTTATTTCGATAGGTGAGTCACTTTCATCGAGTGTCAGGTCGGTTTCAATTCTTCTTCCCATACCAATTCCTTCGCCAATAGCACGTGCTATTTTAGCAGAAGTATGAGTCGGAGAGAAAAATACCAGATGATTGGTGCTAAATTCGTTCATAGGCTTTAAAGTAAAAAAGTTAGTTGTAGTTCTTGCAAAGATAAAGTTTTTTATATCGTTCTTCACACGATTTATTTGTACTTTTGCATCATTATGGAAGAACAATTCGACATACGTGATTATAAACCTACAGGAAAAGAACGGGATTTCGAGAATGCCCTCCGACCACTACAGTTTGGTGACTTCAGCGGTCAGGATAAGGTAGTCGACAATCTGCGTATCTTTGTCAAGGCAGCCAGGCTTCGTGCTGAAGCGCTTGACCATGTGTTGCTTCATGGTCCTCCCGGATTGGGAAAAACAACATTGAGCAATATTATTGCCAATGAACTGGGGGTTGGATTTAAAGTAACTTCCGGTCCTGTACTCGATAAGCCGGGTGATCTTGCCGGCGTGCTGACAAGTCTTGAACCGAATGATGTATTGTTCATTGATGAAATACATCGTTTGAGCCCGGTGGTGGAGGAGTATTTATATTCGGCAATGGAAGATTACCGGATTGATATCATGATAGACAAAGGTCCGTCGGCACGTAGCATTCAGCTGGACTTGAATCCGTTTACGCTGGTGGGAGCTACTACCCGCAGTGGATTGCTTACCGCTCCGCTCCGTGCACGTTTCGGAATTAATCTCCATTTGGAATATTACGATGATGCAGTATTGTCGCGTATTATTTTGCGCTCGGCCAGTATCTTGGGTATTCCATGTGATGTAGATGCTGCAGGCGAGATTGCTTCGCGCAGTCGTGGTACTCCCCGTATTGCCAATGCCTTGTTACGTCGTGTACGTGATTTTGCTCAGGTGAAAGGCTCCGGACGGATTGATGTGGAAATAGCGCGATATGCACTGGAAGCGCTGAATATTGACCGTTACGGACTGGATGAGATAGACAATAAGATACTTTGTACCATTATTGATAAGTTCAAGGGAGGGCCGGTAGGACTGACAACGATTGCTACGGCACTTGGGGAGGATCCCGGAACGTTGGAAGAAGTGTACGAGCCATTCTTGATAAAGGAAGGTTTTCTGAAGCGGACTCCACGCGGACGAGAAGTTACGGAGCTGGCTTATAAGCATCTGGGACGGAGTATATATAATAATGTAAAAACACTTTTTGATGATTAATTATGGTGTGTGCCATAACAGCGGCACACACTTTTATTTTTTATAGACTATGGCTGGACTGAAATCGTTAGCAAAAGATACGGCTATTTATGGATTGAGCAGCATTGTAGGACGTTTTCTTAACTATCTGCTTGTGCCGCTTTATACAGCAGTAATACCTGCATCGACAGGTGGTTACGGTGTGGTGTCGAATGTGTATGCATATACGGCACTTATCTTGGTCTTTCTGACATTTGGTATGGAAACAGGATTCTTCCGTTTTGCCAATAAGTCGGGTGAACATCCGGAAAAGGTATATGCCAATACGTTGATTTTTGTAGGTGGGCTTTCGCTGATTTTTGTTATACTGTGTATGCTGTTCCTGCATCCCATTTCCGCATTGCTGGAGTATCCCGACCATCCCGATTATATTGCAATGATGGTACTTGTGGTTGCACTGGATTCATTTCAGTGTATTCCGTTTGCTTATCTGCGATACAAAAAACGTCCGATAAAGTTTGCATCTATCAAGCTGTTCAATATTGTTGGTAATATTCTCCTGAATCTTTTCTTCCTCTTGTTGTGTCCGTGGCTGGATGTTCATGCCCATCAGCTGGTTTCATGGTTTTACCGTCCGGAATATCTGGTAGGATATATCTTTGTGTCGAATCTGATCATGTCGCTGGTACAGATGTTTTTCTTCATCCCGGAACTGAGAGGTTTTTCTTATCGTGTGGATAAAGTTCTGATGAAACAGATGATTTCTTATTCATTCCCGATTTTGGTTTTCGGAGTGGTGGGCATATTGAACCAGACGATTGACAAAATGATTTATCCATTCTTGTTCGATGACCGTCAGGAAGGGTTGGTGCAGCTTGGAATATATAGTGCTACCAGTAAAGTGGCTATGATAATGGCTATGTTTACCCAGGCTTTCCGTTATGCTTACGAACCCTTTGTCTTTGGTAAAAACAAGGAAGGAGATAACCGTAAGATGTATTCGGCAGCAATGAAGTATTTCTTTATCTTCTCCTTACTGGCTTTTCTTGCTGTGATGTTTTATATGGATATACTTCGTTATATGGTAGCGCGTGATTATTGGGAAGGACTGAGTGTAGTAGCTATCGTAATGGGGGCAGAAATATTTAAGGGTATTTATTTTAACTTGTCTTTCTGGTATAAACTGACGGATGAAACACAATGGGGAGCATATTTTTCAATCATCGGATGTGCGGTAATTCTGGTATTGAATATATGGTTGGTTCCGACTTATGGATATGTCGCTTCTGCATGGGCATCAGTGGCCGGTTATGGAGTAATAACCTTGTTGTCTTATATCATCGGACAGAAAAAATATCCGGTCAGCTATCCTTTAAAGGATATGGCTGTTTATCTGATACTGGCTGCTGTTTTATTTGTTCTTTCGCAGGAGGTTATAATATCTAATGTCGGATTGAGATTAGTGTTCCGTACCTTATTATTGTTGATATTTATCGCCTATATATTAAAAAAAGATTTACCTTTGAAAACAATCCCTTTTGTGAACCGTTTTGTTAAATAAAACACAGTTTTAGGTTATGGAAAGAGATAAAAAATTTATTATCAGGAAGTTTTTTAATGAATATCTGGACTTGAACCGTAGCAAGGAAGATGAACAGGTGACTGTTGATTCCATCCGGAATGGGGTGGAGTTTAAAGGTACAAACTTGTGGGTACTTATTTTTGCCACTTTTATTGCTTCACTTGGGTTGAATGTGAATTCTACGGCGGTAATTATCGGTGCAATGTTGATATCTCCGCTGATGGGACCGATTATGGGAGTCGGACTTGCTGTCGGGTTGAATGACTTTGAGCTGATGAAACGTTCATTGAAAAGTTATCTGGTGGCAACTTTGTTTAGTGTAACTACCGCAACGATTTATTTTTCATTTACTCCGCTTGATGAAGTTCAGTCGGAACTGCTTGCCCGTACATCACCTACTATCTATGATGTGTTTATTGCTCTGGTAGGTGGTCTGGCTGGTATTGTAGCATTGGCTACAAAAGAAAAAGGAAACGTGATTCCGGGAGTTGCTATTGCTACGGCGTTGATGCCTCCGCTTTGTACTGCCGGATTTGGACTGGCAACAGGCAACCTGCTTTATTTCTTGGGAGCTTTTTACCTTTATTTTATTAATTCTGTTTTTATCAGTCTGGCTACTTATATAGGAGTGCGGGTAATGCATTTCCAGCGTAAGCAGTTTGTTGATAAGGTAAGAGAAAAGTTGGTCCGGAAATATATCATCGGTATTGCAATTGCTACCATGTGTCCGGCCGTTTATCTGACATATAACATTGTACGTGAAACGATTTATCATTCTTCTGCTAACAACTTTATTACTTCTGAACTCCAATTCCCGGATTCTCAGATTCTGAATCGTGAAATCTCATTTGACAAACGGGAGATTAAAGTGGTATTTATCGGAAAGGAAGTTTCAGAGGAACAAATACAGAATGCGCGGAATAAACTTACTGATTATAAGCTGGGTCAGACAAAATTGGTCGTTTTTCAGGGAGTTAATGGAGCCGGTGCGATGGATATAGGAAATATCAAGTCGATGGTAATGGAGGATTTTTATAAAAATAGTGAGAAACAGCTTATGTCACAACAGGCTGCACTTGACTCACTGAATCGTTTGTTACCAGATTTTACAGGTTCGAATTTGATGAATGAGAAGATGGGGCAGGAGATTAAGGTTCTTTTCCCATGTATAAAAACAATTTCTGTTTCAAAGAGTCTTCAGCTTCGTGTAGACAGTCTTCGTATGGATACCTTAACTTATGCTTTTGTTGATTGCGACCGGACTCTTTCCAAACAGGAAAAAGAAAAAATGTTGGAATGGCTTCAGGCACGCACAGGAACGAAAAAGCTTCGTCTGGTTGTAGAATAACAGGAGTATAACTGATATAGAAGCCCGTCCTTGACACACAAGTCAATCGGCGGGCTTTTCAAATATTTATCGTATGAATTTTTATTTTTTGCGCTTACTTCGTTTCGCCCAGCCTTCTTCTGCAAAGTCCGGCTCTTCACCACGCAAAGGACGATTGTCATTTTGGAAGAACTGTTTCCAGTCATCTTTCTTCTTAGGACCACGTGCGGCGGTATAGCCTCGTTCTTCACGGCTAGGTTTATCTTTTTTCTTTTCTGCGGATTTGGTTTCTTTTTTCTTGGTTGTTTTTTCTTCTCTTACGCTTTCCTTACCACGCTTTTTGCCACTTTTATCGCTTTTTCCCGTATTTTCTCCAGCTATTTCTACAATAACCTTACGACCTTTGTTCAGGGTTGCCTTATTCAGTGCTTTCATTACCATCGATGCCTGACTTTCTACAACTTCGAAGAAAGAGAAATTCTGCATGAGATCGATTCTACCGATCTGAATATGCTCTTTTTTCAGGTTGCGGTTTATCAGCTCAATGATCTGATTGGCATAGAAACCATCGGTCTTTCCTAAATTCAGGAACAGACGGGTATAGCCTTTTTCAGCCTTGCGTGCCACTTTTTCACGGTCACTTCCACGATCTTTCCGCTCTTTAGCTTCATTGCTCTTTTCGTTGGCTTTAGGCTGTTCTATTTCCGGAGCATTTTTGTAGTATTCCAAGAAGCGGTTAAACTCCATAGATACCACTCGCTTAATCAGGTCTTCCTTGCTTAACCATTCCAGTTTTCGGTAGATTCCTGGTAGAAAAGCTTCTATTTCGTCTTCGTTAACCTTAACTTTTTCGATGTCATCAATTACCTTGATAAGCTGTTGTTCGCAAATCTCTTTTCCGCTAGGCAGTGTGCTTATTGTAAATTTCTTGTTGATAATGCGTTCTATCTCACGCATTTTACCTTTCTCACGCAGGTTGATGATAGCGATAGATATACCTGTCTTTCCGGCACGTCCGGTACGTCCGCTTCGATGTGTATAACTTTCTGTATCATCAGGAAGGGCATAATTAATGACATGAGTCAAGTCATTTACATCTAGTCCACGTGCAGCTACATCGGTAGCAACCAACAGTTGCAAATGACGCTGACGGAACTTCTGCATGACCAAGTCACGTTGTGCCTGACTTAGTTCACCATGTAAAGAGTCGGCATTGTAGCCGTCCTGAATCAGCTTGTCGGCAATCTCTTGAGTCTCTTTACGGGTACGGCAGAAAATAATACCGTAAATCTGTGGATAATAATCGACAACTCGCTTTAATGCCAGGTATTTATCTTTTGCATGTACGATGTAGGCGATATGATGTACGTTTTTGCTTCCTTCATTCTTTGTCCCGATTGTGATTTCTTTGGCATTATGCAAATAAGTTTTAGCAATACGGGCAATCTCCGGACTCATGGTAGCTGAAAACATCAAGGTGTTACGATCTTCTGGAACTTGCTCCAGAATAGCGTTGATGCTGTCGGTAAATCCCATGTTCAGCATTTCATCGGCTTCATCCATTACCACATCGCGGATAGTTTCCAGGCGTGCAACTTTACGCTCCATTAAGTCTATCAAACGTCCTGGAGTAGCTACGATAATGTGTACACCTTGTTTCAGACTACGTATCTGGCTTTCAATAGAAGAGCCTCCATATACGGGGAGAATTTTTAAGTCGGTGATGTATTTAGAATAATCAGTCAGATCGCCTGCTATCTGTAAGCAAAGCTCTCGTGTAGGACAAAGCACTAGTGCTTGGGAAATTCGTTTCGTTACATCGATTTTTTGTATCAGCGGCAGACCAAATGCGGCTGTTTTTCCGGTTCCGGTTTGTGCCAGAGCCACTACGTCGTTGCGGTTTCCTAACAGATACGGTATAACTTCTTCTTGTACAGGCATGGGATTTTCATAACCCATTTCCTCGATTGCCTGGCGTATTTCTGCGGAAACGCCGAGTTCTTCAAATGTCTTCATTTATTTCAAATATCTAATTCGGCTGCAAAGATACGGACAATTAATGGATTATCGGCTATAAGAATTGTTTATTCTTTACTATTTGACAGCCTTTTACCGGAAGAGCTTTACTCTTCCGGCCTGTATTCTAATATATCTCCCGGCTGGCAATTGAGTTCTTTGCAGATTGCCTCCAAAGTAGAAAATCGGACAGCTTTGGCTTTTCCTGTTTTCAGAATGGAAAGATTGGCGGGAGTAAGGTCGATTTTTTCGGCAAGTTCTCCCAGCGAAATCTTTCGTTTCGCCATCATTACATCAAGGTTTACTATAATCGGCATACTGTTTATTGGTTGTTTAGTCTTTTCCACCATTTGGTATAACGGTGGGTTAATTTATAATAGGCAAAAGCTCCGGCATAAAGCCATATTAAACTTGCAAATATACGCAGAAACCTGTTCTCCAAAAGTGGATAGAAGGTGAGGAAGCAAATCAATTCTAATACGATGAGTGTGGCTAGAAAACTTATAATAATGTAAATGGCCGCCATCGGGCGTGAATAATTGCTTTTCGGTTTCATAGGCGATATATGGTTATATGGTTAGATCGTTTTCTTCTTTAATCTTGACGGCTGTGGCAAAAATCTCTGTAAGTAATACGATCAGGATGACTGAATCCCATTGCAAGGGTATCGGAGTGACACCCGTTACTTGATAACCTGGCAGGGATACTTGCGCGAGAACTGCCTGCTCGATGCTCCAGTTTAATAAAAACGAGGAATATTTTTTTAGAAAATGTCTCATCGAAAATCGGCAGGCGATAAATGATAGAAGGCAGACGAAAGACTTGCATAAAATAGCGCAAGCCAGCCAGAAGTAATATAAATCCGGCAAAATAAAGGAGTTGTCTTTTCCAGCAATCCGTATGTTTCAATACCAGGTCGTACACATAAAACAAACTCAGGAAAAACAGCAGATAGAAAGAAAGCAACAGATAATTGGAAGCCCGTTCTTTGTAATGATCGCCATAAACGATAAAAAACAAGCCCATACCATCCTTATCGGTGATCAAATGTCCCTGTTCGACGGTGACTGTAGAGATTTCCACCTGCCCGATATTCTCTTCACTAATATTCAGAAACTTTCCGAAATTATTTTTAATGTATTTACCGGTATAGGGATAGTCGTCTTTGATCCGCAATAAGGCATAATAATCGATATCTTTATATCTTTTCCTCCGGATTTCGTAATAGGTATTTCCAATCTTCGTAAAATTTCTCCTACTGGTCAGCAATTCGGATAAATGCCGATCTCCGATAATTTCGTTCGTCCAAAAGAAAACCCTGCCCTCCCGAATCCCGACAAAGATAAGATCCTCCTCCCATTCCTCGGAGTTGATATCTACGCTGTCTCTAAAAGTCGCCAATAAATGATCCGCTTTGCGTTCCTGTTCATGCAAACGGCTTTCGAAGCGTTCCACCCAGGTATTCTCATCCTGCCGATAGAAAAGATATTCCGTCAGCGCTGTCGCCATCAGCAACAACACAGCACCAAACAAAACGATAAACGCCTTCCGCTTCATATGCTCATTTATTCTACTTCCCGGTTTTATTCATGATGATAAGGCTCTCCCTTCATAATGGTCATCGCCCGATAAATCTGCTCGGCAAAAATCATCCGGACCATCTGATGCGAGAAAGTCATTTTCGATAAAGACAGCAGCTCATCAGCCTTTCGATAGACCGCTTCCGAAAAACCATAAGGCCCTCCGATCACAAAAACCAACCGCTTTATCCCATTCAGCATCTTTTGTGCCAGAAAAACAGAAAATTCGCCGGAACCGTACTGTTTTCCCCGTTCATCCAGCAAAATCACATAATCGGTCGGCAAGAATTGTTCCAATAGCAACAAACCTTCTTTCTCCTTTTGCAATGCCTCACT
>OHAQ01002967.1_pt1 | contig 11938 bp, 8 predicted proteins | sample 1577111 | NCBI WGS metagenome assembly OHAQ01 (sample SAMEA3541549, study PRJEB24748) | human gut metagenome | biome: human gut; feature: human-associated habitat; material: faeces | place: China | collected 2012 | reverse complement strand
GAAGCGATCTCCATACCTTTGAAAGGCGACTTGGAACATCAAGACAGCCTGAAACACAAGGACACGATCAAAGAAGGTGAAATTCAAGTGATGAGTGCCGGAACAGGCATAATGCATAGTGAATACAATCGAAATGACGATCGGCCTAGTGAATTCCTGCAAATCTGGGTATTCCCGAACAAGCAAAACGTAGCGCCACGGTATGAGAACGCCGTGATTTCCGATCTAATCCGCAAGAATGAAATCAGCGAGATCGTATCTCCTTATCCCGGTAATGGTAAAGGATTATGGATTTATCAACAAGCTTGGTTCTCGATTGCCGACTTGGACATCCGACATCGCCGACGCGGAGCCGCCGCTCACCGCCGAACCCCTTCCCGCGACCGACGTCGCTCCGGTATCGGAGGCACCCGACGGGCCGACTGCCACGACGCCGGCCGGCGACCGTGCAGCCGGACTCACGGCGATCGCGGACGGGGAACAGCCTCAGCCGGCGAAAACCGTCAACCAGCGGCGCGCCGAGCGCGGCATCAGCTCGCGGACCAGCCTCTTCGTCCCCAAGGGACAATGGGTCTTCGGCGGTACGGTCTCCTATTCGACCCACAACAACCGCGACTACGACGTGCTCGTAATCGACGACATCACCTCCGAAGGCTACACCTTCAAGGTCAGTCCGATGATCGGCTACGCGCTGGGCAACAACTCGACGCTCGGCGTGCGCTTCATCTACGGCCGCACGCTGCTCAAACTCGACGGGGCGAACGTCAGCTTCGGCAACGGCGACTCGTCGACAGACCTGAGCGTCGACTATTACTACGCGCTGCGCCACTCCTATTCGTTCGCTGCGGTCTACCGCCGCTACATCCCCTTCGGCGAGTCGAAGCGCTTTGGCATCTTCACCGACATCCAGCTGCTCTTCGGCGGCTCGCAGGGCAAGTTCGCGGCCGATTCGCCGATCAAGGGCACGTTCCAGCGGGGCTTCGACTTCGAACTGGGCCTCTCGCCCGGCCTGATCGCCTTCGCCACGAACAGCATGGCCGTCGAGGTCAACGTCGGCATGATGGGCATCGGGTACAGCCGCGTGCGGCAGGTACACAACCAGGTGACGACCGGCACGCGCCACCAGAGCGCCATGAATTTCAAAGTCAACCTGCTCTCCATCGGGCTGGGCATATCGTTCTACCTCTAAAACCGCACGGCAATGAAGAAATTCCTACTTTTGATGCTCCTCGCGCCGGCGGCACTGTCGGCCGCGGCCGACTCCGGCGCCGACGCCTCGGTCGTCGTGCGCAAAGACTCGGCCTTCGTCGAGAAACACCGTTTCCTGCCCACGGCCAAGCGCATCGACCGCCGCATCGACCGCAACAAATTCGCCTACAAAGGCGAGGTGGCGCTCGGCATCACGGCCTCCTACGGCACGATTTCGAGCGACGACACCGACATGATGCTCATCCTCGACCACATCAACCTCGACGGGACGATGGCGCAGGTCAACCCCTTCGTGGGCTATTTCTACCGCGACAACAACATGGTCGGACTGCGGCTCGGCTACCGCCATATCGGCATGGGACTGGGCAATCTGGAAGTCGATCTGGGTTCTCAGAACGATCTGGACATTTCGCTCGACAACATGGACTACTCGGGCAACGCCTACTCGTTCGGACTCTTCCACCGCTCCTATACGGGTATCGACCCCAAGGGCAGTTTCGGTCTGTTCGCCGAATTGGAGCTGTCGGGCATGATCGGCCGCTCGGACTTCTCCTACCTGTCGGGCGACACGCCGAAATCGACCCACAGCAAGTCGTTCAAGATGAACATTTCGTTCAATCCCGGCGTGGCGGTCTACATCTTTCCCAACGTCTGCGGAACCCTCTCGTTCGGACTGGGCGGCTTCCAGTATTCGAAGATCGACCAGACCGACCAGGACGGCAAAACCGGCAGCCGCACGGCGTCGAAAATGCGTTTTCGGCTCAACCTTGCCAATATCAACGTGGGTATGACCGTTCATTTGTGGAACAAAAAGAAAGAGTAACCATGAAACGACTCATCCTTTTCGGCGCACTGTGCCTTCCGGCGTTCCTCGCCGGCTGCATCCATAACGACCTGCCCTACCCCGTGGTGACGATCAACATCGAGGCGATCGAGGCCGAAGGGCTCGACGGCGCAGCCCAGATCAACGCTGCGCAGCAGACCGTCATCCTGCCGCTTTTGGAGACCACCGACATCCGCAACGTGCACATCACCTCGGTGACGCTCACCGAAGGCGGGCAGTCGTCGGTAGCCTTCCCCGGCACGTTCGACCTGCGCACGCCGCTCTACACGACGCTGTCGCTCTATCAGGAGTACGGGTGGAGCATCGCGGCCACGCAGACCATCGAACGCTATTTCCGCGTGAAGAAGCAGGTGGGCGCGGCCGAGATCGATCCTGCGAACCGCACGGCGACGGCCTACGTCTCGCGCAGCACCGACCTGCAAAACGTCCCGGTCAAGGAGCTCAAACTCGGCCCGGCCGGAATCACGACCTACTCGCCCGAAATCGAGGGAACGACCTCGTTCGAGACGGTACGGCTGGTCGACGTCACGGCGCACGGCCGCACGGAGCAGTGGCGGCTCCGCGTCGTGCCGACCGACGTCACGGTGCGCATCACGCAGTGCGACGCATGGGCGCGCATCGCATGGCTCGCGGCCGACGGTCTGAGCGACACCGAAATGGGCTTCGTCTACCGCCGCAAGGGCGACACGGAGTGGCTCGCGGTACCCGACGTCGAGATCGAGGGCGGAACCTTCCGCGCGAAACTCGCCGGCCTCGACCCCGAAACGACCTACGAACTGAAAGCCTTCTCCGACACGGACCGCAGCAACGTGCGGGAATTCACCACCGAAGCGGCTCTGCAGCTGCCCAACGCCGGATTCGAGACGTGGAGCACCGACCGCAGCGACATCCTCTACCCCTACGCCGCCGACGCGCCGCTGGCCGAGCAGTTCTGGGGTTCGGGCAATCCCGGTTCGATGACGCTCAAAAAACTCGTCACCACCAACGAAAAAGACCCGCGTCCGGGTTCGGAGGGCCAATACTGCGCACAGCTCAAATCGCAGTACGTCGCCTTCCTCGGCGTCGGCAAGTTCGCCGCCGGAAACCTCTTCTCCGGCCACTACGCCGAAACGAAGGGCACCGACGGCATCGTGAATTTCAGCCAGCCCTTCACCTCGCGCCCCGTGGCGCTGCACGGCTGGGTGAAATACAACCGCGGCAAGATGGACTATATCAAAGGCAGCCCCATGGGCATGAGCTTCGCCAAAGGCGACCCCGACGAAGGCATCATCTACATGGCGCTGGGGCGCTGGACGGCCGCCGAATACGTCGACCTGACGGCCGAAATCCTGCGCCGCCTGCGGCCCGACATCGCCGTCGAACGCATCGCGGGCCAGACACCGCCCCGCATCCGCTGCCGGCGGCCGTGGGGCAACCTGCGCGGTGATGCGCTGTGGCGGATGCTCGAAAAAAGACTCGTCGAAAAAAACGCGCATCAGGGCGAATTTTTCGTATCTTCGCAGCGTTAATCGTTCGCTGTCATGAAAAGACCCAGGGTAAACCGTCAGGCGGTCGTCGGAACCGTCCTCGAATATGTCTGGATGATTTTCGGCATGTTCATCTACTCGTTCGGGTGGCTGGCCTGCATCATGCCCGCCAACACGCTGGGAGGCGGTGCAGCCGGTCTGTCGCTGCTGTTCTACCATATCACGGGACTACCCATCGGCATGTTGACGCTCATCGTCAACGGCGTGCTGCTGCTCATCGACTCGTTTGAAGGCCCGATGCCGCAGACCCGTTTTGTATTGCAGAAAGCTTTGCAGATCGGTTTGAAACCTATTGTTGTAGTCAACAAGGTGGACAAGCCCAACTGTCGCCCCGAAGAAGTCTATGAAATGGTGTTCGACCTGATGTTCAGTCTGGAAGCTACGGAAGAGCAGTTGGACTTCCCCGTTATCTACGGTTCGGCAAAGAACAACTGGATGAGCACAGACTGGCAGAAGCCGACGGACAATATCTATCCGTTGCTGGACTGCATTCTGGAGAACATTCCCGCTCCTACACAGTTGGAAGGTACGCCGCAGATGCTGGTGACCTCATTGGACTACTCCTCTTATACCGGCCGTATCGCCGTAGGCCGTGTACATCGCGGTACTTTGCGGGAAGGCATGAACGTGTCTTTGGCAAAGCGCGACGGTACAATCGTCAAGTCGAAGATTAAAGAACTGCATACGTTTGAAGGTATGGGCCGTGTGAAGGTATCGGAGGTATCTTCCGGTGATATCTGTGCCCTGGTTGGTATCGAAGGGTTTGAAATCGGAGATACGATTTGCGACTACGAGAACCCCGAAGCATTGCCGCCCATCGCCATTGACGAGCCTACCATGAGTATGCTGTTTACTATCAACGATTCTCCGTTCTTCGGCAAAGAAGGTAAGTTTGTAACTTCCCGCCATATACATGACCGTCTGATGAAGGAGCTGGACAAGAACCTTGCGCTTCGCGTACGCAAGAGCGAGGAAGACGGAAAATGGGTGGTGTCCGGTCGTGGCGTGCTTCACCTTTCCGTGTTGATTGAAACGATGCGCCGCGAGGGATATGAGTTGCAGGTAGGCCAGCCGCAGGTTATCTTCAAGGAGATAGATGGTGTGAAGAACGAGCCTATCGAGGAGCTCACGGTCAACGTTCCCGAAGAGTATGCCAGCAAGATTATCGATATGGTAACTCGCCGTAAAGGTGAAATGGTGAAAATGGAAAGCGCCGGCGAGCGTGTGAACCTTGAGTTCAATATGCCGTCGCGCGGTATTATCGGTTTGCGTACCAATGTGCTGACTGCCTCTGCCGGTGAAGCTATCATGGCGCACCGCTTTAAGGAATACCAACCCTATAAGGGTGAAATCGAACGCCGTACCAACGGTTCCATCATTGCCATGGAGTCGGGTACAGCCTTTGCCTATGCCATCGATAAATTGCAGGATCGCGGTAAGTTCTTCATCTTCCCGCAGGAAGAAGTGTATGCCGGACAGGTTGTAGGTGAGCACTCTCACGATAACGACCTTGTGGTGAACGTTACCAAATCAAAGAAGCTGACCAACATGCGTGCTTCCGGTTCCGACGAGAAAGCGCGTCTGATTCCGCCGGTACAGTTCTCTCTGGAGGAAGCGTTGGAATATATCAAGGGAGACGAGTATGTAGAGGTTACTCCCAAGTCCATGCGTATGCGTAAGGTTATCTTGGATGAGACAGAGCGCAAGCGTGCCAATAAGAACTGATTTTACTTTTTAGTTGTTATATATAAGAAGGAGTGCTTCGCTGTAAAGGTGGAGCACTCCTTCTTTTATTGCAATGGGGGGATTCTGAAGTTTTTATTTTATCGGTCAGTCTACGTATTTCACTTTGGCGGCATCTCTCGGCTTGGCGGCAGGCGCTTCATCCGGATATCCGAAAGCAATGCAGTAAAGCAGCCGGTATCCTTCGGGAAGTTCCAGTCTTTTGAGGTATTCGGCAGCTTCGGGCGTATCGGTCATAAAGCGTGTGGGGCTTGCCAGACAGCAGGAGCCTATGCCCATAGACCAGGCGGCAAGTACCATATTCTCACCCAGCAGTCCGCAGTCTATCTGCGAGCAGTCGTACGAAGTGTCATTTCCGATGAACACTACCGTGGGCGCATTGCGGAACATATTCTTGAAATTGGGGTCTTCCGCTGCTTTCGGGTTCTTCTGCTTGAAGATTTCACTTACCCCGTTCAGGAATTCCGGATTGTCTACTACGCGTACCGCCCAGGACTGTTTGTTCTGACCGTTGGGGGCGTTGATACCGCACTCCAAGATTACCTTCATCGTGTCCCGGTTCACTGCTTCCGGTTTGTACTTGCGGACGCTGCGGCGCGATAGGATTGTCTCGATTACCGCTTCCGAATTGCTTTTCTCCGTAACTGTGGCTTCACTCTCTTTCTGTACCTGCGGCCCGCAAGCGGACAGCATCAATAGGCTTGCGCCTAACAGCATAACCTTTACACTCTTCATTCTCTGTTGTCTATTAAATTGTTTCTTCGCAAATCTAACAAAAAAAGCGGCTTCCGAGAACGAAAGCCGCCTTAAAATATATAATCTGGTTCTATTAGAGTTTCGGACCAGCAGCAACCAAAGCCTTACCGGCTTCGTTACCTGTGAACTTAGCGAAGTTCTTAATGAAACGTCCTGCCAGGTCTTTTGCTTTTTCTTCCCATTGGCAAGCACATTCGTAAGTGTCGCGAGGATCAAGAATCTTCGGATCAACACCCGGCAATTCTGTCGGAACAACAAAGTCGAAGTAAGGAATAACCTTTGTCGGAGCCTTGTCGATAGAACCGTCGAGGATAGCGTCGATGATACCACGTGTATCTTTGATAGAGATACGCTTGCCGCTACCGTTCCAGCCGGTGTTAACCAAGTATGCCTTAGCGCCGACCTTGTTCATCTTCTTAACCAGTTCTTCTGCATATTTAGTAGGATGCAAGCTCAGGAAAGCAGCACCGAAGCAAGCAGAGAATGTCGGAGTCGGTTCAGTGATACCGCGTTCCGTACCGGCCAGCTTAGCGGTGAAACCGGACAGGAAGTAGTACTGAGCCTGTTCGGGGTTCAGGATAGATACCGGAGGCAATACACCGAAGGCATCAGCCGACAGGAAGATTACCTGATGAGCGTGAGGACCTTTAGATACCGGCTTAACGATGTTGTTGATGTGATAGATAGGATAAGAAACACGCGTGTTTTCAGTTGTGCTCTTATCGGCGAAGTCAATCTTGCCGTCAGCGTCAACAGTTACGTTCTCCAGCAGAGCGTCACGTTTGATGGCGTTGTAGATATCGGGTTCGCTTTCTTTGTCGAGGTTGATAACCTTAGCGTAGCAACCGCCTTCGTAGTTGAATACACCTTCGTCATCCCATCCGTGTTCGTCGTCACCGATCAACAGACGTTTCGGGTCAGTTGACAAGGTAGTCTTACCAGTACCGGACAGACCGAAGAAGATAGCAGAGTCAGTACCTTCCATGTTAGTGTTGGCAGAGCAGTGCATAGAAGCGATACCACGCAACGGGTTCTTGTAGTTCATGATAGAGAACATACCCTTCTTCATTTCACCGCCGTACCAAGTGTTCAGGATAACCTGTTCGTTGGTCTTCAAGTTGAATACAGTAGCTGTTTCAGAATTCAGACCCAGTTCCTTGTAGTTGTCAACTTTTGCTTTGGAAGCGTTGAATGATACGAAATCAGGTTCGCCGTAGTTAGCAAGTTCCTCAGCAGTCGGGCGGATGAACATGTTAGTTACGAAGTGAGCCTGCCAAGCTACTTCCATGATGAAACGTACTTTCATACGAGTAGCTTCGTTAGCACCACAGAAAGTATCAACAACGAACAAACGTTTGCCGGAAAGTTGTTTTACAGCTTTAGCTTTCAAGTCAGCCCAAGCTTCTTCAGTACATGGTTTGTTGTCGTTTTTGTAATCTTCAGAAGTCCACCATACAGAATCAGCAGAAGCTTCATTCTTAACGAAGAATTTATCTTTAGGAGAACGACCGGTATAGATACCTGTCATCACGTTCACAGCGCCTAATTCAGTTACTTGACCTTTTTCAAAGCCTTCCAGACTCGGTTTTGTTTCTTCAGCGAACAAAACATCATAAGACGGATTGTGCAAAATCTCGGTCACACCTGTGATGCCGTACTTGCTTAAATCTAAATTTGCCATTTTCTTTGAATTAATTAAAATTGGTATTTTGTTTTCTATCTCTTTTCACCTTAACATGGGGAGCTTTGGATAGCCCCTTGTAAATCCGGCTACAAAAGTAATACTTTCTTTGGAAAGGAAGAAGGTATCGCCATCTCTATCGCCTGTGCAAATGTTACCGGCTCCGTTATCTCAGGGACGATTCCCCTTCCGGACTGTTTTGCAGCAGACTCCGCTATGATCCGGCATCTCTCGGTCTTCTTTGCAGCCTTCTTCGCATCAAGCCTCACTATGGTGCGCGCAGTGAATACCGGAACTATCCGGCAGACACCGAGCTCCACCATCTTCTGTACTATAAGATCCATCTTATCCGACTTCGGATATCCCTGAAACAGGGTAACCTCCACTGGAAGCTCTGCAAAGTTATCATTCACATCCTCGACGCGGCACAGAACCTCGTCTCTGCCAATCTCCGATATACTGCACGTATAATCTCTTCCTCTGCCGTTACTGACAGTTATCTCCTGACCCACTTTAAGGCGGAGAACGTTCTTTATATGGTTAACGTCTCCGCCTGTTATGCTTATATCTGTTCCTATATCTCTGCCATCTACATCTACAAAGAATCTGTTCATATTTGATTATTTCCTCTCACACGCTGGTTCATACATGCTTTTTTGCAACAAAGCTTACCCAGTCATTCATGTAGACAGTATCTACGATATCGAAGTTATTGTCAAGAAGAGCCTGTCTGACCTCATCCTCTTTTATGTTTATAATACCCGATGATATAAAAATACCATCATCCTTCATAAACTTCTGAACTACAGCCGACATTGGAATTATAACGTCTGCAAGGATATTTGCAACTACTATATCATAATTTGCGCCTATTGACTCTACCAGTTTCTGGTCCTCAAGGACATTTCCGCACTTGAATTCCACAGCCTCGGCAGGAATATGGTTCACATCTCTGTTCTCTCCCGCCACATCAACAGCGATCGGATCTATGTCTATACCGAGAACATGCTTTGCACCCAGCTTATTGCAAACAAATGACAGGATACCGCTTCCGCTTCCGGCATCGAGTATCTCATCTCCATCCTTCATGTACTTCTTGAGCTGGCCTATGCACAGTCTCGTCGTCTCATGGGAACCTGTTCCAAATGCTGTTCCGGGATCTATCTCAATAACTATATCCTCGTCCGTTGCATCCTCCGGCACTTCCTCCCAGGTTGGCTTGATGATGATATTGTCATACAGTCTGAATGGCTTGAAGTAGGCCTTCCAGTTGTCTCTCCAGTCCTCTTCCTTCGTCTCACTCTCGGTTATCTTGCCTGTTCCGACAGGAAGAAACTCTGACAGTCTCCTGATCTCTGCAGCCACCTTATCCTTTATCTCCTGCACGTCAAATGTATCGTCAAGGAAACAGGACACCTTTGCAGTTCCATCATTTTCCGGCATATCATCCGGCAGGAGATCGACAAACATCGTCTCCATCTCCTCCTCAGTGAGGGGAATATTATCTTCTATCTGAACACCCAAAACGCCTTCCTCTTCGAGGAAGGCGCTTATGAGGTCTTCAGCTTCACATGTTGTATCTATTGTGAGCTTCGTCCATTTCATATATTTTATACCTACTTTTTCTTTCTTCTCTTGTGATCGCCAAATGTAAATGGTCCTGCTGAATCTGTTGCAGGTCTTGTCTCTACAAGTGTTGCCTGCTCATACTGGTTTAGGATCTTCTTCTGCTCCTCTGTGAGCTTCTCCGGCACCTGTACAACAAGTGTTACATAGTGATCGCCTCGCTGAGTTGGGTTCTTGAGGTTAGGTACTCCTTTGCCCTTCAGCTTTATACGTGTATCTGTCTGTGTTCCTGGTGGTATGGTGTAATCAACCTCTCCTTCGATGGTGTTGATCTTGATAACTCCACCAAGTGCTGCCTGTGTAAATGTGATAGGCTCTGATGAATACAGATTGTACTCCTGTCTCTGGAAGTTTGGATGACGATCAACAAGTATGGTAACTGTAAGATCTCCTCTCTCACCACCGTTGATACCAGGCTCACCCTTTCCTTTGATTCGGATGTTAGTACCATTGTCTACTCCTGGTGGAATAGCTATCTGTATCTTCTTTCTGCTCTTTACATATCCTGTTCCTGCACAGTTGCTGCACTTGTATCTGATGATCTTACCAGATCCACTACAATCAGGACATGTCTGAACATTACGTACAACTCCAAAAAGTGACTGCTGTGTTGTCACTATCTGGCCCTTACCGCCGCACTTGCCGCAGACCTCAGGCTGGTGTCCCGGCTGTGAACCGGTTCCCTTACATACATCACACTCATCCTTCAGTGGGAGCTCAAGCTCCTTCTGGGTTCCGAATATAGCCTCCTCAAAGGCTACTCTGATGGTTGTCTTGATGTTTGCGCCCTTCATAGGACCATTTGTATTTCTCTGACGGCTTGCGCCACCGAACATATCTCCAAATATATCTCCAAAGATATCTCCCATGTCCGCGAAGTCAAATCCACCAAATCCGCCGGCACCGCCGCCGTTCTGGTCGAATGCTGCATGGCCAAACTGATCATACTTTGCACGTTTCTCAGGGTCACTGAGGACTGAATAAGCTTCAGCTGCTTCTTTGAATTTCTCTGCAGCCTCTTCATCACCAGGGTTCATATCCGGGTGGTATTTTTTTGCTACCACTCGGTATGCCCTTTTGATCTCGGCTTCAGAGGCTCCCTTGGTTACACCAAGGACTTCATAATAATCGGTCTTTGTCTCTGCCATAGCCTTTACCTTTCATCCTCTATATATTAAACCTCTGTGAAATCTCCATCTACAACATCGCCATCTGAGTAATCAGGTGTGCCTGCGCCTGTTCCTGCGTTTGCTCCAGGACCGTTCTGCTCATAGAGCTTTGAGAACAGGTTCTGTGCGCTCTCCATCAGCTTATCCTTTGCAGCCTTGATCTTATCTACATCTGCATCGCTCATATTCTCTGCATCTGTGCTGTCTATTGCTGCTCTTAAGGAGTCAAGATCTGCCTTTACGCCAGCCTTGTCAGAATCTGAAAGCTTATCTCCTACCTCACCGAGTGCCTTCTCTGTCTGGAATGCAAGTGCATCTGCCTCATTTCTTGCCTCGATGCCTTCCTTACGCTTCTTATCCTGAGCCTCGTACTCTGCTGCTTCCTTAACTGCTCTATCGATATCATCATCTGAAAGTGATGTTCCTGATGTGATAGTAATGTGCTGCTCTCTTCCTGTTCCGAGATCCTTTGCTGATACATTTACGATACCGTTTGCATCGATATCGAATGTAACCTCGATCTGTGGAACTCCACGTCTTGCTGGAGCGATACCATCAAGTCTGAATCTGCCAAGACTCTTGTTGTCCTTTGCGAACTGTCTCTCACCCTGTACTACGTTGATATCAACGGCATCCTGATTATCCTGTGCTGTTGAGAAGATCTGGCTCTTCTTTGTAGGGATTGTTGTATTTCTCTCGATAAGGTGAGTAGCTATACCACCCATTGTCTCGATTGAAAGTGTAAGTGGTGTAACATCCAGAAGAAGGATCTCGCCTGCACCGGCATCTCCGGCAAGCTTACCACCCTGGATACAAGCACCGATAGCAACACATTCATCAGGGTTGATTCCCTTGAATGGCTCCTTACCTGTAAGTCTCTTAACCTCTTCCTGTACTGCGATGATACGGGTTGAACCACCGACAAGAAGTACCTTGTCAAGGTCTGCTGCTGTAAGTCCTGCATCAGCAAGTGCTGTGTTAACAGGGCCCTTTGTTCTGTCTACAAGATCTGCTGTAAGCTCATCGAACTTAGCTCTTGTAAGGTTCATATCGAAATGCTTTGGTCCATCCTGGTTTGCTGTGATGAAAGGAAGGTTGATATTGGTTGTTGTAGCTGATGACAGCTCCTTCTTTGCCTTCTCTGCTGCTTCCTTTAATCTCTGCATAGCCATCTTATCGCCTGAAAGGTCGATGCCCTCTGTCTTCTTGAATTCATCAAGCATATACTGTGTAATTGCGTTATCGAAGTCATCACCACCGAGCTTGTTATCGCCGGCTGTTGCAAGAACCTCGATGACACCCTCACCGATCTCAATGATAGATACATCGAATGTACCACCACCTAAATCGTAAACCATGATCTTTTGCTCTTTCTCATTATCAA